>LDZU01009629.1_pt1 | contig 22991 bp, 19 predicted proteins | sample 615531 | NCBI WGS metagenome assembly LDZU01 (sample SAMN03408293, study PRJNA278302) | terrestrial metagenome | isolation source: oil reservoir sample SB2 | place: USA: Alaska, North Slope, Schrader Bluff formation | collected 2011-09 | reverse complement strand
GAATGACCATGGGCCGTATCTATTACCGCCACATCTACCTTAGCTTTTACTAACTCATCCAGTCGTTCCATAGTGTCTTTTCCTACCCCTATGGCCGCAGCCACTAAAAGCCGGCCGCGTTTATCCCGCGCCGAGAAAGGGTGCTGTCGTGCTTTTTCAATATCTTTTATGGTGATTAAGCCTTTCAAATTAAAGTTATCATCCACCAGAGGTAATTTTTCAATCTTATGATGTTGTAAAATCTTTTTTGCCTCGTTTAGGGAAGTACCTACCGAAGCAGTGATTATATTTTCTTTAGTCATAACTTGTTCTATAGTTTGGCTGTAATCTTCTTCAAAACGTAAATCACGGTTGGTTATAATTCCTACCAGTTTGCCGTTAACGGTAACTGGAATGCCGGAAATATGGTAACGCTCCATTAAATTCAGTGCTTCACTGATAAGATTTTCCGGGGAAAGATAAATTGGGTCGGTAATAACCCCGTGTTCTGAACGCTTTACCCTATCTACCTCCCGGGCCTGACGCTTAATAGACATATTTTTATGAATAACCCCGATTCCTCCTTCTCTAGCCATAGCAATGGCCAGGCGGGCATCGGTAACTGTATCCATGGCGGCACTCATTAAGGGTATGTTTAATTTAATATTCGCGCTTAAACGTGTGCTCACGTCAATTTCACGGGGTAAAACTTTAGAACTGGCCGGAACTAATAAAACATCATCAAAGGTTAAACCAATTTTTTTAAACTTTTCGGAATACAAAAAAACCAACTCCCTTGAAAAATATTTTGATCCTTAGCAAATGCGGGGTAAGGGGGCGCCGGTAAGCATATTTATCTTTCTGGTGCCGCCAAAGGCGGTTTTTAAATATACGTTACCCCGGGTGTTTTTTACCGCCACTTCACCGATTATATTGGCTTGACTTCCCAATTCCTCTTCCCTTAGAAGCTGCACGACCCTTTCTGCTTCTTCAGGGGCAGCCACAACTAAAAATTTACCTTCACAAGCCAGATACATAGGGTCTAAACCCAAAAAATCAGCCACAGTACGCACTGTTTCGTTTACAGGTATTTTTTCTTCCGCCAGCCAAAAATCAACCCGGGCGGCCTGGGCAACCTCTTTTAACACGGTGGCTAAACCTCCCCGGGTTAAGTCCCGCATAAATTTAATCCCGGTTGATTTACGCAAAAGTTTACCTATAATCTGGTGGAGAAAAGCACAATCACTTATTATTTGACCATTTAAATCCAGCCCTTCCCTTTGGGTTAGAATAGCTAAACCATGATCGCCTAAACTCCCGTTGACAATTAATTTATCTTTTTCTTCTAGGCGGTGATAGCCCAAATCTATTCCCGCCGGAAGATAACCGATACCGGTGGTGTTAATAAATATTTTGTCGGCTTGATTACGGGGGACTATCTTAGTGTCGCCGGCGATAATTTTTACTCCGGCCTCCTTACAAGTTTGGGCCATTGAAGCAACTATCTTCTCCAAATCAGCCATTAAAAGTCCCTCTTCAATAATAAAGGCGGCCGTCAGGTAAAGCGGATTGGCGCCGCTTACGGCCAAATCGTTAATTGTCCCGCAAACAGCTAGCTTGCCAATATTCCCTCCCGTAAAAAAAATTGGGTCGACTACAAAAGAATCAGTGGTTAGCGCTAAATTTTCCGGTGTGCCGGGAAAAATGGCCGCGTCAGAAAAAGGTCCCAAAATTTCATTGTAAAAATAACGGGAAAAAAGTCCTTCAATTAACTCATGGGTTAAAAGACCACCATCTCCGTGAGCCAACAAAATACTCTGGTTGTTTTGCACGGGTTGCTCCTTTCTTTAAAGATAGGTTTTTTTTATTTTATCACGGAAAAACTTTAAAGAGAAGGCCGGGTAATATATATAATTAACCGGTGCGATGCATTAAAAATATAAATCACGTTCCCCTTGTTCCAACCGCTTTAATCTTTTTTCTGTTTCCTGGCGTACCGCCGGATTAGGAATTTCTTTCAGGTGTACGGTAATTGTTTTCTCCCCTATTTCTTTTGTTTCTGGTGAGGCATAATCAAGTAAAAATTCTTTAAAGGTGAGACATGCGTTAGGCTGACAAACATTTTGAATCTGGCCTGTCTTGGCTAAAGACATAAACCGGTCTCCTGTACGGCCCTTACGGTAACAAGCCGTGCAAAAACTAGGAAGGTAGCCGGCCAGACAAATACTCTGCAGTACTTCATCCGGGCTACGGTGGTCTTCAACTTCGAATTGACCCGGGGATAAATTTTCTATTTCCTTATGGTAACCCCCTACCCCCGTGCAAGAACCGGCGCTTAACTGGGATATACCCAAGGATATTAATTCATCCCTAAATTCTGCCCGCTCCCTGGTAGATAAAATCATCCCCGTATAAGGGACCGCCAGGCGAATAACCGCAATTAGCTTTTTAAAATCCTTGTCGCTTACTAAATAAGGAAAATAAGCCAGGTCTACTCCAGTAGCCGGACGCAGTCTGGGAACAGATATAGTATGGCACCCCACCCCGAAACGTTCCTCTAAATGTAAGGCGTGGAAAAGGAGTCCTAAGACCTCAAATTTATAATCATACAGACCAAACAACGCCCCGAAACCTACGTCATCTATACCGCCCTCCATAGCCCGGTCCATCGCCGTAAGATGCCAGTCATAATCTTTTTTTGGTCCGGCAGGGTGCACTTTATGGTAAGTAGGACGGTGGTATGTTTCTTGAAATAAAATATAGGTGCCAATGCCTGCTTCTTTTAATTTACGGTAGTTCTCTACCGTAGTAGCGGCAATATTTACGTTAACCCGGCGAATGCTCCCCCTTTTTTCTTTGACGGAATAAATAGTTTTTATTACCTCCAATAGATAATCAAGAGGACAATTTTTCGGGTCCTCCCCTGCTTCTAAAGCCAAACGTTTATGTCCCATGTCTTCCAAGGCAATTACTTCATTTTCCAACTCATCTAAATCAAGCCGGCAGCGTTTTATTTCTTTATTATCTTTCCTGTACCCGCAATAAACACAGTTGTTAATACAGTAATTGCTAATATATAAAGGGGCAAAAAAGACCATCCTTTTACCGTATATGTTCTTCTTTACTTCATGGGCCGCCTCGTAAATTAAACGTAAGGTATCTTCATCCTCATTTTGGAGTAATACGGCAGCCTCAAAAGGAGTAAGTCCTTTAGCCTCTTTGCCTTTAGCAATAATTTTCTGGACTAGGGCCACCGGTGCTTCTTTAGCTTTATCAAGTAAATCATAAATCACCTGCTCGTTAATAAAACCGGTTACTTGGCTTTGTTCTTTAACTTTCACTGTTATTCACCCTTTCTTTGTATTTTAGGCTATGACCATAATTTTGCGCCACCATTCTTCCTAACTGCCGGATTGTATTAGAGATACATGATACGCATTCGGTTGCTTCCTCGGTGAGACAAATTTTATTAGGATATATCTGGTAATATTCTTTGTATTTAACCGGCGTTATATTGGGCATAACTACATTAGCCCCGCATGACAAGGCCATTTGCCGGCCTTGGGGGTGAATGCTGGCCAGGGCCGTGGTTGCCGGTAAATGCGCCAAAGGTAAGACAAGACGTGTCACAGCCAGTACCTTTAAGGTAGTTTTTACCTCACCACCGGCCCAATCTTTTAAAGGAGTTTGATGATGGGGGATAAAAGGACCAATTCCGGCCATCTCCACATCCAGTTCCCGCATTAAAAGAATATCGTCAGCCAGCGTCCCGCATGTCTGTCCGGGTAAACCAACCATATTTCCTGCTCCTACTTGAAAGCCTAACTCTTTGAGCCAGTAAAGCCTTTTTATCCTGCCGGCCAAGGTGGTGCCGGGGCGCAAACGGGAAAATAAATTGGCGTCGGCTGTTTCGTGTTTTAAAAGATAACGGTCGGCCCCGGCTTGTTTCATTAAACGGTAATCTTCCTTGGACCGGTCCCCGATAGATACGGTAACGGCTACCCCGGTTTCTGCCTTAAGGCGGTCTATAATTTTAGCCAGTATTTCTCCGGTATAAAAAGGATCTTCTCCCGACTGCAAAACTATCGTTTTAAGACCCATTTTTACCGCCTGATTACCCGCCTCACATATTTCTGACGAACTTAAGCGGTAACGGTGGAGTCTTTGGTTATCCTTTCTTAGGCCGCAATACAGGCAGTTATTCACGCAATAATTAGAAAATTCAATGATTCCTCTTAAGTGTACCTCGTCTCCCAAGTACTGGTGACGGACCTGATCGGCCAGCTTAAAAAGTAAAGCATCTTCCTCCGGCTCAAGATTTAATAGCGAAAGAATGTCCTCCCGGAAGAGTTTTTCGCCCCTGGCGGCCTTATTTAAGACCTCCGGCATAACGACGTTCATCCTTATCCTCCTCTGCTGTATCTTCCAGTATATGGGTCACCTCGGGAAAGGGAGCCAGCGCCCGTTTTAAGATTCCGTGGACGTAGGCAATAAGCACCCCGTAGTTAACGATAGGCACCCCGTTAGTTTTAGCTTGCATAAGCCGGTGCAGCATTTCCTTGCGGTTAATCATGCAAGCGCCACAATGAATGATTAGTTTATAATCCTTTAAGTTGGCCGGCAGTTCCAAACCGCTCACCCAGTTGAAATCTAACGGCCCCCCCACAATTTGTCTTAACCAGCGGGGAATTTTTACCGTGCCAATATCATCTTCCACCCGGTGGTGGGTGCAGGCTTCAGCAACTAAAACCTTATCTCCCGGTTCTAGTTCTTCAATGGCTCTTGCCCCGGCTGCCAGCGTCGGTAAATCCCCTTTGTAGCGGGCAAATAATATGGAAAAGGAGGTTAAAAGTACATCCTTGGGTGTGTCCGCGGCTACCTTTAAAAAAGCCTGAGAATCAGTCACCACTAAACGCGGTTTGCTTTTTAGACCGGCCAGGGCTGCTTTCAATTCTCTTTCTTTAACCACCAAAGCCAAAGCGTCATGGTCTAAAATATCCCGGATTGTTTGGACCTGAGGCAAAATTAATCTTCCCTTAGGGGCCGCCAGGTCAATAGGCACAACCAGGACCACTGTATCTTGCGGTGAAATCAAGTCGCCTAAGATGGTGGGAGCCACCCAATCTTTTGGCGCCGCTTTAATCATGGCTAATTTTAGCGCGTCTATTCCTTGTTTGGTTGAAGCACTGACGGCAACGACAGGCAAATTTAATTTTTCGCGAAGTTCTGGCGTTAAGCTTAACGCCTCTTGCGGATAAAGATCTATTTTATTAAGCACCCCTATTACGGGTACGTTATTTTCTATGGCCCGGGCAATAACCTCTTCTTCATAAATTCCTGCTTCTAAAGCCGGGTCTATGACCAGCAACATTAAATCCGTTTTGGCCAATACGGCTAGCGCTTTTTCAATGCGCAAGGCGCCTAGCTGGCCTACGTCATCAATCCCAGCCGTATCAATAAGCACTACCGGGCCCAAGGGAAGAATTTCCATTGATTTATATACTGGATCGGTGGTTGTACCCGGAATAGCCGAAACAATTGCTATATTCTGGTTAGTCAAGGCGTTAATTAAACTGGATTTACCCGCATTACGGCGGCCGAAAATAGCGATATGCAGGCGGCTGCCCCGCGGAGTTTGATTTAAAGTTGTGTCTACCATTTAAAATCCCCCCTGTAAGGGCGTTAAACTTTGCTTTATAATTTACCTAAACCTCATTCTTTCTTTTTTATTTTATCCTTGAGTTTACGGGCCCCGGCAATTCCCGGCCGGGTAAGTTCAGCCGGAGAAAATATTGCGGCCAGTTCTTCGGCTTTAAATAATCCGTTTTCTGTCGCTACCTCCCGAATTGTCTTTCCCGTGGCGGCGGCCTTTTTATATAAATGCGCCGCTTCTTCATAACCAATATAAGGGGCCAGAGCCGTAGTCAAACATAAACTTTCTTCTAGCCAGTGCCGGCAGCGTTCTTCATTGGCCTGGATTCCTTCCACACAATGGGTCCGCAAAATATTGACGGCTTTAATAAGCAGTCTCAAGGTGGTTAAAATATTAAAAGCAATTAAGGGCAAAAAGGCATTTAATTCTAATTGTCCCGAGGCAGCAGCCAGGGCAATAGCCTGATCAAAGCACATTACTTGAAAAGCTACCTGGGTAACCATTTCTGGAATTACCGGATTAACTTTGCCCGGCATAATGGAAGAACCCGCCTGTCTTTGAGGTAAGGCAATCTCGGCTAACCCCCCGCGTGGTCCGGCCGAAAGTAATCTTAAATCACCGGCTATTTTTGCCAGGTTGGCGGCCGCGGCTTTAACCAATCCGGACACCTCCACAAAGACGTCTGTATTTTGGGTAGCATCCACTGTATTCTCCGCCCTGGCTATCCCCAGGCCCGTAATGTTCTGCAATTCTTCAATGGCAGCATAAATGTACTCCCGCGGGGCGTTTAAACCTGTACCTACGGCTGTGCCCCCTAAGTTTACTTGTCTTAACCGCTCCTCTACTTTAAATAGGCGCCAGCGATCACGAGCGATGGCCTCCGCAAAAGCACCAAATTCCTGACCCAGCGTAACGGGTACCGCATCCTGCATTTCCGTACGACCCAGTTTAAGAAGGTGGGCAAAAGCAGCCTCCTTTTCCTGCAGGGCCCCTTGAAGTTGAGCTATAACCTCACTTAAAGTAAGAACCAGCCTGATGGCCGCAATTTTTAAAGCCGTCGGGTAAACATCGTTGGTAGACTGGGAAAGATTAACGTGGTCTAAAGGATGCACCAGGTGATAATCACCCTTTTTTCCCCCTAAAATTTCACTGGCCCGGTTAGCCAGTACTTCATTCATGTTCATATTAGTTGAAGTACCGGCCCCTCCTTGGAAGGCATCAGTAACAAACTGGTCCCCTAATTTTCCTTCCACCACTTCAGCGGCGGCTTGAACAATAGCCTTAGCTATTTCTGGCGCTAGTAAATTTACGCGTTCATTAGCCAACGCACAAGCCTGCTTAACCTGAGCCAGTGCCTGAATCAACTCTGCGGGTACTTTAAACCCGGAAACCGGAAAATTTTGTACGGCCCGCATAGTATGAATGCCATAATAGGCTTCAATAGGGATAGGCAGCGTTCCTAAAAAATCTTCTTCCCACCGGTTGGACATTTTTATCCTCCTTTAAAAAAATAAGTTTTCATCTTATGATAGAAAAAAGTTGCCGCCATGAGATACCATTAAAATATGTTTTTATTTAGAAACAAGGGCTGTTTTTACTTGTACGCCTTTTAAACTACCTAACTTACCGGTCATGGCCCCAATTTCGTCTGTGTTTCCTTCAATGATTAAAGCTATTACTCCCAGATTTTTTTCCCGGTAAGGAATACCCATTCGGCCAATAATAATTTGAGCATATTCGCTTAAAATATTATTAACGTTAGCCGACTGGTTTTTACGGTCAGTTATCACTACTCCTACTACCCCAATCCGTGTTTGGGTCAATTTATTCAAATCCCCTTTTTTCCGGTCCTTTTTGTTTAACAAAAAACCCACTTCTCGCCACGCGAAAAGTGGGTTTTAAAGTAAATAAAACAACTTTTTTAAACACCCCTTGGAATCAGGCCATCCCTTCTCGCAGGGCTTACTTTGATTTAAATTAATTATAAAACAAATCTTTTACTTTTTCAAGTACATAAGATCTATTCCTTATGCGGCAACTCCAAACCTCTTTTGGTATAATGGGTATGGAGAAGCCTATGAGATTTGTGACCTAGTGGTTCCTTCAGAAATTTATCATAGGCTTCTTTAATAGCGGGATTTTCATGAGACTGACGGAAATCCTGTACTTCAACGTCATCTAAATAAAGAGCCTCCGTACGAAGTGTCCGGATTTCATTATTTGTAGGGATGGGCTCTCCACCGCCGGCTATACATCCTCCTGGGCAAGCCATAATCTCAATAAAATGATAATCGCTCTTTCCTTCCCGAATTTGGTCCATGATCTTGCGGGCGTTCCCCAAACCGTGGGCTACAGCCACCTTAACATTCCCTAGTTCTCCCACGGGGATAGTAGCTTCTTTCAATCCCTCCAGCCCGCGTACAGGCCTTATGTTAAGATCTTTCAGGTTTTCCCCTGTGACTACGGCATAAACGGTGCGCAGAGCTGCTTCCATAACACCACCTGTGACACCGAAGATTGTGGCCGCACCCGTATATTGACCCATAGGAGCATCGTAAGCTTCATTAGGAAGATTGATAAAATCAATCCCCGCTTCTTTAATCATCCGGGCCAGTTCTCTGGTGGTTAACACGTAATCTACATCACGGTACCCGCTATCGCACATCTCGGGCCTTTGAGCCTCAAATTTTTTTGCGGTACAGGGCATAATGGAAACCACCGTAATGTCTTTTGGATCAATGCCAGCATATTCGGCGTAATAAGTTTTTGCCATAGCTCCAAACATTTGCTGCGGAGACTTGCAGGTTGATAAGTGCTCCAAAAGGTCGGGATAAAAGTGCTCACAAAACTTTATCCATCCAGGACTACAGGAAGTAATCAAAGGAAGTACTCCCCCTGTCTTGACTCTTTTCAGAAGCTCGTTTCCTTCCTCTATAATGGTGAGGTCGGCAGTAAAGTTTGTATCGAAAACTTTATCAAATCCGAGTCTGCGAAGGGCGGCAATCATCTTCCCTGTAACCAAAGAGCCAGGAGGCATCCCGAATTCCTCTCCCAAGGCAGCGCGTATGGCCGGGGCCTCTTGCACCACCACGTGCTTTGAAGGATCCTGAAGTGCCTTCCAAACCTCATCTACATCGTCTTTCTCGTAAAGGGCACCAACGGGGCAAGCCATAACGCATTGACCACAGTTAGTACAATTTGTCTCGTTAAGAGGAAGATCAAAGGCTGGCACCACTCTTACATCACTTCCTCTCCAGGCAGCGGTTAGGACTTCAGCTGTCTGAATAGATTCACAGACGGTAATACAACGATGACAGTTAATACATTTTCTGTTATCCCGAACAATAGAAGGACTAGACTGGTCAATCATTTCTTCCTTGTTAAAAACAGGATATTCGAACCTCACTGTTTTTACGCCGACTTGCTCTGCCACCTTTTGAAGCTCACAATTGCCTCCTCTGATGCAAAAATTGCACTCTGGTGGATGGTTTGCCAAAAGAAGTTCCACATTCATTCTTCTTGCTTTGCGGACCCGCTCCGTGTTTGTTTTGACAACCATACCCTCATTAACAGGGTATACACAAGACGCAACTAGGTTAGGCATTTTTTCAACCTCTACAACACAAACCCGGCAAGCGCCAGGGATGTGTTTAATCTCAGGCCAGGCACACAAGGTTGGTATTTTAATGCCTACTTTTTTTGCCGCTTCTAACACGGTGCTGTCCGGTTCCGCTTCAACTTTGATATTATCTATAGTTATGGTTACTGATGACATCAATATTTTCTCCTCTCCATTAAATTTCTGCATCACATCGCAGGCAGCGACGCGCTTCCTGGATGGCCTCTTCCCGGATGAAACCAAGTTCTACTTCATCGAAACTATTTCGCCTGGCAGCACCTTTTATTTTCGGCATTTTTGTTTGAGGACATTCCTTTACCTCTTCATCAATGATAAGCGGGATGTCAATCCCCTCTTCCGAAGGTGCCTCATATAACGGTTCTCCATTGCTTATCCTGATAGTGTTATCAATATCTTTTGCCGCCTTATGTCCCGCGGCAATTGCCCCAATCACCGTATCCGGCCCTGTAACGGCATCTCCACCCGCAAAGAATTTAGGATTTGTTGTTTGGGATTTACTCCCGCTTGCCAACTCAAAACAATCCCATTTATTAACTTTCACGCCGCTATTATCAGGAACAAAAGTCAGATCTGATACCTGACCGATGGCAGCGATGACAGTATCCACACTAAGCGTGAATTCGGAACCTTCAATAGGTACAGGTCTTTTTCTTCCGCTTCGGTCAAAATCACCAAGCTTCATCCGTTGACAAGTAATCCCACTTACCTTTCCATTATTTTCATTAATCTTAATAGGGGCCACTAAGTACTCAATCTTGACTCCCTCTTCTTCCGCCGCTTCAATTTCCTCTATTGCCGCAGGCATATCTTGTCTTAGACGACGGTAAAGTATAATAACTTCAACACCTAAACGAGCGGCACAACGAGCGGCATCAATAGCTGAATTTCCACCACCAATTACGGCCACTCTTGCGCCAAGTGTTTTTTCACCTTTCAACCAGGCGTCTTCATAGGTATTAAAATCCCTTAGAAATTCAACCCCACCATAAACACCCTTGATGTCCTCTCCTTCAACTCCCATTCTCTGGCTCTTATGCGCGCCAGGAGCTAAGTAAATATAATCGAATTCTTCGTTAACTTTTTCAAAAGAAATATTTTTTCCCACGCGCGTGTTGCACATAATCTCCACGCCTAGCGCCTGAATGTTATCAATCTCTTGCTTCAAAACGTTACGGGGAAGCCTATAAGCAGGGATTGCCCAGCGAAGCATCCCCCCGGGTTCTGAAAGTTCTTCAAATACAACGACTTTATAGCCCCGCAGCGCCAGATCTCGTGACGCTGTCAAACCGGCAGGGCCCGCGCCAACCACGGCAATCTTTTCTTTTCTGGTTTTAGGAACTGGTTCTATTTTAGGCCTTACCGCATTATCGGTAATAAACCGCTTTAGATACTTTATAGCAACTGGCTCGTCCACCTGTCCCCTTCGACACTTTGACTGGCATTCGTGATCACAAACCCTTCCGCAAACAGAAGGAAAGGGATTGGTCTTTAGAAGAACCTTGTAAGCATCTTCAAAACGTTCTGCCTGAACTAGAGCGACATAAGACGGGATATCCATTTCAACCGGGCAGGTATGCTGACAGGGCGACTTAAATAAAGCAGCACAAACTGCCGCGGGGCAACGCTTATCCCTTATATGGGCCTCATATTCATCCCTGAAATAACGGATGGTACTCAAAACAGGATTAGGAGCCGTTTGACCGAGTCCGCAAAGAGCGGAATCTTTAATGGTTCTGGCCAGTTCTTCGAGAAGCTCAATATCCCCTTCTTTACCCTTCCCTAAAGTAATGTTGGTGAGGATCTCAAGCATTCTTTTTGTTCCCTCACGACAAGGGGTACACTTTCCACAGGATTCCTCCTGACAAAATTCCATAAAGTAACGGGCCATATCCACAGCACATTTGTCCTCATTCATGACAATCAAGCCACCAGACCCCATAATGGCCCCTAATTCTACTATGTTTTCATAATCAACTGGTGCATTTAAATGCTGAACGGGAATACAACCACCTGATGGCCCACCCAATTGAGCGGCTTTATACTTCTTTCCACCAGGGATACCTCCTCCGATGTCATATATGATACTTCCCAGCGCGGTTCCCATGGGAACTTCTACTAAACCAATATTATTTACATCGCCTGTAAGGGCAAAGACCTTGGTCCCTTTGCTTTTTTCTGTACCCACACTGGCATACCAGGCACTACCCCTTAATATGATCTGGCCAATATTAGCTAAAGTTTCAACATTGTTTAAAATACTTGGTCTCCCCCACAGTCCTGAAACAGCTGGAAAAGGGGGTCTTGGCCTGGGCATTCCTCTTTTTCCCTCAATAGAAGTCATTAAAGCCGTTTCTTCCCCACAGACAAAGGCTCCCGCCCCCTGGTAAATTTCAAGATCAAAATCAAAACCGGTTCCTAGAATATCTTCTCCCAAAAGTCCATATTCTTTTGCTTGGGCGATGGCAATATTCAAACGTTGAATAGCCAGTGGATATTCGGCACGACAGTAAATGTAACCTTTATGGGAATCAATAGCTTTAGCGGCAATGATCATACCCTCAATAACAGCATGGGGATCAGCCTCGAGGACACTTCTGTCCATGAAGGCACCAGGGTCACCCTCATCGGCATTACAAAGGACATATTTTATATCCCCCTTAGACTGTGCGGCAAACTTCCACTTAAGACCGGTAGGAAAACCTGCTCCGCCTCTTCCTCGCAATCCTGAGTCCAAAACTTCTTTAATAATTGCTTCTGGGGACATGTCAGATAAGGCCTTGGCCATCCCGGCATAACCATCCCTGGCAATGTACTCATCAATACTTTCTGGGTCGATAAGACCTCTATTTCTTAATACTCTTAATTCCTGAAGAGCAAAAAAGGGTACCTCCTGCATGGTGGGAATGATTTTTTCTGTGATTGGTTCTTTATAAAGGAGTCTCTGTAAAAGCCTTCCTTTAACGAGATGTTCTTCAACTAATTCCGGAATATCCTCTGGCTTGATCAGCGTATAAATGACGCCTTCCGGATAGACCACCATAATAGGACCCAAGGCACAAAATCCATTACAACCAGTTTCAACAATTTTAATTTCTTCTGAAAGACTTTGTTTATCCAGTTCAGCAATCAAAGCCTTCTTTACAGCAAGACTTCCAGAAGCATGGCAACCTGTCCCTCCGCAAAGTAATAAATGCGCCCGAAACACCTTCAACTGTGCATAATCCTCCTTATCTCAATTTTTTGAAGTCATTCTCGTATAAAAGCATTATAAAACTAAGGCATAATGCCGTAATACATCACATTTTTACTACTTTATAATTTCTGCACCTTTGGCCAGAACAAATGGGGTTTGAACCTCTCCCTGTAAAATATGTCTTTTGAAAACCTGTCTCATCTTGTTTGGATTCATATATTCGTACTTAATTGGCTCTTGTTCCATAACTTCCACAGTAACCAAAGGCTCCCTGCTGCACAACCCCATACACCCAGATGTTGACACCATAACATCCGTTACGCCTGCCTCTTCAATCTCTTTTATCAACGCGCTCATAACTTCCCTTGCCCCGGAGACAATACCACAAGTTCCCATATGAACGGTCACCTTTACTCTCCAGCCACCCTCTCTTAAGGAGGTTTCGGCGTGAACTTTTTCCTTGATCTTTCTTAAATCTTCTATCGTAAGCTTTGCCATAGTTACTTCCCTCCTTTTTGCTTATCAATCATATTGATTTAATAGCTCCTTGACTTTTGTTTGTTTTACTCTTCCGTGAACATTATCATCCACAAGAACCATCGGTCCTAATCCACAAGCACCAACACATCTAACTGTTTCATAAGTAAACATTCTATCAGCGGTCGTTTCACCTTTTTTCACACCATACTCCTTCTCTATTTTTTCAGCAATAGCTTTACCCCCTCGAACATAACAGGCCGTACCCAAGCACACGCGTATCAAATGTTTGCCCCGGGGAGTCATTGTGAAAAATGAATAAAAAGTCACTACCCCATAAACACGACTCAACGGAAGATCTAATCCTTCAGCGATTCTTTTCTGGACAGAAATAGGCAAATATTCAAGAGCTACCTGAACCTCTTCCAAAACCGGAATTAATCCTCCTGGTTTACCTTTGTACTTGCTAATAATTTCATCCATTTTTGCAATTTGTTCCGAAGTAAATTCTTTTAGTAGATCGCCATCTTTTGCGTCCAAGTATTTATTCCTCCTTTATTCAAAATATAACTCATACTTCTGCACCTTTCTTAACATTCTTAATGAGAGTGTAAATTATTTTGTCTTTTAAGTCTTGTATAAATGGTCATCTCCTTTTATGGTTAGTTTAACTATTTACATAAAACTTTCTACGATCTCTCAATAATAATAAATTTAACTAAATTATAAATTTTCGTCAAGATATTGGCCTATAAATTTTATTACTTCCGGGTGGCTTATGGGTACGTCTCCCAACTGAGCCTTTATTTCTTTAGTATTTAACGTAAAATTCTTTCCATTAATTATATAAGAAAAACTAAAATTTACTTCTGGATTGCTAATAATAAGCACCAGAATAGTGTCCTTGAGATTACCTAAAGGTGGTAAATCTGGATGACTCAGGGCAAAGGAAGCAAATATTTCGGTACCTTCTCCTAATTTACTTTTTAAATAAAAATCACCTCCGCAATGTTCAGCTGTCCCCTTAAAAAGCGGAATCCCTAATCCTATTTTGCGACTAGTTTTCGTTGAAAAAAAAGGGTCTTGTACTTTTTCAGATATCTCCCCGGTCATTCCTTTTCCGTTGTCTACCACTCTTACCGTAAGTATATCTTGCTTTTTATCTTGCACAATAAAGATATCTATCTTTTTTGCTACTGCCGTTATAGAATTAATAGCTATATCCATAATGTGGTCGCATATTTCAGCCATCATAGTTTTAAATCCCAACTTAATCAACTGCTTTAAGGCAGTTTAATTAAAGTCTAAATAGCGTCCTTCTTTAAATTTTAGGGCCTTAATTATTTCTTTAAAGCTTGGTTCTTGAAGATAAAAAACAGTTCTTCTTTTACCTATATCTATAAGATAATGGGCGTCAGAAAAAGTAACAAAGGGAATGCCTTTCAAGTTAACAAGCGGTAAAAGCTCCTTTATTTTTTGTTTATCACGTATTTCTAAAGCATCAAAGGAAAGATTTTCCGGTACATAACCCAGTTGACTTATAATACTAAAGGTTTGGCTGTCTATATGAGAAGGGATAACCAACCCGTCTTTTAACTTAACCCTGGAAACAGCTTCATCAAGCGAAATCTGGGCGGAATTTAAAAGCAGCTTTTCTTCTATGCGCACAATGTTGTCATTTTCATCCACTACCACCTGGTCGCCAAAATATACCGGGTTGTTTTTAACCGCCGGCAGGAATTCATAAATTTCGCTTTGAAAATCTAAAGCAGTCTTATAATTATCAAATAAAACTAAGAGATGTATTTCTTCCCAAGTCTGTAGTTCCATACCAAATAGTACGGTTAAACCAAGCTTCTTCCCTAGCTCGTGAACATAAATAGCATTTTCCACCATGTTATGGTCGGTGATGGCAATAATATCCAGGCCCGCCTCTTTAGCCTTTTTAATAATATTTTGAGGAGACATTTCCAGACTGGCACATGGTGAAAGGGTTGAATGAATATGAAAATCACAAAAAAAGCCTTTCACCTTTTTAGCCTCTTTTTAAAGCATTATAAATAAGACCGCTAATTTCAAAAGCCGGACGAAAATCTCTTAAAATAGCAATCTTTTCACTTTTAGCTCTTTCAATAACTTCTTGCTCTAATTCAAGCTTGCGCGGAATAATAATCGCTACAATATCTTTAAGCTTAGCTACCCCTAAAATATTTATGTGTCTTTGAATGGTTATCCAAACGGCACCTTCTTCAATATTGGCAATAACATCAGACAAAAGGTCAGAAACATATCCCGACTTTACTTCTTTATCCAAATTAACTTCGCCCGTTAAAGTTTCAAAATTAAGTAAAATAACCATCTCACCAAGCGTCATTACTTTCCTCCTGCCTCTCTTTTTTTTGATGCGTCATCACCCATTGCCGGAGGCATTTTGCGCGCTAAATCGAGTACTTCTTCGGCTAAAATTTGTACCCTTTCCCTTAACTTAAAAATACAATCAGTTTCAACGGCCAAACCCCGGACAATGTCTTCAGCCAAGGCCCGGCAGTTTGGGGCGCCACAGGCACCACAGTCCAGGCCTGGCAGTGCATTAGTTATTTTATCTAAACGTTCCATTTTAACCAGGGCTTTAGATACGTCCTCATCAAGCTTCATTACTGGCCTAGGGTAGATAGGTTCAGTAGAAAAAAATCTGCCCTGTTGGTAAAAATTTAACATCTCACTTTTCTGGTAATACGGTGTTTTTGTCCGGTACTTATCAACCAAATATTTTAACCTTACCCGGCCTACAAATACATTTTGGATACATAAAGGGCTGCCTACGCACCCGCCGGTACAAGCCCGGAGTTCGAGAAAATCAACGTCTTTTAATTCACCCCTTTCTATTTCTTCCAATAAACTTACCACATTATGAATACCGCAAACGGCTAAAGTTGAACCATAATTCAACGCTTTAGCCTCTCCGGTAATGTAACCCCAAGACATTCCTGCACCAGTTGCCTTTTGTAAATTCTTATTATTTTCTTTTTTACGATTTTTAGTTAATTGCTTAAGTATATCTTTGTATACCAAAGACATATTAAAAACCCCGTCAACGGCGGAATTTTTTAGGCCCATTGGTAGCCTCATTTCGGTCACTCTGGCCGGACAAAGGGAAATAGAAAAAACACCAATGTCTTTATAAGAAATACCCTCACTTTTTACGGCCTCTTCCTTGGCTAACCTGGCGGCTATTTCCCTGGGAGTCATAAAAGGTGAAACCTGGCCTAAAAGTCCGGGAAACTTAATTTGCATTAAGCGTAAAATAACCGGACAATACGAAGAAATAAGCGGTTTTTTTGGTTTATTCGTAATTAAGTAATGACGGGTCATAAATGATACTATTTCTTCCGCTACCGCAACCTCAAAAACATCATCAAAACCTAGGCTTAAAAAAGCCTCAAGAATGTTTTCCATGTTTCCCTCTTCTTTAAATTGGGCGTAAAAAGTAGGACCTGGCAGGGCAATTTTATGCTTAAATTCGGAAAGCTTGTCCAGGCTATCGGTAACTACAATTTTAGCGTTATAGGGACAAACCCGGATACATTCACCGCAATCAATGCAGCGTTCTCCTATTATTTTGGCTTTACCGCCGTGAACGCGGATAGCCTCTGTAGGGCAACTTTTAATACAATTTGTACATCCCTTACATTTTTCATAATCAAGGGTTATTGAATGAAAGTAATAAGACATAAATTACTCCTACCTTAACTTTTTCTATCTTTAGAAGACAAATATACTATTGCTTCTAGAACCGTACCTACTCCTACCTGAGACTTAACATTTAATTTATGGGAGCATTGCTTAATATTGGGTAAACCCATTCCGGCTCCAAAGCCCATTTCCCGTATTTCAAGGGGAGCAGTTGAATATCCTTCCTTCATGGCCAGTTCTACATTAGAAATCCCTATCCCTTCATCTTCGGTTAAAACCGTGACCTGCTCGGGTATAATAATTACTTTAAGCTGTCCGTGGGTAGCGTGAATAACCACATTCATTACCGCTTCATAAATGATTATGGCTATATTTCTAACTGCCTCCGGCATTAAACCCAACTGCTGCAACGTTTTTTTAACCTTTGAGGCTGCTTCTCCGGCTACGCTAAAATCCCTTTCTTTTATTTCAAACTCTAGTTTTAACTGGGGCTTACTTTCAGCCTCTTCATTTAGGTGATTCATTAGGGATTACCCCTTTTACACCCCTTAAGTCCGCTGGTAAAAAGCAAACCGCAACATTCAAACATTAAAAAGGGGGTGGATAAAAGGGGTATATTATTATGATTAGCTTTTTCTATTATTTCTTTCGCCGGTTGTTTTCCACTAACATACACTACTCCTACCGCGTCCATTATTTCGGCGGTATGGATTACATGTTCATTAGTCAGGGAAGTAATTAAAAGGGTATGAGAACCGGCAAAAGCCAGCATTTCACTCATCAGGTCGCATCCAAATCCGGTCTTCACTTCCCGCGAAAGCCATTGCTCACCACAAAGCACTTCAGCCTTAAGAATTCTTTGGATGTCTCTTAAGTTCATAATTCTCGCCTTGCTTCCCTAATTATATTACCTTTTTACTAAATCTATAAGATATGCTTAAGTATTTTTAGCGGTAAGGTATTGGTGAATTGCATTTGCCGCCACCCGCCCTGCTCCCATGGCCAGTATAACTGTAGCCGCCCCGGTAACAATGTCGCCACCCGCGTATACCCCTGACTTAGAGGTAGCTCCGGTTTTTAAATCCGCTACAATATTACCTTTCTTGGTTATGGCCAGGCCCGTTGTAGTACGGGGGACAAGAGGGTTTGGCCCCTGACCGATAGCCATTACCACTGTATCTACTTCCATGATATATTCCGAGCCTGAAATAGGCATAGGCCTGCGCCGGCCGGATTCGTCAGGCTCGCCTAATTCGTAGCGCAAACATTCCATTCGCTCTACCCAACCTTGCTCATTGCCAAAAATTTGGGTCGGACTGGTTAAAAAAGCAAATTTAACTCCTTCTTCTTCGGCGTGCTCCACCTCTTCAATCCGGGCCGGCATTTCTTCCTTTGAACGCCGGTAGACAATCCAAGACTCTTCCGCTCCCAAGCGCAAAGCGGTACGGGCTGAATCCATCGCTACATTGCCTCCCCCAACTACGGCTACCTTACGGCCAATTCTAATTGGGGTATCGTATTCAGGAAATAGATAAGCCTTCATTAAATTGACGCGGGTAAGAAATTCATTGGCTGAGTATACGCCGCAAAAATTTTCCCCCGGTATATTCATAAAGTATGGTAAGCCGGCTCCGGTACCAATAAAAACAGCCTGGAAATCTCGTTTAAAAGTTCGTCTACCGTAGCTAACTTGCCAACTACAGAATCTACCTGAATATCTACCCCTAGTTTTCTAACGTTATCTATTTCAGTTTGCACTACTTTTTTCGGTAAACGAAACTCAGGAATGCCATACATTAAAACGCCGCCCGGGACATGCAGGGCCTCAAAAATAGTTACCCGGTAGCCTAACTTGGCTAAATCAGCCGCGCAGGTAAGCCCTGCTGGTCCGGAACCAACAATGGCTACTTTCAACTCATTAGGAGAAGCCGCCTCAGGTAAAGTTACGCCATGCTCCAATTCCCAATCAGCACAAAAGCGTTCTAGCCGGCCAATAGCCACTGGTTCGTGTTTTTTACCTAAAGTGCAATACATTTCGCACTGGCTTTCCTGCGGGCATACCCGCCCACAAATAGCCGGCAGGGCATTTTTTTCCTTTATTTTTTTAATTGCTCCGGCAAAATCTCTTTCAGCCATAAGTTTAATAAAGGCCGGGATATCCACCTCCACCGGACATCCCGCCAGACAAGGGCTCTTTTTACACTGAATACAACGTTCTGCCTCTGTCACCGCTGTTTCTACGGCGTACCCCAGGGCTACTTCTTTAAAATTTTTAATTCTTTCTCCGGCATCCTGAGTAGGCATAGAGTGTTTTTTAGGAATAATTCCTTTTTTTGTTTTGGCGGTTTCGGCCATTAGGATGCACCTCCACACTTACATTTATGGTAGTCATGAGCTTCCTTTTCTTTTTCTAAATAAATAGCGCTTCGTTTAGCTAATTCGGCAAAATCTACTAAATGACCGTCGAATTCAGGGCCATCAACACAAACAAACTTTGTTTGTCCACCCACCGTTACCCGGCAGCAACCACACATTCCTGTTCCGTCAACCATTAAGGAATTCAAACTGACAATGGTTTTAATCCCGTACTCACGGGTAACGTTACAAACAACTCGCATCATTGGCTGAGGACCGATAGCCAGGATCAGGGCAATGTTATCTTTCCCCTTATCTTCAATAATCTCTTTCATTACGTCAGTGACAAAGCCTTTCCGTACGTATGAACCGTCATCGGTGGTAACCATTAGTTCATCACAGACAGCCCGCATTTTTTCTTCCCAAAATAACAACTCTTTAGTCCGGGCCCCAATTATTCCGGTAACGTTATTACCGATATCTCTTAAAGCACGGGCAATAGGAAAAACAGGAGCAATGCCCACCCCTCCGCCAATGCAAATTACGTTGCCAAAATTTTCAATATGGGAAGGTAAACCTAACGGGCCGACAAAATCTAAGATTTGATTTCCGGCCTCCATTTTCCCTAACTCTATAGTAGATTTACCAACCTCCTGAAAAACAATGGTTATGGTTCCTTTGTTCCGGTCAAAATCGGCTATCGTTAAGGGAATTCTCTCTCCTTTCTCGTGAAGGCGTAAAATAACAAACTGGCCCGCCTGACAATTTTTAGCAACCCTTGGGGCTTCAATTTCCATTTGTTTAATCACCGGTGAGAGAACTTCTTTTTCCAGAATTTTAAACACTTTACCCCTCCCTTTAAAATCTTACTTTCTTGCTTAATTACTTAATTGCTTTCTCTATTCATTAGACAAATTCCTGCTTAAAAAAATTGTTTTTTAATTTTAAGAACAATAAATATTTCTTATTTTCTTAATAATTCTTAATATTACTCAAATACTTAAATATTAAATTTAAGGAATACTTCCTTCGCTTGTAGGGGCGTATGGCAATACGCCCCTACTTTAAGGAAGAATCCTCTCTAAGGCCTTAAATTTTAAGGAAGAACCCTCCATCCTAAAGCCTAAATCATTTAATTGTTTGTTAGAAACCGGGGCAGGTGCATTTAGCATTAAATCTACCGCACTTTGCGTTTTAGGGAAGGCAATAACGTCACGAATGGTTTTTTTGTTAGCTAAAAGCATGAGCAACCGGTCAAAACCCAAAGCTATTCCTCCGTGAGGAGGGGTGCCGTATTCAAAGGCTTCCAACATAAAACCAAATTTTTCTATAGCTTCCTGGGGGGAAAGACCAATGGCCGTAAACATTTTTTCTTGAATATCCCGCCGGTGAATCCGGATGCTTCCCCCGCCAATTTCCACGCCGTTTAAAACTAAATCATAACTTTGGGCGCGGGCCGAAACGGGATTTTCGGTCAAAAGAGCAAGGTCCTCTACATTAGGAGAGGTAAAAGGATGGTGCATGGCCACATGTCTTTTTTCTTCTTCACTATATTCTAATAAAGGAAAGTCCACCACCCAAAGGAATTGGAATTTATCCTCCGGAATTAACCCTAGGCGTTCAGCCAGGTGTAAACGCAAGGCCCCCAGGGCGGGATTTACAATTTGTGGTTTATCAGCTAAAAAGAGCAGCAAATCACCTTCTTTAGCTTCAAAGCGCTCTAAAATTGCCTGAATCTCGGCCGGGGTAAAAAATTTAGCAATGGGCGATCTTACTCCTTCCGAAGTAACGAAGAAATAAGCCAACCCTTTTGCCCGCCAGTTAGTAACCAGTGAGGTCAGTTCATCAATTTCCTTGCGGCTAAAATTACCGCAACTCAAGGCATTAATTCCTTTCACCTGCCCACCTGCGTTTGCGGCCGATGAAAATACTTTAAAGCCGCATGAAGCAACCAGATCAGTTAAATCACGTAATTCTAAGCCGAATCTCAAATCAGGCTTATCAGTTCCGTAACGTGCGCAGGCTTCTTTAAAAGAAAGACGGGGAAAAGGGCGGGAAATTTTTAAACCAACTGTTTCCCGGCAAAGGTAAACCATCATTTCCTCAACTAAATTTAAAATATCCTCTCTTTCCACAAAAGACATTTCCAAATCCACCTGGGTAAATTCCGGCTGCCGGTCGGCCCGCAAGTCTTCATCTCTAAAGCAGCGCACAATTTGAAAATAACGTTCCACGCCGGCCACCATAAGCATTTGTTTGTATAATTGAGGTGATTGGGGTAAAGCGTAAAAATTTCCCGGGTTGAGCCGGCTGGGCACCAGATAGTCACGTGCCCCTTCCGGAGTGCTCCGCGTAAGCATAGGAGTTTCAATCTCTAAAAAATTCCGGGCATCTAAAAAATCCCGCACGGCCTTGGCGGCTCTGTGCCGCAACATTAAAACCCGCTGCATCTCTTGACGGCGTAGGTCTAAATAACGGTACTTTAAACGCAAGGACTCATCAACCTCGCTTTGATCTTCAATAAGAAACGGGGTGGTTGCGGCGCGATTTAAAATATAAACTCTTTGACCCAGAACCTCTATTTCCCCGGTGGCTAAATTAGGATTCTCTGTTCCTTCCGGGCGCAAAGCCACCTCCCCGGCTACCGCCAGAACATATTCACTACGGAGGATTTGGGCCGTGCGAAAAGCTTCTTCTGCCGCGTCGGAATTAAATACCACCTGAACCAGGCCCGACCGGTCACGCAAATCAACAAAAATCAAGCCCCCGTGGTCTCTTCGCCGCTGAACCCAGCCCATAAGCACTGTCTGTTGACCGGTGTGTTCTTTACGTAAATTGCCACAGTGGTGCGTTCTTTTTAAACCAAACAAATAATCGGCCAAAAATACTTTTTCTCCTTCCTGTTAATTAAGTTTCTACGCCTTAACGGTAACGCCGCCTGATCTCTTCTTTTATTTCAGCGGGTGAAACCTCACTTTGTTCACCGCTGGCCAGATCCTTTAAGGAAACAATCTGCCGGTTTAATTCTTCCTTGCCCAAAATGGCCACAAACCGGGCCTTCTTTTTAGCGGCATATTTCATTTGGGCCTTTAAACTTCGCCCTAAAAAATCTTTGTCGGCGGATAGACCCTGCGCACGTACAAAAAACAAGAGTTCTAAAGCGGCCCCCGATGCTTCTTCATCTGCTTCAACAATAAAAACATCCAGGTTTTTCGGGGCTGGAAAAGGAGTATTTTGCTTGTTCATGGTTAAAAGAGCCCGCTCCAGACCCACGGCAAAACCAATACTTGGAGTAGGCGGACCACCCAGGGCAGTCACTAAATCATCATAGCGGCCTCCACCGCCAATAGAATTTTGTGCCCCAATACCGGCCACCATAATTTCAAAAGTTGTCCGGGTGTAATAATCCAGTCCCCTAACCAGTTGTTTATCTATAAGATAAGGAATGTTTAATGCTTTCAGGTATCCTAAAACAGCATCGAAATGAACTATGCAAGAAGGACACAAACAGGAAAGGCTGTCCGGTGCCCCTCTGGCTATTTCCCGGTCCCGGGGCTCTTTGCAGTCTAAAATGCGCAAAGGATTATATTCCAAGCGCTCCTGACAGTTGAGACAAAGTTCTTTTTGCCTTGTTTTAAAAAAAGAGGATAACTTTTCTTTTAAAACAGGCCGGCATACCTTACAGCCAATACTGTTAAGGTGGAGTTCAAAATTTTGTAAGCCCAGCCGCCGGTAAAAGTCTACGGCTAAAGCAATTACCTCTATATCAGCCTCCGGGTTATTCGTGCCAAATACCTCCACCCCGCCCTGGTGAAACTGGCGGTAACGCCCGGCTTGGGGACGGTCATAACGAAACATGGGTCCAAGGTAATAAAGCTTTACCGGCTGGGGACCGCTTTTTAAGCCGCTTTCCAAATATGCCCTTGCTACGGCAGCAGTTCCTTCGGGACGCAAAGTAAGGCTGCGTTCACCGCGGTCGGTAAAAGTATACATTTCTTTGG
>LDZU01000059.1_pt1 | contig 23051 bp, 18 predicted proteins | sample 615531 | NCBI WGS metagenome assembly LDZU01 (sample SAMN03408293, study PRJNA278302) | terrestrial metagenome | isolation source: oil reservoir sample SB2 | place: USA: Alaska, North Slope, Schrader Bluff formation | collected 2011-09 | reverse complement strand
TCTACTGGTCAGAACCAGGGAGGATACCTTTAATACCATCGAGGTAGAAATCGGAGGCATAGTAAAAACACTCAATCCTATAATAAATAGCACAATAGTCCTGCTACCACTGGACCTGGTTCAACAGGCATTAAATACCGAAAAAAATGTTTCTATGGTCTCTCTTAAAACTAATTTTGGTCAGGAAGAATTGGCTCAACAGTCTTTACAGGAATATTTTCGAGAAGAGGGTTTGCCTTTAGCAGTATATTCCTGGCGAGAATCTGCAGAAAGCGTCATTGCCTTAAGTACAACTAAAAAGAGCGGTATTGGAATCATTATGTCAGTAGTTTTACTTATCGGAATGGTAGGAATTATTAATAACATTATACTTTCCGCCCTGGAGAGGACTTCTGAAATCGGGATGATGAAGGCTCTGGGTATGAAAGAATGCGAGATTGTCTTTGTCTTTATGGTAGAAGCAACCGGTATTGGAGTACTGGGAGGATTAGCTGGTTGTCTGTTAGGTTTTCTCGGGGTTAACTGGTTGGTGAATAATGGTTTTTATATAGAAGCCTGGGGAGATATGACCCAATATGGTATACCGATTTTAGATAGAATTTATGGTGTCTGGAATTATTCTTCTTTCGGCTATATCTTTTTCTTGGGTGTTATCGTTGCTATGTTGTCCAGTATATTTCCGGCTTATTGGGCAGCTCATAAAGACCCGGTAGAAGCGATTTACCAGCGATAAGGGGGCAATAAATGAAATTTTTATGGAATTTAGCCAGAAAAAATCTTTCCCGTTCTAAAACAAGAACTATGATTTCAATCATTGCTGTGGCTATAGCTATCATTGCTGTAGTCTTTATGCGAGGAATGATAAGCGGATTACTAGAATCCACTTTTGAAAATCACATTCATTACAAAGCTGGTCATATAAGAGTGATTAATAAAGAATATGAATTAAAAGAGCATTTACTATCATTAAACTATACTGTGAATGGTTTTGCTTATGAAGGATGTGAAAGCATGGCAGCAAGCCTAAAACAAATGGAAGGTGTAAAGCAGGTAGTACCGAGATTAAAATTCCCGGCCATGGTCAGCTATCAAGAAAAATTGGTGGCAATGATAGGCTGGGGTATAGATCCACAAGAGGAAATTAAATTTACCAGAATAGATAAACAGATCACTGAAGGCAGAATGGTTGAGCCAGGGGCAAGAGAAGTAGTGCTGGGTGCTGGTTTATTGCAAAAAATTGGGCGTCAAGTAGGAGATAAGGTTACTTTTCTCTATAGCACTGCCTTTGATTCCTTTCGAGCCTCTACCTTTCAAATTGTTGGAAAAATAGAAAGCAACCTGGAACTTTTGAATGATAATCTATTTTATCTTCCGCTGGAGCAGGCACAGGCAATATTAGAAATGCCTCAAGAGGTGACCGAATTACTTATTATCACTCATGATTACCATCAGGCTGATTTGATAATACCACAAATCGAGGAGCTATTTGCAGGGCAGGATCCTTCCGGGAAATATACCTGGCAGCACTGGAAATGGGATTATGATATGATTGAATTTTTTTCTTATGCTACTGTAATCTATAACTTTATTTATATTTTTATCATTATACTGGCCTGCTTTGTTTTGATGAATACTCTTATTATGATTGTTAATGAGCGCACCCGTGAAATTGGGATGATGAGCGCCCTGGGCTTAAAAGCAAGAGAAATCCTCTACCTTTTTGCCATGGAGGGTATGATTATCGGGGCCCTGGGAAGTGCACTGGGAGCTGTTATCGGTGGAATTATTACTAAAATTTTTTCTGTAGTGGGAATCGATTTAAAAGCAGCAATGGAGGGTATGTCTTCTGATTTAATGTTTGAACCGGTATTTTATACTGTTTTCAGCTTAGAAAACCTTATTTTTGCCTTTATTCTTGGTGTTTTAGTAGTTACTGTCGCTTGTCTTATCCCGGCCAGAATGGCAGCCCGACTGGAACCTAACGAGGCATTAAGGATATAAGATAAGGAACAAAAGGAGAATGATTTATGCCAAAACCAAAAATAAATAAACTTATATTTATAACAATTATTATATTTATCATATTATTTTCTTTAACAAACTCGGGATTAGCTATAGCTACCAAACAGATGACTGCCGAAGAGATTATAAAAAAGAGAGATGAAAATGAATATATTCAGTCTGCCTATGCAGAGGTAACCATGATTATCAGCAAGGGTGGCCGAAGGATTGAAAAAAATATGGTAATGTATTCCAGAGAGAAGGATGCCTTTGTGGAATTTACCAATCCTGGTGATCGGGGGACCAGGTTTTTAAAAAGAGAAGATAACATCTGGATGTTTTTCCCAGATGCAGAAGAAATTGTCAAAATTTCTGGCCATATGCTGGAACAGGGTTTTATGGGAAGTGATTTTTCTTATCAGGATATGATGGAATTTGATAAATTAACTGACCTTTATACCTTTACCATTTTAGAAGAAGATACTTTTAATGAAAGACTATGTTATGTACTGGAAGCCATTGCCATCCCTGGAAAGAAAGTATCTTATTATCGTAGGGTTACCTGGATAGATAAAGAACGATTTGTAGGCTTAAAGGAGGAGCTCTTTGCAGAAAGTGGAAGATTATTAAAGGTAAGTGAAGTGCAAGAAATAGAAGAAATAGAAGGACACTGGTTACCAGTGCAATCAATTATGGAAAATAAATTACGAAAAAATACCTATACTCAGGCTATTATTAATAAAATTGAACTGGCACCAGAATTGGATGACCGAATATTCAGCTTACAAAGTTTGCGCTAATTAGATTATTTTTACAGTATTGGAATTTCAAAAAAATTTCGATACTATAAGATAAACTACTAAGACAAAATGTCATTGTCAGCCTGCCCCTTAACTAATGTTAAGAGACAGGCCTGGTAATCTCATCATTATGAGCTAGTAGTTCTTTTGTCATTGCGAGACCTGCTAAAAGCAGGTCGCGGCAATCTCATTCATTTATGCTTACATTTTTTTCTGAAAACTGTTAACTGATAACTGAAAACTTTTTATAATACTGCGGGTAGAAGTGGATAAGATTGCTTCGTCGCTTCGCTCCTCGCAATGACAAAAAAGGGAGGCCCGCAATGACAGAAAATGAAAAAGTTTGGTCCTGATAACCAGAAATAAAAGAGAATGACAAATAATAAGGCTTTATATTAATTCAGGGTAATTAATTATGAAAAAATATTTTCTTTTTGAGCACCTGCTAATAATAATATTTGTTATGATTATTTTTAGTTATTCAGCAATAGCTCACGATATAAAGCTGGGTGGACAACTTAATACCTCATTAACCGGCTTCTATGACCATCAATTGGGATTTGGCTATATACCTCAAGCAAATCTTGACCTGGAGTTATTCCTACCTCCAGAGAATAATAACGAAATAAAGTGTGCTGGCTATTTCTATATTAATATTGCCGAAGAAAGAGTAGATTTCTTCTGGAAAAAATTATACTGGAAACATCGTTTTGATAATTTTCATCTTACCATCGGGAGACAGCCTATCTCATGGTCTTTTGGTTCCTTATTAAATCCAGTAGATTATTCTCTGGGTGCAGTAGCCTTAGATAGAGATTATAATGTAAAATTTCAAGATGCCTTAGAGATTTATTACCCGATTAATTGGCATACCAGCTTATCTTTACTAATTTCTTCTCCTGGTGGTAATAGAGAAGATTTAAAAGTGGGTTTCCGAGGGAGAACTCTGATTAATGATTTTGATGTTACTGTTAATTTTGTGCAGGAACAGCTCATGACAAATGATTCCAATCAGCAACGTTTTGGTATCACTGCCAAAGGAGATATAGGCCAGCTTGGTGTTTATGGTGCGTTGGGATATTATCGTAATGAGGTGAATTCTTTTTCATTACTTGCTGGAGCTGACTATAGCTATTTTTTTCAGGCGGGTAACCAACTATATTTCCAAGCTGAATATCTAAACATTCCTCCAGAAATTTTATCACAAATTACTGGCTCTATGATGGCTGCCCAATTGGAAGGAAAAGATAAAAATATCCATCTGTTGGTTAGTAATGCATCATACCAGATTGATGAGTTTTCCAGTATAGGCTTAACCTCTTTTTATAATCTCAGTGATAATGCTATCCTATTCATGCCAACCTATAGTAATCAGATTAATACTAATACTACTCTTGAAATTCAGGCAGGAATGAGAATGGAATCAATCAAGGAATCGGATTTGAAATCTTTAAAATCAATCGCAGGGACACCTGCTTACATCTTTGTAGAAATTGGAATCAATTACGCCTTTTAATTTAATGTAAGGTATTAAAAAGAGCATGAAACCATATTATATAATATTATAATTAATAGCATTCGCAATAGGTTCTGTTGAACCTCCTACAGATAAGATAAGAATCTTTTTTATTTCATTATCTTTTTTCATAACATTTTATCCTATTCCATTATTTCATATTTACCCAGTCCAAAACTGGTCTGTTTACCTATGTGAATATACTCCCCCAGCTTGATAAATGGTATGAATCTATTCAAATTACCACTAAAATAAATGTCACCTAAAAAACCTCCCAATTTTACTCTTTGTTTCTGTTTGGTAGAATATCTCCCCCAATCATGCCATTTCCAATTTTCTATTTTACTCTCAATTATATTAGTATCTTCTATTAATCCCAGATAATCAAAATCAATTTTTTTAGCACAATGAAAAATAGATAATAAGGAAATTCGCCGCAGTAAATTAGTGATAAACTCTTTAAAATTTATTTCTTTAACCAATTTTTCTTCTAAAACAAATCGAGTGGGGGTTAAGAAATGAATTCTGATTTCAGAATATTGCTTAGCTGTGTCTCTCTGGTATTTATGAATAATGTCTTGAAAAGTAATTTGATTAATCTTGTCTTTTAACCGTCCATTATGATAGACCATTTCTCCCTTGATATCCTCAACTCTATTTAATTTATATTTCCCCCTATCTTTTCCCAGACCAATTTTACCTAATTCATCAAAAACAAAAATAAAATAGGGAAGATATTCAATGCTCTTTCCGATCAGAACTAAATTAAAAATCAATTCATCATCTGGATTAAATATTGCTTTGGAATCAAAAGGAGGTTCTAATATATAGGGATGCGGTGGATAGGCTATGTTAAAACTTGTTTTTTCTGTTAAATAATCTGGAAAAGGTGTTTCAAAGATATAGGCATAGACACATTTTTGTTGTAATAAACATTCCCTACACGCTTTATAAAAATTAATACATACAGTCTTTTTAAAAATATACCCAAACCCACCCCGCAAGGTAGCCCCTTTAAAATCTGATAAAAAGATAGGTTCTAATGGTTGTAAATAAAAACGAAATCTGGCAATTATAAATTTTTCTGCATTTTCTATTGAAGTATTAATTATATCTTTCATTTCTATTCTAATTTACACTTAATGATTAGGTCAAATTTTAATTAATAGTAATCATATAGATAAAATATATATTATTTATTAGCAGAGCCCTCTTCGAGATTAAACCGTTTTTTGGCACGACAAACCAAATGTTTCCTGTTGTCCTCTGTTAAGACAATATTAGCCATTTACACCTCCCAATGTTCTTTATAATAACAACCTAATTGCATAATTAGTCTTACCAAGGTCTTAAAATATTTTCTTTTCAAAAATTCAATCCTTTTTAGACAAGGCATGCTGATCAAACATTATATCGGGCAACAAGTAATTGCTGTAGAAGAAGCGTTTCAATCCTTTTTAGACAAGGCATGCTGATCAAACTCCTTATTTATAGGACTTTGATAAATTGTCAAAGAACGAAGATGATGTAGAGAGATAGACTAAATACTTATGGTTCTTCACTTTTTGGCTTCTCCTCGGTAACATTGATGTTTTTTCGAAAATCGATTTATTTTTCTAGTTAAAAACATACCTTTTTTGGCTAAAATCAGTGTAAACAGTTGGAATAGATAAACTCTTACTTTCGAAAATCAAAGAGCGTTTTTGCTTATCATAACGATTTTCGAAAAAACTTAATCTTCAGGTTTTTTATCCTGTTTAAAAGCTTTGTAATATAAGGCTTTCAAAATACTGAAAAAGGGCTCAAGATATTCAAGGGGAATTCTTCCCCTTGATAACCCCTGAATTAAAATCAAAATATATTGTTCCTTATTTAGTAAATAATATCTACCTGTCTGCGTGCGTACACGCACAGGTAGATATTATCTTGCAGTATCGAAATTATTGAAATTCCGATACTGCAAGATAGCCTTTTCGAAAATCGATTGGTAATATTTAGCAAAATACGATTTTCGAATCTTATCTCCCTATCTCTTAGAGAGCTTGATTCTTAAAAAGCCTTATTTTAATTAAGTTAGATAAAATTAGCTATAATTAGTAATTTTCGAAAATCGATTTTAGTCAATTTATTTAATTATAACATTATTTTAATTTTAATGCATCCAGATAACAAAGATAAAAACCAATAAAAAATTCCTATAAATCAGCCTTCCCTCCTTTAATATCCAAATATTGCCCTCTCTAAGATATTCTTCCACTTTATATATTGCTTTTTGAGGACCCCTGTTCGGTCTATAAGCAAAACTATTATCTAAAAAAATTGAATTAAAAATTGGTTCAATAATTCTTCTTGTTGTTTCTTGAACAATTTTATCTTTGATAGTAGGCAAAGCAATTTTACGTCTTTCTCTTGAATTGCTTTTGGGGATACACACTTGTTTATAAGGCTCAGGAATATAGGTCTCAGTTTGTAAAGAAAGGCTAATTTCTTTCAGATTGTTTTCAATTTTTCTTTCAAATGCCTCGATAGATATATTATCAACACCACCGGTCGCGCCCTTTCTTTTTATACAATTCCAGGACTGCCAAAGATTTTTTAGATCATAAATCTTTGGAAAGAGTTTATTTTTCATTTAAATACTTACTCCAGTAATTATATTCTATCTAACTTAAAATCTTGGTTCATTGATCTATTCTTAATCCTTTTTAGACAAGGCATGTTGATCAAACAATGTGTATACAGTCCTCTTTGCATGTCTCGGGATAAGTTTCAATCCTTTTTAGACAAGGCATGCTGATCAAACATATTACAAAAAAGATGAGCTTAGAAGATTTAATTATTGTTTCAATCCTTTTTAGACAAGGCATGTTGATCAAACAACAAAAAAATGGGCTTCTCTAAAGAACATCTTGTAAAATTGTTTCAATCCTTTTTAGATAAGGCATGCTGATCAAACGGAACTTTTTGAAAAAGGAAAGGGCAAACGAGTCTTTTTTTGTTTCAATCCTTTTTAGACAAGGCATGCTGATCAAACCCCTTATTTATAGGACTTTGAGAAATTGTCAAAGAACGAAGATGAGATAATATCAATAAATTTATATAACTTGTTTTAATTTTTATTATGGAATTATATTATATCTCATTCTCCAATATAAAATATCCATATCCTACGTTTCTTTTGGCACCTATTCCATAATCGAGGAGTATCTTTTTAAATAAACATATTTTTTCATTAATCGTTATTCTTTTCTCATTTTCAAGGACACTGTCTTTGATTTTAAACTGAAAAGTAAAGGTAACACCAGGAGCAATCTTCAGAAAACGGATTGGAATCGGGTTTTTGAATGGACCTTTAGTATGGGGAGTAATATAGTCTTCGGCAAATATTTTTCTACTGTCTGGTATTTCTGAAATATAAGCATCAAAGAAGATGTTGCCCTTTTCGAACAATTTTTTCCAGTTGTTTCTTTTTATTAGATTTTCCTTTCCTAATATTGTATTGATATATTTAAGCTTTTCTATCTTGATTTCTTCAGTATCGTATTCTTTGGGGAAAATACTCTTTAGAGTCCCTTTAACTGTTGAACCTGGTATCACTGGCATACCTGTGGTGTTATCAAAGTAAAAACCAAGTTGAAAATCAGGAGGCTGACCTTCTTCAAATTTATCTGCAGGATGGTTATAGCCAGAGCCTATGATTAAACCAGGATATGTAGTTTTCAAAGAAAACTTCATAGTACCGCAAATTTTAAAAAAATCTAAATATGGAATATTAGAAATTTTTATTTTCTTAAAATCATAATCAGCAGTGTCTAAAATTCCAAGCAATTCCTCAATCTTCTTTTCATTCAGATTTTTTCCAAAATTCTTGCTTCTATAATATAAAAAGGATGCATTTGTTACCATAATTTTATTCCTTAGTCTTTATCTTCCACAATTATTTTTGGAAAAGTCATCATAGCAAGCTTACAAGCAACTATTGCCTCAAGGAGTAACCTTTGTTTTTTTTTCTTTTGCGAATAGTCATTTGATGCTTTTTTAACAAAATCAACCAATCCATTTGTGTTCGTTTTTCCAAAGTAACCTGCTTTTATAAGTATACGAGCTACAAGCAAGTTGATTTTCTTTCTTTTTTCATCTTTTTCATTAAATGTTATTACTTGTAGAAGTCCTGACTGTCTGATAGCAGGATTGTAAGAATTTACATAACTTGCATAATTTGAAGGTAATTTCCCGTCTTCAGTTAAAATACCAAGTTCTTTTTCCATCAGTAAATCCATTGCAATTGGTATCATTCGCTCAATATTTTTTCTATTCATTTTTTACCTCCACTACTTTATACTTTACATTCTATAACAGGCTTTATTTTTGTTACACCATATCCTATAGAAGCATTTGCTCCAAATTGAATGAGATCAGAAGTTAGTATTTTTTCAAACTCATTATTGATTTTCTCATGCTCATCTATCCCCAACATAAACCATAATCTACTCCTCCTGGGGAGCACCTCTTCATAGAATAAGTTTTTGCTAGTGTTGTCATCTCCAATTTGATTCCTTGCAATAACAGGTAGAGATCGTTCACAGATTTCACAAAATATTTCATCGTTGAAAATGGCAAGATTTTCAGTACTAATATATTTCTTAATTAATTTTTCTTTATTATCAATCTGAACATGATTATACTTTTTATAATCTTCAATCTCTAACTCTGAGTTAGAATCATCCGTAAAAATTAAGAACTCTTTATCATTTAAATCTAATTGTTGAATGAAACTATTTAATTCTTTTACTTCTTTTTTCACTTCTCCATTGTCTCCAAAATATATTTCTATAGCCTCCAGATATTCCAAAACCGCTAATTTCGCTGTGCAATTGTAGTAGACTTTTATTGTCGAGCGGAGTGGTAAAGTTAAAAGCCTGGCTTCATAGAATTTTACTTTCCCTGGTTTGTCTTCTTTATCTCCAAAGATATCCTTGATATCCTGCTCGGAAAGTTTAGATTTTATATACTGCTCCATATGCTCCTTTAATGCTCCCTTAATGCTGGACGAATGAAATACTGGAAGGAATGTAACAGGGTCTTTCTGAACAAGACTATCTACCATACCAAAATTCACATCACCAGAACCTACACTTGTGTTTGTTAGTATTTCAATTAGGTATAGTTTGTGTTTAAACATATTTACCTCCTTATTTTCATTATATAATTATAACCAATCTTATGAGGGATTGGCCAATTATTAGTTAGATTTATTGATTTCATGGGATAAAAAACTGCTCCCGCAGGAATCAGACAAATTGCCTCTGATTTCAATGCTCCAGCCCTTTTTATAATTCTAGTAGCCTGCATACTTTTTACTATTCTATATTCCATTGCTTTTGCTAACTCTTCACCTAAATGCTTATCCAAAACAATCGGAGAAAGCGAAATAAGTTTATCTTTATCATTACAACATTTTAAATTTTCAGATAAATTACATTTTCCTTTTACCATCATATTTATAATCAGGTGAGACTGGGTGTATTTTTCAACTTGTAAAATTTTCAAAAAAAATGTAGATTGCTCACCTCCAAGGAAAACTACTCCCTTTTGAAATTTAAAGGCATCTTCTTTTAACCATACGATGACACCAAATGCAAAGCCACTCTTTAGTGAATAATCAATTTTGGTGTAAAACATACCCTCCACCGCTATCTTATTTTTTCTACTAATTCCTACACTGGTATGGGGAATAAAAATCATGCCTTCTTCATAATCAGGATTATAGGGAAGTGATTCCCCATTAATATATTTTTCCCAAAAATCACGGCCTCCAAAATATTGAACTTCATCCAACTTAGATTCTTTTTCTACAAGAATTGCATATTCATTTATTCTTTCCGAATAATTTGATTTTGCTTTCATATTTTTGCTGTATCCAAAGCACTTTAAAGAATTGTTAACATCTTTCATAATATCTGAAGGTACAGTGAAAAGAAAATCTTCTACTGTATCATCCTTAAATTTCACAATGAAAACTGGTGAGATATTTTCTATAACACCAAAGTTATCATCAGGACTATCCAATCCTTCAACCATAGATGTTCCAGTAAGCTTTATATCCTCTTCTAAAAATGAATCAATAATACTTGTAGAAGAATATAATCTATTTTGTATTAAAATAGTGTTTCTGATGCATCCAAGAATAGTTGTTGGCTGTGGAAATTTTAAAGATTCCGCATAAAAACTATCACCTAATGAATATGAACCTCCAAAAAAGAATCTATTAATTGGTATAAAAATAATAAGCAATGCTTTTGTCATATCATTTTTCACCCCTTAAGAATTTTATGAATTCCAACTTGCTAATTATCTCTTCGACATAATTTAGTCTTTGCTGGTTAGGTACAGGAAGCATAACTTCCTTAAAGTAATTCATGACTAAATCTAAGTGAGAAGAATATTTAACATGTTCCGGTTCATTGAAATTATTTTCAAAAAATGCTTTCAGTCTATCTTCGTCAGGAATATTTGCCAGGATCGTTTTAAATCTTGAGAGATTATGGTGAATAGAGTAAAGAAAATTATAGTCACTTTTGATGGTCATTCTCAATATACTATTAAAATTATTGATATCAGGTGAATCAAACTTAAATTTAAAACCTATTTGATGTCCTGAATGCTTCGTTAATAAAAGAGCAAGCGCATTTTTGTTATCTTTTTTTGCCTCCTCAAATAGTTGTTTCCTAGCGTTCTTTAAAGAAATTGAAAGTGGAAACTTATAATAAGCAATATTTATACCAAATGACAGGCTTGTCCCCAGTAAATTTTTATTCATCAAATTTCTATATCCTTCTGAAAGTTCAATAGCAAGATCTATAACAGTTTTAACATCTCCATTTTTTTCCTTAAAGGCAACTGGGACAAGAGCAAGAATATCGTCACCACCAATATAGATGGGTAACCCCTTATAAGAGTAAACAATTTTTTCAGCTTTATTAGCAAAATCAAATAGAGATTTAGATAATTTTGAAATATCATCGGACTCTTCAATAATTTTACCAAGGTTATCCCCGTCAGCTTGAATTATAGCAAAGTATTTAACGTAGGATTTCTTAAGCAGGGAATCCACCATTTCTTTGCTATAAGAATTATAAAGTGCTTGTTCTATATCTTTAAAATCATATTCTTCTTTAGGGTCTTTTAAAGTTGGATTATTATCTTTCATCTCATATGTAAGTAGTTCAACAGCAGCTATATCAAGAACAGTGGGATATCTAAAGTTACTCTTCTTAATCTTTTCCTTTACTGTACTATTTTTAAGCGCATAATATTTGGCAAAACACAAGGGGCAGAGTTCTTTCTCTATAAGATTAGAACTGCTGGCTACCCCTGTTCTGGTACTACCAGTTTTAATCAATATCTTTGCTGAAATATAAGCAGGCAAGGCTCTACATATAAAGCAGGTATTATTTAAAATACCTGTATCGAAGTAGCGATTTTTTTCCATAGAATAAAGGTACTTATTTATACTCTTAACTATTTTAGGAAACTGTACCTCTTTTGTTAAATTAAAATCATTTGCATCAAATACAACAAAGTTTCTCTGGACGTAATTATTAAGAAAATCTCTTACTGTATTTTTATTAGCATTATTTATATATTTTAACTTTTCATCCTGAACAAGCTTATCAATTAATTCAACAAAGAAATCCAATGTATTATTGGTTGCAAACTGTATTTTATTAAAAAGATCTTTCTTATTTAAATACGATTGTAAAATAAATCTATCACTATATTTGCCAGTTATAGAATTATTGGTTTTAAAATGTACATCTACGTAAGGCATAATAAACTCAATAGAGCTATTACTTGAAAGAGTTTCGATAATCTTTTCCATAAACCAGGAAAAGAAATAAGAAGCAAACCAAAGTTCTCTTGTCTTTCTTGCACTTAAAAGTACTTCATAAATCGGTCCAATAGTAAAACCGGCATAAGATTTTATAGTTCTATCTTCCTGAATCATTTTAAACACTTCCCTTATGTAATTTGAATATCTTATCAATCTTTATTCTATCTCTAGCAAAATCCATAAATTCCTCCAAGTTAAAATATGATGGTGGTTGTATCTTAAATTCAATCCCTCTATTCTTTTCATTAAAAGAAAATTTATGATTATTTATGCATTCAATGGTTTCTGGTTTTAAGATAATATAAATTCTATATCCAGAATTAGTACTAATTGGTTTAAATGTTAATGGAGAAGTAACCCTATCTATTTTCTTTTCTTCATCAGATTCAGTATCATTGACAGAAAACTTTACATCTTCCTTAATAGAAAGAGTTCTTTTATCACAGTAATCTTTGTCCATTCTCGCTGGGTGGTTTTTACCATTTTTATCATATGTCTTTTTAAACTCATAAATAGGCGAAAGACCAAGAAGAACCCTAATAAATTGGTAATTATTTGGTAAAGGTGAAGAGAGAGTATCTCCTATGAGACATTGCTTCATTATTCTTTTTTCCCATATTAAACCTGGATTTTTATTCCTTAGATATTGCCATAATAACGATTTGGAGTATTTATTTTTTCCCTCGTTTATTCCTGATTTTAAGGTATTGTAGAAATAAAATATCTGTTTAAAAACTTCAACATAGTCGCCATTGCAATCAAAATAATAAACAGTAGTATTTTTAAGTATGTTATAAATACTCTCGATATCCATAAAATCCGTACTCTTAATACTATTAAGTCCATCTGGTATTTTGTGAAATTCATTTATATAAAAAGATCCGAATCCTTTATTCTGCCTCGAACCAAAATTTTCCATTGCTAACATGATAGGTAAGGCAATACAAATTTTTTTAATAGCCTTGATACTAAATGACTGAAATCTCAAAATAATATCATCACTATATAAAAGCATTGCCTTTACATCGCCAAAATATAGAGACCTCCTTAACTTTTGTTTCTTATTGGGATTAGAATTAATAGTTTCTATTAAATCATATTTTCCACTATTTTTTGTCTTTTTGTCGAGGATTTTTGGAATTACTATCTCTTTTATAGAAGATTGTGAGATTGTAAGCTGATAAATTTCTTTTCTATCATCGTTATCGTTATTACTCAAAACATTTATTTCCTCAAGCCAACTTTTAGAATAATACTTTTTCAGGTCTCTAATATATCTATCCAGTTTAGGTTTTAATTCCGTAGCTCTTAAAGTTGCTCCTGACTGTTCCCATTGGAAATGAATTATTGGGGTATGCTGTTTTATTTTAATGGCCAATTCCATAAGTATTATCTCCTTCTCAAACCAATTTGATAAAGAAAGAAAAGTATAATTAAAATCAGAAAAGTCAAAATTATAAATAACCATTGATCCTGGATGTTAAAATGAAAAATAAGCATCTTAGTGTTATATGAAAAAAATCCAATATTAATTATGGTTGCAGCAAGGGTAGGTGCAATAAAAAGAAATGTAATTACCTTTATAAGTCGGATACCTTTATCTATCAGCTTTTCTTGCAACATATCAACAAATTCATAAAGTTTTTCTATTTCATATCTTAATTCATTCATTTGTTCTCTCAAACCCATAATTTTAAATGCCATTTTATACATTTCTATGCCTTGTTCCTGTGGTGTGACTTCTTCAAAATAAATATTGTTTACAAATCGAATAAATGAAGAATATAAAATTCTAACCATTTCTGTAATGCTTTTAAAGTTTTTGGTTATAACTTCACTCATAACATTATTTATCTGATTGGTGATTTTAAATACATCATCTGAAAATTTAATTATTGATGCTCTTTGAGCAAGCAAGAGTGTTGCCATTTGATAATATACACTTCTCATATGGTTTCTAATAATATTATTACTTTCACCTGTTACACTTACAAAGCTATATCGAGAAATACCAAAGAGAGTGCCTTTTTCTACCCATCGAGCATAAGTAGCACTTTTTATTAATTCTTTTTTTATTTTTTCATTTCCCACTCCAATATATTTCCCATCAATATAGACAAATCTGTACCAGTCATCAGATGATTCGAATCCATATTCACCACTACTTTTTTTGCAAAGATTTTTACTAAATTCATTATCTCCATACCAGCATATTGTGTACATTCTATCATCGATTATTTGACCAATTTTATCTCTAAGTTCTTTACCGAGTAGGTATTCAATATATGATGCAATTTTTAATTCTTTCCGAATAAAATCCTCTATTTTAAAAGTCTCAGTAACCTTTTTATTCCCGTCTAAATAAAGGTCAATTTTATCAGCAAGAAAAGCATATTTTGTATCATTAATTCCATTTTTACCAATAAATTGCGGATATATCCTTCTTCCAAAATCATTGATAATAAATATATCCTCAAGTAATTTAAAATCATAATTCAATAATTCAATGGTTAAGATACCAACTTTTGTTTCAAACAATCTTAATGATATGTGGTTAATGGGCAGAGTGTAAACCTTTCCATCTTTAATATGAAAAACAATTTTTGATGCCTCAGGAATTTTTTTTTGAAAATGAAAAGAACTACTGGTATTCTTATTACCTGCATTATTGAACAAAGCATTTCTTACATATTCGTAGAAATATATATATTCATTATATTTATTAACCATCTCTATGTCATTGGTCTTAATACTAAATGACTCATACTCCCATCCATCTTCTTTCAACTTTTCTAAGTCATAATCAGTTTTTATTCTGAAAGGAAACATAAATATATGGTGAGAATAAATTTTTATAGAATTGCTATTTTGTTCATTCACTTCAAATCCTCCTACAATTTTTATCTAACACGATTAGGATATATTTCTAATCCGATAAAAATAGACTTTATAGTTGCTATAAAATTTTATTGATATTCCGTTATAAAGCATTTAAACACTAAGTATCTAATTAAAAATTGGGGAATCATTTATACAATTTATAAGCATTCTTATAACAATGTTTTCAGTGTATATTAGTAAATTGTTGGAGAACTTTAACTAGTGTTATTTTGGGTTAAAAAGAAAGAAAAAATTTCTATATATACTACAAATAATTTTATTATAGAACTTTTTATATTTTATTCAATCTAAAAGGTAGTTTCAATCATTTTTATTATTTTACTCTAAATCAAATAAAAAATCTATTATAAGAGTAAGGATGAGGAACATTCGGCCGCTCAGGTGGAGTCACCTGGACTAACCGGGTTGTCTCAGGACATACCCGAAAAACCACAAGCCACAAATGTTCCTCTGCCCTATATCTTTTTTATTTATATTTAATATAAATTGTCTTTAGATTGGTATAGAAATCTTGATTGGTACTTCCTTTAGAAAAAGGACCATGCCCGGAATTCTTCCAGCCACCAAACGGCAGGTGAGTATCAGTACTGGTTTGGTGATTAACATGAAGCTGACCCGCTTCCACATTTTCCATAAAATCAAATACATAATCCATCCTGTCCGTAAAGAGTGAGGCAGATAAACCATATTCAGTATTGTTACTGACAGCAATAGCCTCTTTAAAAGAATTCACCCGGATTATTACCAGGACAGGTCCAAAAATTTCTTCTCTGGCTACCTTCATATCAGGTTTTACGTTGGTAATCACAGTTGGTTCGAAATAATACCCTTTATCATAGATTCCTCCTTTTAATTGCTTACCGCCGGTGGCAATGGTTGCTCCTTCACTTTTTGCACTTTCCATATACATTAACATAGTATCTATGGCATTTTGATTAATTAAAGGACCAATTTGAGTAGAATTATCCATTCCATTGCCCACTCTAAGTTGTTTTACCTCTTTGATAATATAATCCTCCAATATATCTGCCTGTTTTTCTAAAACAATTGCCCGCCTGATAGCGGTGCATCTTTGACCAGAAATATTGCAAGTACCTTTAACAATTTGAGAGGCAGCTTCTTTGAGATTGGCACACTCAGCAACAATAAGGGGATTACTTCCACCCATCTCCAGTTGCACCTTGGTAAAATTCCTGGCAGCCACTAAATTAATATTACGTCCAACTTTGGTAGAGCCGGTAAAAGATACGCCTTTAACCAGAGGGTGTCCCACCAATAAATCTCCAATCTCGTTTCCTCGGCCCATAATAAGATTAACTGTACCTGCAGGAAATCCAGCCTCCTCGATTGATTCGGCTAATAACACTGCTGATAAAGGTGTTTGAAATGCCGGTTTCAATACCACCGTGCAGCCTGCCGCTAAGGCAGGAATAATCTTTCTTATCGGGGTCATCAGCGGAAAATTCCAGGGATTAATCGCTGCAATAACACCAATGGGAACCCGAACTACGCTATTTTTAATCCCCATCCGTTCACTGGGAAAATTGCTTCCCTCTAATCTATAAGTTTCACCTGCTACAAAACGCATCTCTTCTGGACACCGATTTACTTCTCCAAAAGCCTCGGAAAGTGTTTTTCCTTCTTCTCTACAAATAGTTTTTGCTAAATACTCTTTTTTTTCTTCTAATATTTCAATCAAGTTATAGATATACTCAGATTTTTTAGCAGGAAGTGCTTTCTTCCATTCTTGAAAAGTACGATTGGCACTTATAACTGCTTCTTCTACATCTTTTTCCCCGGATAAAGGGAATTTGCCAATTTCATCTTCCTTATCGGCAGGATTATGAACGGTATAATAATCATTGGAACTTGGTTCTACCCATTTCCCATTAATAAAATTCTGGTAGGTTTTTGTTTCTTTATTCATAACAATTTCTCCTTAGATTTAATATTTGTTTGGTTTTCAGACCTTTAATTTTATACAACGTATGTACCTCCATTTAATTTAATAAAATTATGTTAAGCACTCGCAAACAAACTAAATACATTTTTAATTTATTATCACCCCCCCTTCTTCTTTAATTTGAGCTTTTTGCAGAACTCCACTGTAATCAATAAAGACTGTTTTTATCTCAGTAAATTCTTCTATTGCAGTAGTGCCAGCCTCACGACCACCATTACCAGTATTCTTTAATCCTCCAAAAGGCAGATGTATTTCTGCTCCTATAGTAGGGGCATTAATATAGGTTATCCCGGCCTCCAAATCTTCAATGGCTCTAAAAGCTAAATTGATATCCTGAGTATAGATAGAAGAAGATAATCCATACTCTACGTCATTGGCTATTTTGATTGCCTCTTCATAATCATTGGCTTTTATTATCGATAGGACTGGACCAAATATTTCCTCTTTCGTTATCCTCATTCCATGTTTCGCTGCAAAGATAGCTGGTTCAATAAAATTATCCCTTAGCTTTTTGCCCCCAATTAATAACTTGGCACCTTCATTTTTACCTATCTCTATGTATTTCAGTATCTTCTTTTCTTGATTCTCATCCGCAACTGGCCCCATATCTATTTGGCGATCTAAGGGATTACCTATCTTCATAGACTTTGTTTTATCCAGTAATTTTGTCAAAACAGCATCATATACTTCTTTATGAATAATTAATCTACTAGTAGCAGTACATCTCTGTCCAGCACTTCCAAATGCACCGAATAAAACTCCTTCTATAGCCAAATCTAAGTTGGCATCATTCATGATGATTTGTGGATTTTTACCTCCCAATTCCAGATGAACCGATTTCAACAATTTTGATGCTTTACTGTATATGTCTACACCTGCGGGAACACCTCCGGTAAAAGATATTGCTTTTACTCGGGGATTTTCTACTATCTCTTGGCCAACAATAGAACCAGAGCCTGTTACTAAATTCAGGACTCCAGGCAGTAATCCAGCTTCTTCAAATATTTCTACTAATTTTGCCGCACATAAAGGAGTAAGTTTGGCAGGCTTAAACACAATGGTATTTCCAGAAATAAGAGCAGCTCCTATTTTCCAGCAGGGAATAGCAATGGGAAAATTCCAGGGAGTAATACAGCCTACCGTGCCAATAGGTTGTCTTATAGTCATACAGAACTTATTGGGTAATTCTGAAGGTGTTGTCTCTCCTAGTAATCGCCTTCCCTCTCCGGCTATATATTCGATAAAGTCAATAGCCTCCTGAACATCTCCTTCTCCCTCTGTTATCACCTTACCCATTTCTTTAGTTACTAATTGTCCCAGCTCATCTTTTTTATCTCGCATTATTGAGGCAGCTCTCAGCAAAATTTCCCCTCTCTTTGGGGCAGGCATTCTCTTCCATTTAGGGAAAGCTTCCTCTGCCACCTCTATTGCCTTTTTAGTGTCTTCTTTTGTGCCTTTTGGGAAAGTGGCTAATATTTCTCCAGTTGCTGGATTTTTTGTAGCAAATCTCTCCTTATTGTTAGATTCTGTCCATTTCCCATTAATGTATAATTGATATTCATTTATCTTCATTCGTTTTCTGTCTCCTTGTGTAATTTTGGATCAATTAATCTAAATAATTTTGCAAATATTAATATAAAGATAGAACTTTAATGAAAGGATTGAGGAAATGGTGGCGAAGAAGAAGAGTAGAAATAATAGGCAATATAAGATGTTGTAAATGCAGTAAAATAATAAATAATGAACATTTTCTCTCCTTTCCAAACATGGGAGGCATGGAAATTTCTAACCATACCCTTGAGATTTTTCATCTACCGGTTGCTTACCATGGATTATTCTTTAGGTAATGCAACTCGAAGAGATGGTATTAAAGTATTAATTTTTTTATCATTATAACATAAGGCAAATAGCAAATCAAGTAATAACAGCTCTCTCCTCGTCTTTTATATAGGGATTACCAGAGAGAGAATTTATCCAAAAGTAAAAAGATAAGGATAGATTCAAAATAAGATAATAAGATAAGACTTTATCACCCTCGCCCTCAAAGGAAAATGTTGAGGGCAAGGGCATAAGAACTATAGCATATTAGAATAATCCCCATCCTTGTAGTAAGAGGATTAGAATAATAAGTGGCAGAATATAGGTTAAATATCCTTTAGTTAAATTTGATTTGGGGAATTTTAGGCCTTCTCCCATATCTGCTTCTTTAATAAAATTATCCCAACCCCAGCCAAATTTCCAGGTACAAAATAGGACAAAAACTAAAGAGCCGATGGGTAAAAGATTGTTGCTAACAATAAAATCTTCTAAATCTAAAACGACACTTCCTGGTCCTCGAGGTTGAAATCCGCTCCAGGGTCCAAAGCCAAGAGCACAGGGTAGAGAAAGAATAAACATACCTATACCATTAATTATAGCTGCCTTTTTTCTATCCCAGTGCCATTCATCCATAGTAAAAGCCATAATGTTTTCAAAAACAGCAATAACCGTAGTCATAGATGCGAAAATTAAAAAGATAAAGAAAAGAGTACCCCAGAATTGTCCGCCCATCATCTGGTTAAAAATGTTCGGCAGGGTAACAAAGATAAGACCAGGACCAGAACCAGCATCTATTCCAAAGGCAAAACAAGCAGGAAAGATCATTAAACCAGCCATAAGAGCTACTAAAGTATCAAGTAATATAACATTTACTGATTCACCGGCAAGGGATCTTTCTTTTCCAATATAGCTACCAAAGATGGTCATACTACCAATTCCTAAACTAAGGGTAAAGAAGGCCTGTCCCATAGCTGCTGCCACTCCTTCCCAGCTTAAATTAGAAAAATCTGGTTTTATATAAAAGGAAAGCCCTGCACCAGCGCCTGGTAAAGTAATCGATCTTATAATCATTACAACCAGTAGAGCAAATAATCCGACCATCATAATTTTAGTAACTTTTTCTACTCCTTTTTGCAGTCCGGTAGCACATACCCAAAAACCAAGAATTACTACCAGGCCCATCCATAATATTAATTCCCACGTATTTCCTAAAAAGGCACCAAAGGTGGCTCCTACTTGCTCGGGGGGAAGCCCTTTAAAACTTCCAGATAATGTGCGGAATAAATAAGCAAATCCCCAGCCAGTAACCGTGGTATAAAACATCATCAAAATAACATTTCCTAAAATTCCCAGATAACCAAAAATATGCCATTTACTCCCTTTTGGTTCTAAGGTTTTCATAGCTCCGGCCAGGTTTAACTGGGCAGCACGACCCATAGCAAATTCCATAACCATAACTGGAAAGCCTAAAATGGCTAAGAAAATCAAATAAACTATTACAAAGGCAGCACCACCATACTTTCCAGTTATATAAGGAAAACGCCAGATATTACCCAACCCAATAGCACAACCAGCAGAAACTAATAAAAACCCTAATCGAGTTGCCAAATGTTCTCTTTTTTGTGGAGGATCAGCATTTTGGCTCATTAAATTCACCTCTTTTCCTCTACTGCTTAATTTTATTTTTTTAAATTTACTGAAGTATCACTTTATCCCTCTCCTTTCCAAGGAGAGGGATAAAGTGAGGGTGTTAGTTAACATATATTGTTCTTTATTGTTCTTTATTTAAAAAGAATATTTTATAGTATCGTAATTTAAAAAATTCCGATACTATAAAATAAGCATGTCTCAGCTTTTAATTGATAATTTTGTCTAAAAATAATCTTACAATCACCTAGTTATTGCCTAAAATAAAGATGATAGACATTTTTAGTAAATTATCTTATTCCCATTTACTACCCGCTTTTTTAAAATTAGTATAACACCAGTATAAACCACCAATAAATATTGCCCACATTGTAATTGCAGTAATTATTGCTGCTGCACTCATTTTTCTTTCACCTCCGATTTGGTATTACTTTTAGTATTAGTATCACTGACAGAGCTACCTTTAGTCTTTATAGATTGAAGCACAAAGCTTAAAATTAAGGTTACTACCAACACGATCCAAACAAAATTACTAGCCCATCTGGGGTATCCGCCATAAGAGGCTTTAAAATCCGGTATAAAACCTCCATAAATAACTACAAAGGCTAGACCAACAGGCACCACTAATTTTACCATCCAGTCAAACCAAGTGCCGATTTTAAAATCAGAAGTTTCGTTTACGTATTCTCTCAATTTGCTAGCCGGGAATACCCAGCCTACTACTAAGCATGCTAAAATACCAGTTATTATTATGCCGTAAAAAGCGACTGCTCTATCCAAAAGATCGGGACCCCAATAAAGCCCTCCATTGGTAGTGAATAGAATACCTATAAGGAAACTGACTATACAGAAAATAGCGGTTGTTTTTATTCTGCTCCAGCCGAATTTATCCATAAGTGGAGAAATTACTCCTCCGTAAGCCAAGAAGTAAGCCGAGGAAAGACCAACCGTAAATAAGCAGAGGAAGAAAATCACTCCGAATAGGCTATTAGCGCTCGGTAACATAGAAATAGCTACCGGCCAGGTTACAAAGGCTAACCCTACACTGGAGGTACTAACTTCTTCTACTGGAATAGCTAAGGTTTGCATAATATATCCGACCACACTGAAAACTGCAAAACCAGCAAAGAAACTAGTAGCACAATTGCCAAAACCAGTTATAAAGGCATTATTATTAATATCACCTTTCTTTTTTATGAAACTACCATAAGCATACATACCGGCCATGCCCAAAGAAAGGGTAAAGGCAATCTGGCTTAAAGCAGCAAACCATAGGTCTAAATTACCTAATTGGCTGAAGTCAGGGGCAAGGTAATAATTAAGACCTTGAGTAGCACCAGGTAGAGTTATTCCTCTTATTACCAGGACTACCAATGCAATCCAGGCAATAATCATGACATATTGAGAGACCGGTCCAATAACTTCTGTTCCTTTGTAAATTATTAAAAATATAATTACCCACACAATGAGCAAACACAGGACCAATGTCCCTATAGGAGAACCTAATTGTTCTGGACCAGGGGAAAGTTGAAGTACTTTCTCAAAAAAGAAAGAGCTAGCTCCTTTGGCGCCTTCTTCTCCTATACCCCAGGCCATGGTGAAAGAAGCACCTACATAACGTAAGGCCCAGGCCATAACTACTGTATAGTAAGTATCAATTAAAAAGGCACAGAATACTGGCCACCAGCCGAGCCATTCCCATTTTTTCCCAATTCCTTCAAAAACACCGGGAGAACTGCTGGCAAAATATTTCCCCATGCCAAATTCAACTATTAACCAGGGAAGTCCTACGAAAATCAAACTTACCATCCAGGCTATTAAAAAAGCCGCTCCACCATATTTATAAGTAAGATAAGGAAATCTCCACAGGTTACCCAAACCAATAGCGGAGCCTAAGGCAGCAAAAATAAAATAACTTCGCTTACTCCATGTTTCACGTTCCATTGTTTTCCCTCCTTATTATTTAAACTTATTTTTTCTATTGGTATTATAAATAAATAATTTGTTAATTTTAAAAGTTTATAATATTGTTGTTAAAATGAACAAATTTAAGGCATTTTTTGAGTAAATTTTTTGACATAAAAAAACACTATTAGCTCAATTAAAAATATGCTTTATTCTTTCATTCACCCCCTTTTCAATATTTTTTGCTTGATAATATTTTCTTCTTAATTCCTAAATTAAATCACCTTCTTTCTTTTTTAAATTTACCAGTTCAACTATTGGCAAGTTATTTTCAGGTTCATAAATTTATTATTTATTAATTTAGCTTAATTATAGAAATTATTTTTATTATTTTATACTTATTATATTATAATTGCAACTCTATAATGTTCTAAAGTGCCCTTATATTTCAAAAAAATATTATTTAAAATCATATTATAAAACTTCTATAATAAAAACAAATATTTTATAGTATCGGAATTTCAAAAAAAGTTCCGATACTATAAAATAATCTTTAAAAATACCAAGACAAAATATAGAAGATAAAATATCAAAAAGAATAATAAA
>LDZU01006181.1_pt1 | contig 23341 bp, 19 predicted proteins | sample 615531 | NCBI WGS metagenome assembly LDZU01 (sample SAMN03408293, study PRJNA278302) | terrestrial metagenome | isolation source: oil reservoir sample SB2 | place: USA: Alaska, North Slope, Schrader Bluff formation | collected 2011-09 | reverse complement strand
TGGGAAACACCCGGTTCCATACCGAACCCGACCGTTAAGCCACCTCAAGCCGATGGTAGTATGGGGGCAGCTCCATGCAAGAGTAGGTAGTGCCCAGGTTACTATATACAAAAAGGGAGCACGAAAGTGTGCTCCCTTTTTCTTTTGACCAATGATTACCAAAAAAATCAGAAAAGTAAGTTCCCTTTGTCACTCTTCTTCGGTTTGCCTTTTACGCTCTCAAGTCGGTTCAAAAAGTCTGCATTCCTCTGGAGAGTCTTCGTGAGAATTCATTTGCCTGGGATCATGAGGGATACCAAGACATATACGGTATGATTGAATAGAGTCGTCTGATTGTGTGAAATACAATCAGAAATGCTGAAGATTCAGGGGAGGTTAGTGATGCGAAAGCTTGAATGGAAAGAACTCGATCTTCAGGTTAAAGTGCCCAGGAAAATAGGTGGAACGGAAGAGCTCGTTGAACTCAAGGAATTTGTCGGCCAGGAGCGTGCAATGGAGGCACTGAAGACTGGTTTAACCATAAGCTCGAAGGGATATAACATCTTTGTCTCAGGACTGACAAATACTGGACGGAGAACCTTTGTCAGAAGCTTCCTGGAGAAAGAAGCAAAGGGGAGACCTTCACCGAACGACTGGGTATACGTCTACAACTTCCAGGATCCGAGGCAGCCTAATGTGATAACCGTAGAAGCTGGTCTTGGGAAGATGTTTAAGAAAGAAATGAAGTCTGCGGTAGAACTTATTGTTTCCGCTGTGAGCGAGGCCTTTCAAAGTGACGAGTATCAGAAGAAACTCTCTGGCCTTCAGAACGAACAAAACAGCACGAAGAAGAAGATTCTGGAAGAGCTTGTCGAGAAAGCAAAGGAAAAAGATTACACCGTGCAGATCAACCAGACAGGAGTTGCAACCATTCCAAACTGGAATGGCAAACCTCTCTCCCGTGAGGTCTATGAAGAATTATCCGACGAAGAGAAGGAAAATATTAACAAGAGAGGGGAAGAGGTCAGGGAACTTGTCAATGAGTATGTCTTTCAAATGAGAAAGATTGACAAGGAATACATAGAGAAGATGAAGGAACTCAACAAGTACGTAGCCAGCTTCGCCATAGAAGGGCATCTGGAAGAGCTGCGGAAAAAATTCGAACAGAGCAAAGATGTCCTGGATTTTCTCGATAGGATGAAAACAGACATTCTTGACAACCTCGATTACTTCTTCAGCAAAGAGCACGATGAAGCTGCGATCTTCAAGAGAAGATACTCGGTGAATCTTTTCGTGGACAACTCCGAGACTGAAGGAAGACCTGTCGTGGAGGAAATGAACTCGACTTACAGCAATGTCTTTGGCAGAATCGAGTACATTGCGAAGATGGGAACACTCGATACCGATCATACAATGATCCGGGCAGGTTCTCTTGTGAGAGCAAATGGGGGATATCTGATCCTTGATGCCAGGACAGTTCTCAGCGAACCGTACGTATGGTTCACGCTCAAGCAGGTTCTTTTTTCAGGGAGCCTTGCGATAGAGAATTTCGAACACAGAGCTGGCTTCCTTTCGACTGTTAGTCTAAAACCCGCTCCGATTCCGATAGATGTGAAGATAATCCTGATTGGTGAGCCATGGATATACAGCCTTCTTTCCTCCCTTGAACCTGATTTCAAGAAGCTCTTCAAGATCAAGGCAGAATTTGACTGGGAAACCAGGAACACCCCTGAGTCCGTTGAGAGTCTCTGCAGATATGTGTGCACAGCTGTACAGGAGGATTCACTGCTACATTTTGACAGATCTGCTTTGAGGACCGTTATACAAAAAGCTGTAAAGCTTTCGGGTAACAGGGGCAAGCTTTCAACAAGATTCGGAAGACTCCGGGACCTGCTCATAGAGAGTTCAGCCACTGCTACTGGTGAGAAGAAACCACGAGTCAGCTCCGGACACGTAAAAAAAGCATGGGAAGCCATGAAGAGAAGAGTGTCTCTGTACAGAGACAAAGTTGAAGAAATGTTTGAAGAGGCTTCGATAATCGTTGATACTGAAGGCGAGAAAACGGGGGAAGTGAATGCGCTAACCGTAGTGACTCTCGAAGATATCTCTTTTGGTGTTCCGGTGAAACTGACCGCCAAAGTCGTGCCGGGAAGCAAAGGTATCACTGACATTCACAGAGAAGCCGAATTGAGCGGAAAGATTCATAATAAGGCTTCACTCGTAATTCAGGGGTTCCTCAATTTCAGATATGCAAAGGGTTTTCCGATAAGTGTTACTGCCTTCGTGAATTTTGAGCAAGTCTACAACATCATTGAAGGTGATAGTGCCTCTGTGGCAGAAATCGCAGCGCTCCTGTCCTCCATCTCTGGTGTTCCGATAAAACAGGGAATTGCAGTTACCGGCTCCGTCAACCAGAGTGGAGTTGTCCAACCTGTCGGAGGGATTCCGGAGAAGATCGAGGGCTTCTTCCGGTTATGTCAGATGAAGGGGTTAACGGGGGATCAGGGCGTGATAATTCCTGCAAGCAATTACCGGAATCTGGTTCTGGAAGACGAAGTTGTCGATGCAGTGAAGCGAGAGAGATTTCACATCTGGACAGTTGAACATGTTGACGAAGCTCTGGAGCTAATGATGGGTATTGAGCCAGGCAAACCTGATGACAAAGATGAATTCCCCGGAGGTTCTCTGAATCGGATGGTCCAGGACAGACTCAGAGAGCTTTATAAGATGTCCCAAAAAGCTGAAAATCAAAAGAGTCAGAGTGCAAACTGATTCTCAGAGCATTTCAGGCTGTTTTTGAGGGGAAAATATTGATGTCTGTTCAGCTTCTATCAAGGGAGACATTCAGAAAAGCAAGCCGCAAATTGAAAAGGGCCATACCCATGATAGGTCCAGTTGTCTTCTTTGTCAGTATTGTTGTCCTGTACAGGCAGTTAAGAGGATTGGACTTTCAACTCGTATTTCATACGATGGGAACGATGTCTGCTCCTGCTTTGTTTTTTGCTGCCGGCCTTACAGTTCTTGCGTACATCAACCTCACTTTCGTTGAATTGCTTTCAAACGTAAGGGTATCGAGCAATCTTGGCTACAAGAGAATCGGGCTTGTTTCTTTCGTAGCATACTGCTTCAGCAAGAATATCGGTTTTTCGGTGATTTCCGGCGGTGCTGTAAGGCTGAGACTCTATAGAGAATGGGGTCAGGATTTCGGAAACATAACCAAGATAATAATACTCAATTACATTTCCTTCTGGCTTGGATTGTTCTTTGTGACGGGGATGGCTTTTGCAGTAAGCCCCCCCACTTTTGTGAGAGAACTCGATCTTCTCACAGGGACTTTCAGGGTCTTTGGTGTATTGCTTCTTCTGCTGATCGGTGGATATTTCTTGCTGATAAAGAAGATCAAGAGACCCCTTAAGATCGGAACAGTACCGCTGCAGCTTCCTAACGCCAGGTTCACAATGTGGCAGATCGTCGTTTCCTCTGCGGACTGGCTCATTACCGCCGGGGTGCTGTATGCTGTCTTCTCTGGTCATAATGTTATGAGTTTCTACGAAACTCTTGGTATTTTCCTGGTCGCACAGTTTGCCGGATTGACAAGCCAGGTACCGGGTGGAATGGGAGTCTTCGAAGCTCTCTTTGTTGTTATTCTTTCAGAGAGAATTGAGAAGGCTTATCTTGTGGCTGTGCTACTGACCTACAGGATCCTGTTCTTCTTCATCCCCTTTGCTGTAGCAGCAGCTGCCTTCGGCATAATTGAGTACACGCATAACAAACACCTTAAAGAGATTCTATCAAGAGCGAAAGACAGAAATCAAAAAGCCGATTTGCAAACAGAGGGGAACGATAAAAACAGCAAGTAAACTATCTGTCCGTTCGAGAACGCAATCTCCTTTCCAGGTCTCTCTTCGCTATGTCTTCCCTTTTGTCATAAAGCTTCTTTCCTTTCGCCAGGGCTATCTCTATCTTAGCTTTGCCTCTCTCGTTGAAGTACATTCTCGTTGGAACAAGAGTCAAACCTCGTTCCTTGACTTTCTGGTCCAACCTCAGAATCTCATTCTTGTGAAGAAGCAGCTTCCTGGGACGCACCGGATCATGATTCCACACATTGCCATGGCTATACTGACTGATATTCGCGTTGTAAAGATAAATCTCGCCGCTGTCAATCTTGCAGTATGCTTCTGTCAATGAAACAGAGCCGTTGCGCAATGCTTTCACTTCCGTACCTCTTAACTCGATACCTGCTTCCATCTTCTGAAGAAGATGGAACTGAAAACGAGCCTTTCTATTCTGAGCGATCAGTTTCATTTTTGAGACAACACCTGCTCTTTCAGCTATTACCTCGCTTTCTCTTCTTCCTTGCGGATTTTGGCTGTTCTCCGGAGGAACCCGGTGTACTCTTGATCCGGTAGATTTCATCTCTGAGTTCAGCGGCATCTTCATAACGGAGTTCACTGGCTGAACGAAGCATTTCTTCTTCGAGCAGAGACATGTATTCTTCAAGCGATAGCTCTTCCTTGAGCTGGAGAATTCCTTTTAAATACTTGGCTCTTGCTTTCTCTTCGCCTTCAGTCTCATGTTCAAACTGAGCGAAAATATTGTCGTAAAGGGGCCTGATTATGCTCTCAGGTTCAACAGCATGCTCTTTATTATACAATAGCTGTTTGGTTCGTCTCCTGTTCGTTTCGGAGATAGCTCTCTTCATGGAATTAGTAATACGATCCGCATAGAGGATAACCTTCCCGTTGATATTCCGTGCGGCCCGTCCCATGGTCTGAATCAGTGTTGTTTCAGATCTCAAGAATCCCTCCCTGTCAGCATCCATTATCGCCACAAGAGATACTTCGGGCAGATCAAGCCCTTCTCTGAGCAGGTTTACTCCAGTTACCACGTCAATCGAGCCTTCCCTGAGCTTTCTGAGTACTTCTACTCTCTCTATTGTGGAAAGCTCTGAATGGAGGTACTCTGCACGAATGCCGAGTTCATTAAGGTAATCACTCAGCATCTCTGCAGACTTTTTCGTGAGAACTGTCACGAGTCCCCTTTCTCCTCTTTCCTTTGCTTCCCTCATACGAGCAAGGAAATCGTCAACCTGGTTCTCCACAGGTTTCACGATTACCTCTGGATCAACTAATCCTGTTGGTCGTATCACCTGCTCTGCAACATAAGAAGAATGCTCCGTTTCGTAAGTCCCTGGCGTGGCGGAAACAAAGACAACCTGTCCAACGGTTTCAAGAAACTCCTCGTATCTGAGTGGCCTGTTGTCAAACGCTGCGGGTAGTCTGAAACCGTATTCCACGAGGCTTTTCTTGCGGGAGTGATCGCCGTTGTACATGGCTCTGATCTGTGGCACAGCAATATGAGATTCATCAATGAATGTAATGAACTCTCCCCTGTCAAAGTAATCGAGCAGCGTGTAAGGGGGTTCACCGGGCTTTCGCCTGTCAAAGAACCTTGAGTAATTCTCTATCCCCTGGCAGTGTCCCACGGTCGTGAGCATCTCCAGATCGTAAGCAGTTCTTTGTTTCAGTCGCTGTGCTTCCAGGTACCTCCCCTGGCCTTCGAGTTCAATAACTCTGTCTTTCAGTTCGTTCTCGATTTCTTTGACAGCTCTTCTAATCTTTTCTTCAGTCGTCACGAACTCCTTCGCAGGGTAAATGATCACCTTGTCTAGGTCCTCAATGATTTTCTTGCTCAACGGTTCAAATGAAGTGATTCTCTCAACTTCATTATCGAAGAAGTACAACCTGATACCAAAGTCTTCATAAGGCGGAAAGATCTCCATCACATCTCCTTTCATGTGAAAGACCCCACCCGATGAGACATCTTCTGAACGTGAATACTGAATCGTGGCGAGCTGATAAGCAAGTTTATTACGGGCCACGCTTTGCCCCACTTCTAGGTTGACGTTAAGCGATTGGAAATCTCGAGGGTCACCACTCGCGTATATCGCTGACACGGTGGCAACTATGACAACATCTTTTCGGGTCATTGCTGACTTCAGTGCAGATATCCTCATGCGCTCAAGAATCTCGTTTATCTGTACGTCTTTCTCTATGTACAGGTCCTTCGCTGGAATATAAGCTTCTGGCTGATAATAGTCGTAATAACTGATGAAGAGCTCCACCTTGTTCTCCGGAAAGAAAGAACGAAACTCTCTGAACAACTGAGCAACAAGAGCCTTATTAGGAGAAATTACGAGGGCAGGTCTTTGGAGGGCCTGGATCACGCCAGCCATCGTGAAGGTTTTTCCTGACCCGGTAACACCAAGAAGTGTTTGAAATCTGTCTCCCCTGCTGAGTCCCTCAGCAAGCGTTCGGATTGCTTCTGGCTGATCCCCACGTGGACTGTACGGAGGAACAAGCTCAAACTTACTTGTTTTCACTGTTCACTTCCATCGAGTTGTACCTGCTCATCAGTCTGTTCAGGTCAGAACTGCAAAGCTCTATTGCAGCGTCCGCAGCTATCTTGATTACCTCATCGATCGTTTTCTGTTCCTGGTTTGAGAAGTCTTCAAGAACATAATCCGTCAATTCTCTTTCGGGAGCTGCCGGGCCGATCCCGATTCTTATCCTTGCGAAATCGCTCCTTCCCAGTTCTCCTATTATTGAGCGAACGCCTTTATGACCCCCATCACTTCCACCATCACGTATCCTGATCCGGCCAAGCGGGATCCATACATCATCATACACTACGACCAGTCGATCCTGATCACTGAAGCCGAGGTCTTTCAGGGCCTCCTTGATAGCAATGCCACTGAGATTCATGAACAACAAAGGTTTCAGAAGTACCATTGAGCCACAATGATCTACGCGATAGGCATGATATCGTTTCTTCTTCAACAGTTTTGAGTGCGTTGCTCTTGACAGTAGCTCGTCGAGAAAGAGAAAACCCACGTTATGTCTCGTCTTTGCATAACGCGGGCCGGGGTTTCCTAATCCAGCAAGAAAAAGCATTTGTCTTACTCTTCTTCAGCTTCTTCTTTCTTACCCTTTTCAATTACTTCAGGTTCTACTCCTTCTTCTTCTCCTTCAGCTTCTTCGACCTCTTCTTCAGCAGTGATTGCTCTTGGTGCTTCAACAACGGCTATTACCTGGTCTGAATCAACGTGAATCTTCATTGATCCCGGGATCTCCAGATCACTTACTCTAAGCACATCGCCGATTTCCAGATGCTCGATATTCACATCGATTCTCTCTACGATGTCTTGAGGAAGAACACTCACGGGCAGATAGGTTATAATCTTCTCAAGCACCCCGCCCTGTTCAACTCCAACAGGTTTTCCAACCAGGTTAATCGGAACTTCAACATCCATAACATGTCCGGATTCTGGCACGTAGAAGTCGATATGGACTATGGCGTCTGTGACACGATGGCGCTGAACTGATTTCACAAAACCCTTTATCTGCCTCTTTGCCTTACCGTCTTCAAGGTTCAGGTTAACCATGGATGTACCGCCAAGCGTGTTGACAACTTTCATTATCTCAGACCTGTCCAGCGTGACGGGAAGAGGCTCTATTGCCGGTCCATAAACGATTGCGGGTATCTTACCCTGTTCAAGCAGATGCTTCGCCTTTGTGCGTAAATCTCTGAGCTCGGTCTCAAAACTTATCTGTTGCATTATTCGTCCTCCTCTATCTGAACAAAATACTTACGGAAAGATTCTTTCGAACTCGCATAATGGCTTCGCCGAGAAGGTTTGCGACAGAGATGATCTGGAATTTCTCAGGGACTGCCTTCTGCTGGATGCTGTTTGTCGCCATTACCGCTTCTATTTCCGGAGTGTTCTGTATCAGTTCAACTGCGTTTCCGGAGAATACGCCGTGAGTAGAGCACGCAATGATTCTCTTTGCACCCTTCTTCTTAATGAGCTTTGCGGCCTCTGCCAGCGAACGACCGGTGTCAATTATATCATCAAAGACAAGAGCTGTCTTGTTGGCTACATCCCCGATCAGTCGCACAACTTCGGCGATATTGTCTTTGGGTCTCCGCTTGTCCATAATGGCAAGAGGCAATCCCAGTTTCTCGGCAAATCGGCTGGCACGTTTGACACCTCCGATATCGGGTGAAACGACAACCAGTTCGTCAGTATGATAGATACCGTTTTTCTGAAAGTGACTGGCAAATACAGGGACACTCAGAAGATTATCCACAGGAATATCAAAGAAGCCCTGAATCTGTTCTGCGTGGAGATCCAGAGTGATGATTCTGGTTATTCCTGCAACCGTAAGAAGATTGGCCACGAGTTTCGCCGTGATCGGGTCCCGCCCACGAGCTTTCCTATCCTGTCGTGCGTAACCGAAGTATGGAATAACTGCAGCAATCGTTCGCGCTGAAGCTCTCCTGAACGCATCAATCATCACCAGTAGCTCCATCAGGTTCTCGTTCACTGGTGGACTTGTCGGCTGAATGATGAAGACATCGTGACCTCTGACAGTCTCATCAATTTTTATGTTGACCTCCCCATCAGAAAACCTGAACGGGTCACAATGACCAAGCGTCATGCCCAGATATTCCGCAATTTCCTCCGCAAGTGGGAGGTTTGCAGAGCCCGAGAAGAGTTTCATCTCATTCCGTTCGAAATTCATTCCTCACTCTCCTTTCCAGGAGTACCCGGTCTGTATCTGTCTGTTTTCTCAATCTGTCTGGCCCGAGCAATTGCCAAAGAGTAAGGAGCAACATCTTCAGTGACAGTTGATCCTGCAGCAATCACGGCACCTTCGCCGATCTTCACAGGGGCCACCAGGGCAGTATTACTACCCACGAAGACCCGATCTTCGATTACAGTTCTGTGTTTTTTCTTGCCATCATAGTTGCAGGTAATTGTCCCCGCACCTATGTTGACATCTTCCCCCAGGTGAGCATCCCCAATGTAAGAGAGGTGCTGAACCTTCGTGCCTCTACCGATTAATGAATTCTTTATCTCAACGTAGTTTCCTATCCTTGAGTCACTTTCGAGTACAGTCCCTGAACGTATTCTGGCAAAAGGTCCGACAGTGACATTGTCTTTTATCCGCGCATTGTCGATTTCAGAGCGTAGAACTACAGAACCGTTACCTATTTGAGAGTTGTTTACACGAGTCATTGGTCCGACGACACACGATTCTCCAATTACAGTATACCCGGACAGGAGAACATTCGGCTCAATAACCGTATCCTGCCCTATCACGACCTCTGGAGAGATGTATGCTGTATCAGGGTCCTGTATCGTCACTCCATTTTCCATAAGAATGAAATTGATCCGTTCCTGAGCCTTTTTCTGAACCTGAGCTAGCTGCGATCGATTGTTAATCCCGTGCACTTCTTCGTGATCATCACATATCAGCGTGGTGGCCTTATTTGCGTAACCCACGACATCGGTCAAGTAGTACTCTTTCTGTGCGTTGTCATTTGTTAACTGCTTAAGAGCCTCACTCAAAAAACTCCCCCTGAAAGCATATATGCTGCTGTTCACTTCTGAAATCCCTTTCATGGACTCAGACAGATCTGCGTCTTCAACGATCCTGATTCGATCACCTTCTCTTACGATTCTGCCATATCCGGAAGGATCTTTGGGAACAAAGGTAAGCACTGCTAAGTCTGAATTGCCAGCGACTCTTTTCATTACCAATTCTTTCAGCGTTGCGCTCCTTATAAGAGGAACATCACCAGGGAGAACCAGTACTTCGTCGTCGATGTAGTCAGAAGCTACCATCACTGCATGGCCCGTTCCCAGCTGCTCTTCCTGCCTTACGGTGATTGCGGCATTGTTTACGAGGGGCTCAACCACTTCTGCACCATGCCCGGTGACAACAACCATACGGTTCACGCCAGCAGCTCTTACTGCATCGAGTATCCAGCGGATCATCTCTTTTCCCAGTATCTTGTGTGCTACTTTGGGTGTTGTGGACTTCATGCGCTTGCTCTGCCCGGCTGCCAGGATAATTGCAGTGATATGACCACCCCCTCGCGGATTATATCATGTACCATTTTCTGAAGAATCCCTCGACAGAAAACGGTCTATATGTTTACATGTCTCTTCAAATGCAAACTTAAGAACCTGGGGACATATGATATCGAGACATGTGAATCGCCTGCGTACATGTGGAGCCAGTTCAAGGGCCCGTTCAAAGAGCTCACGGTTGAAAAGCTGGCGTGGTATGTGATTAAAGAATCCAATGTTCCCAAGGAACTCTGTAACTACCCCATAGTTGATTGAGTCTCGTGCCATGAGAACGGTACACGTGTAGAAACCTGCTTGCAGGCCATGAATGCCAGAGTAGCCGAGCAATCTGTCTACTGCGTGTGACAGAAGATGCTCCGCACCACTTGCGGGTCTTGAGTTCCCCGCGTATTCAATAGCAATGCCGCTGGAAACAAGGCTTTCAAGAAGTGTGTCAATGAATTCTTTGTTATTGAGCGAGGGATCTTTGAAATGAAGCACGCTATGATAAGCCATTTTACTGAGTGTCCATGCAAAGTAGTCTATCTCCTCACCCGTAGTCTCGTTCGAAAGCTTCCAGTCTTCCAGGGCACAGGCTTTGGATATAATATCTCCAACACCTGCCATTGTATAGCGAGCAGGCGAACTCAAGATGATATCTTTGTCTGCCAGTACCGCATAAGGCATCTTTGTTCGAATACTTGATCTCTGATCCTCTTCAAGAAAAAGCGAAGCAACGGGTGAGCATATGCCATCATTGGAAGCAAGTGTGGGAACAAGTATCAAAGGCAAGTTCAGCAGGTAACTGACATACTTCGCAGAATCGAGTACTGTTCCCCCACCAATCCCGAAAATAATGTCCGGGTGTTGTCTGGATATGTTGAGAGACAGATCCATAAGTCTTCTGGCAACAGGTACAGGTGGCAGTTCATAGCTGAAAACAGATTCTGCAATCTCTTCCAGTCTCTTGAAAACATGCGGGATCTTCTCAAGAACAGCCTTCTGTGTCAGAACAGCTACGCTCGCGGCCACATCACCCAGCACAGTTTCGATCCTGTCTGACACATTGTCTTCGACGAATATATAGCTCGGCGAATGGACAGTTCTATTATCCCTGTTTTTGTGAAAACTACTTTGAAGCAGTTGTAACCACCTTACTTTGTTTCCCCTTTCGACGATTTCAGAGCTTCTCGAATCAGTTCCTGAGTAGACAGGTCCTTCTTCTCTCTAGCAATTGCCCTTACCATCTGCCTGGCAGAAGAGGCTTCAAAGCCCAGTGAAATAAGAGCTCTGACTGCCTCTTCACATTCATCAAAGTTTTCCGGAGAAGCATTCTCTGTACCGGCTTCGACAAGGTCAGAGATCTCTGCTACCAATCTTTCAGCTGTCTTTTTTCCCATACCTGGTATTCGAGAAAGCTCTGCGACGTTCCTATCTGCGATAAGCGAACGAAGCCTTTGAACTGGTGCAGATGACAGGATCTTCAACGCCATTTTCGGGCCAATTTTACTGACTTTCAGCAGAGACGAGAACAGGCTGAACTCATCTTCGCTTGAGAAGCCATAAAGCTCCGGTGCTCTATCCTGAGAGAAGTGCAAGTAAGTATGCATGAACACTACTGAACCTAGACCGGAACGCTCAATGGAGGAAGGGGTACAGTACACCCTGAACCGGAACCCTCCCACTCCTATTACAAGAGAAGAATCCCTTTGTTCTATAACAATCCCTTCAATGCCTTCCAGCATACTCATACCTGCCTGTCATAACAGCTCTGAGCTCGCTAACTAGGTAAAGCGAACCCCAACAAACCACAGGAAGCTCTTCAGGTTTTTCAAGAGCTGCCAGCAGCGCCTTATGTGAATCATCAAACAACCGCACGTTTTTCCCCCATTTTACCCAGTAATCGTAGCTTCTCTGAGGGTTTACACAGCGACGGTTATCAATCTTTGAGACATAGACATCTCTGGCAATTGGCGCCATAACATCTATCGCAGCGACGAAGTCTTTATCATCGAGAATACCAAAGATGAAGTCAAAACTCTGTCCAGGGAAATATGTTTCCAGGGTCATTCGAAGGTTTCTAGCTGCGTCAGGGTTATGCCCTCCATCCAGAATGAACTTCCGAGAACGATACTCCAGTATCTCGAACCTGCCTGGCCAGCATACATCTTTCAGGGCTTTATTTACAAGCTCTTTGTGAAGGCCTCTCTTGATTTTCGTCATCGATCTCTCAAAAGTGTTGATTGCTATTGAGCAGTTTCTCAGTTGGTGGATCCCGTTGAATGATGTTTCTAGCGATGTGATGTTCTCTTCTCCCCAGTAATCGAAACGGTTAGCGTTAAGTCTCAAGTCAACACCGGAGATGCCAAAGTCCCTGTCGATGAATGAAACAGGCGAGGACAATGCTTGAGCCCTTTCTTTGATCTGTCTGCGAATACATGGCCTTGAAACTCCCGAGATCATCGGAACAAGTGGCTTGATAATACCGCATTTCTCAGCGGCAATCTGTTCTTCGATACTGCCCAGTATGTTCATATGATCCAGGGCGACACTTGTTATGACAGTTGCCAGAGGGTTCTTGAGAACATTGCTGGCATCAAGCCTTCCGCCGAGACCAGCTTCGACAACCGCCAGATCAATGTTCCGCCTATGGAAGAAGAGGAATGTCATGGCAGTCACTACTTCAAAGAAGCTCGGAGCGTATTCTTCACCCTTGCGGTCCATCTTCTCAAGATGAGGAACAATCTCACGCAATATCGAGCATACATCTTCTTCGCCGATGAAATCATTGTCTATCTGGATACGCTCTCTGAAAGAGATAACATGCGGGGAGATATTCATGCCTGTTTTCATTCCATGTGACTGTGCCATGGATTTTAGCAGGGAAGCAACGCTACCTTTCCCGTTGGTCCCTGCGATATGGATGACAGGATACTTCTCCTGTGGATTTCCAAGGCGATCAAGCAGTTCTTCAATACGATATAGACCGTACTTAATCTTGCCGTACGGACGCGACTTGTAGAGATAATCCAGAGCGGTCCGATAATCATCCATTTTGTTTTAGATCCTCGATCAGTGCCCTTATCCTGTCCAGATTCTGAGACGCAGAGGAGAGCTTGTCCCTGGTTTCAGACACAACGCTTTCAGGAGCCTTCTCCAGGAAAGACTTATTGGTGAGCTTCTTCTCGAAATGAGCAACATCTTCAGCCAGCTTGCTGGACTTCTGTTCAAGTCGCATCATTTCAGTTTCTAAGTCAATGTCCGGGAGCTTCACATAGACCAGAAGTGTCTCATCAGCATATGCTGTAACACTTTGTTCTGGCTTCTTCCCTGCAGGCATGAAGTCGGAAGCCCCGGACAATTCTCTAATGAGTCTCTTAGAATTGTCGTCCAGCCGGTTTCCAACGTATGTAGCTGCTACACTGACGGAAGGGGGGATGTTCATCTCAGATTTTACATTCCTGATTCCCTTGACTATGTTTACTACTATTTCGAATTCCGTTTCTGCGTCACTATCAACAAGAAGCCCTTCATGTCGACTCCATTCTTGGTCTATCAAGAACCCACGTTCTCCTGGCAGTTTCTCCCATATTTCTTCCGTTATGAACGGCATGAAGGGATGCAATAACCTCAATGAATGATCGATTACCGACAACAGCACGCGTTGCGCATCGCCTCTGGTCGAATCGTCTTTTAGTCTGGTCTTTATGGACTCAATGTACCAGTCACAGAACTCGTTCCAGAAGAAGCCGTAGAGTTCCTTTGCAGCCAGGTTGAATTCGTAGGTTTCCAGATAAGAGGTGATACTGATGTTAGTCCTCGAGGCTCTTGACAATATCCATCGGTCCTCCAGCATCAAGCGTTCTTCATCGAAACCACCGGGAACATCATCGTCCAGATTCATCAGTGCAAACCTTGCAGCATTCCAGATCTTGTTAGCAAACCTTTTGTAGGTGTCAAAAAGACGAGGATCAAGGTTTATGTCTCGCCCCTGGGCAGCAAGCATGGCAAGAGTGAAACGCATCGCATCACATCCGTATTCATCGATCACATCAAAAGGATCGATTCCATTGCCAAGGGACTTTGACATCTTTCTTCCCTGAGAGTCTCTCACCAGCTGGTGGATATACACATCGGCAAAAGGCTTTTTCCCCGTGAAGTGGTAACCGGCCATAATCATTCTTGCAACCCAGAAGAAGATGATATCGAATGCTGTTATCAACACGGAAGTGGGATAGAACTCTTTGAGTTCGGCGGTCTCTTTGGGCCACCCAAATACCGAAAACGGCCAAAGTTGTGAACTGAACCATGTATCGAGAACATCTTCATCTTGTCGGAGCTTTCTGGACGAGCAAGCAGGACACTGCGAAGGATCGTTTTCGGAAACGATCATCTCTTCGCAGTCATCACAATACCACACCGGGATCCTGTGCCCCCACCATAGCTGTCTGGAAATGCACCAGTCCCTGATATCATTCATCCAGTTGAGATAGACTTTCTTCCATCTGTGAGGGAAGAAGACGATTTCACCATCTTCAACAGCTTCAATCGCTTTGTCGGCAATCGGTCGTGTCTTGACAAACCACTGATCCGAAAGAAGTGGTTCCACAACTGATGCACACCTGTAGCAGGTGCCCACTGAATGATCATAATCCTCGATCTTTGCAAGCAAGCCCTGTTTGTAAAGATCTTCGACAACACGCTTTCTGGCTTCTTCTCGTGTCAGAGATGCGTAAGCGCCACCGTTTTCGTTGATGCGAGCCGTTTTGTCTATGACTTCGATGACAGGAAGCTTGTGTCTAAGGCCTATAAGGAAATCATTAGTATCATGTGCAGGGGTTACTTTTAGGGCGCCTGTCCCGAATGATGGGTCCACATAGTGATCAGCAATGATAGGAAGCTCTCTATTCATAAGCGGCAGGACTGCGACCCTTCCAACAAGCTCTCTGTAACGTTCATCAGAAGGATGCACAGCAACGGCAGTATCCGCAAGCATTGTCTCTGGACGTGTTGTGGCGATTACGAGGGAACCCTCGTTGTTCTTGAGGGGATACCTTATGTGGTACAGCTTTCCTCTTATTTCAATATACTCGACTTCTTCGTCAGAAAGAACTGTTCCGCATCGCGAGCACCAGTTCACAATGTACTTTCCCCTGTATATCAATCCTTCATCGTAGAGCAGAACAAAGGCTTTTCTCACCGCAACATTCAGTTCTTCATCGAGGGTGAATCTCTCCTTTGACCAATCACAGGAGCAGCCAATTGCCCTGATCTGACTGGAAATCATCTGGCGATACTCCTCAGACCATTTCCAGGCTCGATTGAGAAAGGCTTCCCTGCCCAGGTCCTCTTTTGAAGTGCCGCTATTCAGGAGATCTTTCTCAACGGCGTTTTGAGTTGCTATTCCTGCATGGTCTTCTCCTGGAACCCACAGTACCTTGTGACCCTGCATCCTCTTGAACCGCGTGCAGATATCCTGAAGAACCAGGTTTAGAGCATGCCCTACATGGAGAGCAGCAGTAATGTTGGGAGGGGGGATAACGATGGAAAAAGGCTCTCCCTCACCTTTCGACTCAAAACTACCGTTCTCTTCCCATCGTTTGTACCACTTACTTTCAAATTCCTTCGGATTGTATGTCTTGTCAAGTTCTTTCATACGGCTACCTCCGGGGTTTTGCTATGGATTATAGCACGGTAAGAGAGACTGAATCATAAGGAAGGATTAACCTTCAGAGGTACAAAGAGACACATCAGGAAGACTACCTGTAGACAACAGACCATTCAAAGAGAATATCCAGATCTCTTGCGAACCCAATTACAACTGCATTCCATATACCTGGCTGAGTCATTGTCACCTCATTCGGTTTGCTGCTGTCACTGAGCGGTGAACCTTTCCAGGGAACCGAATCAACCACTCTTCCATTCGGATCGACAATTGCTACTGCCATATCGGCTTCCGAGCTGTAAACGGAGTAGGAGTAGCTCAGAATTGCTGAACGACCAACTCTCAGATCAGTCACATCAATACTGGTTATCGTCATGTGATTGTGAACAACACCTACGCGTGTTCTGGCAGAATCTGAAAAGGTCCTTCCCGGAAGCGAAAAAGTCCCTGTTCTCAAGACACCCTCAGCAAAACCCGTACAGAGTATGATAAGAACGGCACACCAAAGGGCAAGTGATCTTCTAAGAGGCTGGTGAAGCACAGAGTAGTGTCTGCTGTCATTTACATCTGTTTTTTCGTCTTCCGCCATTTCAGACAGTCCTCTGGCCCTGTTGCGAATGAAGAGCACAGACAATACAACCAAACATATGCCAACAACTGGAAGAACGGTGGTCCAGATGTTTTCGAGAGCTCTTGCAGATCGCATTCCCATAAGTGGTCCCAAAAACAGGATAGTTACGTTGCACACCGCGTGCAGTGCCATGGCGTTCCATATAGACCCTGACAAAAGGGTTACATAACCTGCAAATAGTCCAAGAAGAATAAAGGGGCCGATGCTGCTAACACCATTTACCACGTAAAGCAGACCACAAAAAATCCCGGAGTAGACCCATCCCCTGTTTATGCCATAGACTTCGAAGGATCGTTGCATGACACCTCTGAAAAAGAGTCCTTCACAAAATGGGGCAAGAAGAACCAGTCCGAAGACGACGGTAAGCTCCAGAGGCATCTCAAAATAGTTCACGCGATCCATGAGTAATAATGCAGAAGGTGGCGGCCCAAATAATCTGGCAAGAAGGCTTTCGATCGCAGGAATTGCCGAAGAGGCTATGAACCCAATACCAAGTCCCGCAACACATGAAAACAGGAGTATCAGGTATCCAGGTCTCCTGAATCTGAAGACACTAATGATATCCCAATTGAAGGCTGTAGCGGTCAATGCAACAGGCAAGAAAACGAAGAGTATCTGATTGATCCACAGATTCAGTTGAAGCCCGAACCACTCAACAAACCATATCCCTGAAATCAGGGACAGGGCAAGGATTACGAGATACAATCTAACAGCATGCTGAGGCTCTGGTAGATTCCTGGACTTGCGAGAACCCCCATCACTGATCTTCATGTGCTCCCCCCAAGAGGTTCAGTTAAAGAGGTAACAGCTCTGTATTCACTCTCCGCAATGTGTTTGTGTCAGACGATTACGTTCATCTCAGTCTTCAGTCACAGGTTCTTCCTCAACTGGCTCCTTTTCTTTCGAGGTTATTTCACTCATTTCTCCTCGTTCTTCTGCTGTGACCCGGAGAGTGATTCCTGTTCGCATTTCTTCCCCGATCTGTATCTCCACAAACCCGGGGATCATGGAGATCTTGGTACCTTGCTCCCCCAAAAACCTTGATGCAATTGCGACCGACTTGACAGCCTGGTTGACCGCGCCTGCCCCAATGGCCTGGAGCTCCACCTGGTCTGACTTGGAGAGAACACCAGCAATTGCGCCAGCTACCTTGTTTGGATTCGACTTGGAGCTTACTTTCAGGATCTCCATATGACTACCTCCTACGACGTAAAGTGTGTTCACAGTATTTTACCATGGTGAAACCAAAAACCAGCGCTTCGTAATACTTCTTGAAAGCGCTGGTTAATCTGGGACCTTTTACAGTTCGATAATCTCTGATTTTACCTTGGTAATGCAGTCCAGCATCTCCTGTGGTGTTATGAGTTCCCCGCTTACCTTACTCAGAAGCTCAAGCTTGATTCCTCGCTTGTTAAGCCTCGACACTTCGTAGACTATCTGTCCAAGGTTCATCTCTGCCACAATCACCGCGCTGACACGTTTCAGCAATTGCCTTAGCCTGGTTGCGGGGAAAGGCCAAATCGTTATTGGCTTGAAAAGTCCGATATTGATCTTATCTTCTCTGGCCATCTTTACAGCACGCATCGCTGTCCTGGCTGTCGAACCATATGCAATGACCAGGAGGTCGGCATCTTCGGTCATGTATTCATCGTAGATAACTATTTCATCAGCGTGGAGCTTAATCTTGTGATCCAGGCGTCTCAGAATCCTGCCAACATCATCAGGTGTACCTATGGGAAAACCTGATTCGTCGTGAACCAGACCAGAGACATGAAACCTGGACTTACCCATCGTTACGAGTGGGGACGCCATCATTTGATCATCTCCGTAGAACGGGTGAAAAATATCATCGTCTTCGAGTTCGCTTTCGCTTGCTCTGTCTATCTGAACGAAGGCCTCACCATCCACTTTGAAACTCTCCCGCATATGTCCCAGGACCTCATCCATAAGGAATATCACAGGAGTCCTGTATATCTCTGCATAGTTAAAGGCTGTTGCGATGTACTTGTATACTTCCTCAACTGTTGAAGGATAAAGCGCAATAATCTGGTGGTCTCCATGTGTTCCCCAGCGTGTCTGCATTATGTCACCCTGAGCCACCTTTGTTGGAAGCCCTGTGGAAGGACCTCCGCGCTGCACATTTGCAATCACAATCGGAGTTTCTGTCATTGCTGCATACCCTATCGATTCCTGCATTAGACTGAATCCAGGTCCACTTGTTGCAGTCATGGATTTCACCCCAGCCAGAGAAGCTCCTATGATTGCTGCAGCACTGGCAATCTCATCTTCCATCTGAATGAACGTTCCACCATGCTTTGGGAGCTCGATCGACATAGTCTCGGCTATTTCAGTCGCCGGTGTAATCGGATAACCCGCAAAAAACCTGCAACCAGCCTTTATCGCTCCGAGAGCACATGCTTCGTCTCCCTGCATGAAGAGGCTTTCATGCATCTGACTTCACCGCCTCGACCTGTTCTATGTCAATTGCGAAATCGGGGCAGGCGTTTTCACACATAGAGCAACCAATGCATTTGTCGTGATCAGGTACCGACGGTTTGCCGAGATCACCTTTCAGGATTGTTTTTGTTGGGCAGATCCAGTAGCAGATTCCGCAGCGTTTGCAGTAGCTGTAGTTGATTTTCACTTTGTAGTGCTTCTTTTCACTCACAAGAATGACCTCCCGGTCTTATAGTAGAACGGAGAGAAAGACCCCTGCTGCAATAGCAGAACCAATAACACCAGCTACATTTGGACCCATGGCGTGCATCAGTATGTAATTGCTCGGGTCTTCTTCCTGGGCTATTCGTTGGGACACTCGAGCCGCTGTCGGCACCGCTGAGACCCCCGCGGCACCTATGAGCGGATTGACCTTGTTTTTTGAGAAGAGATTCATAAGCTTCGCAAACAGTATCCCGGAAGCCGTTGCCACGGTGAAAGCGACTGCTCCCAGGCCGATAATCATCAGGCTTTGGGGGCTCAGAAATACTGAACCGTCAGCTTTTGCCCCTATCGATACGCACAATAGTATTATAACCGTATCCGAGATATACTTTCCAGAGGCTTCCACCAATCTCTTGGTTACGCCACTCTCTCTGAAGAAGTTTCCCAGCATCATCATACCGATAAGAGGAAGCGCCCGAGGTACAATCAGGGAAATGAGAATTGTTGATATTATGGGAAAGACGATCCGTTCCTTCCTGGAAACTTTCCTTAACTGCATACCCATTTTGATTCTTCGCTCTTCTTTTGTCGTGAGTAGCTTCATAACAGGAGGTTGCAGTACTGGAATCAATGCGATATACGAGTAAGCGGCTATTGCTATGACTGCCAGATACGGTGAATCCAGAAGACTTGACACATAGACGGCCGTGGGACCATCCGCTCCGCCGATGATACCGATGGAAGCGGCATCTGCAAGGCTGAATCCCATGAGCTTCGCAACGATGAACGTGCTGAATATGCCAACCTGGGCGGCTGCCCCCAGGAAGAGGGTTTTGGGGTTTGCCAGCAGAAAAGAGAAATCTGTTACGGCACCGATTCCCAGAAATATCAGCGGGGGATATATGCCCAGTTCAAGTCCTTGCATGATAAACCAGAGGAGACCGCTGCCAGGCTCGAACAGACCGGTGGCCTGCGGTGGAATGTTTGCCATGATAATTCCGAAGGAAATCGGTATAAGAAGCAGGGGTTCGGCATTCTTTGCAATAGCCAGGTAAGTCAGCACCCCCGCTATAACAAACATAACCAGATTCTCCCAGGTGATCAGGGCAAAACCCGTCGAGGCCGCGAAATTCGCCAAGGCTTCGATCATTGAGACCTCCGGAAAAGGCCATCTCTGCTAAGAGATGGCCCATAATCAACTACTACTTGTTCTTTAGCTTTGCGTGTGCAGCAGACAATCGTGCAACAGGTACTCTGTAAGGAGAACAGCTAACATAATCAAGACCGACATGATGACAGAACTCAACTGAAGAAGGTTCTCCGCCATGTTCACCACAGATTCCGACCTTCAGGTCTTTTCTGGTCTTTCTTCCTTTCTCTGTACCTATCCTTACTAGCTGCCCGACTCCTATCTGATCCAGTTTTTGGAAAGGATCGACCTCAAGTATACCTTTTGCAACGTAATCTCCGACAAACTTCCCGTAGTCGTCCCTGCTGAAACCAAACGTGAGCTGCGTGAGATCATTCGTGCCAAAACTGAAGAACTCAGCCTCTTTGGCAATCTCATCTGCAATCAGGCAGGCTCTCGGAATCTCAATCATGGTTCCGACGGTGTATTTAAGATCTACCCCTTCTTCCTCTATCATCTTGTCTGCAGTCTCGACGATGGTCTGCTTGACGTAACTCAGTTCCTTCCGGATTCCGACAAGAGGTATCATAATCTCTGGAATTACCGTTTTGCCTTCTTCCTTCAGAACCTGTATAGCGGCACCGATAATTGCCCTGGTTTGCATCACTGCGATTTCTGGGTAAGTCACAGTCAGTCTGCATCCGCGATGACCCATCATGGGGTTAAACTCGTGAAGGCTTTCGACGACCTCCTTGAGCTTATCGAAAGAAACGCCCATTTCTTTGGCAAGTTCTTTGATGTCGTCTTCTTCACTCGGTAAGAACTCATGTAGAGGCGGATCCAGCAATCTTATTGTTACAGGATATCCCTCCATTGCCTTGAAAAGTCCAACGAAGTCCTGCTGTTGCATGGGTAGAAGTCTCTCAAGAGCCCTTTCTCGTTGCTCAACGGAGCTGGATAAGATCATTTGTCTCACAACAGGGATTCTGTCAGGTTCAAAAAACATGTGCTCGGTTCTGGCAAGACCTATGCCTTCCGCACCAAAACGCTTCGCAGTCTCCGCATCTTTGGGTGTGTCAGCATTTGCCCGAACGCCAAGTCTCCTGACTTCATCAGCCCAGCTGAGAATCTCAGCAAGAGGACCTTCGAGTCCCTGGGGCATTACAGTCTCAAGCTTTCCTTCAAAGATCTCCCCTGTCGTTCCGTCGATGCTAATCCAGGAACCCTCTTTGAACTCTTTTCCTCTGGCCTTCATGATACCTTTTGCTCTGTTGATTTCGATGTCGCTGCAACCAACAATACACGGCTTCCCCATTCCTCTGGCCACAACCGCGGCATGAGACGTCTTGCCTCCAGTAGAGGTGAGAATACCTTCTGACGCAGCCATGCCAGCAATGTCTTCAGGAGAAGTCTCTGGACGTGTAAGAATCACCTTCTTATTCTCTTCCTTCACAAGCTTGTCAGCTTTGTCTGAATCGAAGACCAGAATACCTGTTGCTGCACCAGGGGAAGCAGGGTTACCTTTTGCGATAAGCTCCGCACTGTCCTTTGTTTCCTGGGTGAAATACGGATGCAGCAGTATCTCAATATGTTCCGGAGAAGTCTTCAGAAGTGCTTCTTCCTTTGTCATGACGGATTCCTTGACCATGTCAACAGCGATCTTCACGGCTGCGTAAGGGGTCCTCTTACCGTTTCTGGTCTGAAGCAAATAGAGCCGACCTCTTTCAATCGTAAACTCCACATCCTGCATATCGTGGTAATGCTCTTCAAGTCTGCGGAAGATGTCGATCAGCTCATCATAAATCTTTGGCATCTCCTCCTGGAGCTTGGAGATTGGTTCAGGGGTTCGAGTGCCTGCAACAACATCTTCACCCTGGGCATTAATGAGGTATTCCCCGTATACAGTTCGTTCACCTGTATTCGGGTCTCTTGTGAAAGCAACTCCAGTACCACTTGTATCACCCATGTTACCGAACACCATGGTCACAACGTTTACAGCGGTTCCCATCAACGCGTTTTCATCAATGTTGTTCAGTTTCCTGTAAGTGATAGCACGCTCGTTCATCCAGCTTCCAAAGACGGCATCTATCGACTTCCAAAGCTGTTCCCATGGATCCTGCGGGAACTCCTTACCGGCCTTCTTGTATATCTCTTTGTATTTCTCAACCAGCTTCTTGAAATCGTCAGCCTCTAGTTCAACATCAAGTTTGACGCCTCTGTCCTTCTTGATCTCTTTTAAGGCCTCTTCAAAAAGCTCGTGCTCGATCTTCAAGACCACATCTCCGAACATCTGCAAGAACCTTCGATAGGAATCGTAGCAGAATCTCGGGTTATCCGTGGCCTTGATCATACCCTTAACAGTGGAATCATTCAGTCCAAGATTCAGAATGGTATCCATCATTCCTGGCATTGATATTGCGGCGCCTGAACGAACTGCAACGAGGAGTGGGTTTTCACTCGACCCGAATTCCTTGCCGGTCTCATCTTCCAGATCTCTTATGGAATCTTCAACCTGCTTTTTCAGACTTTCGGGGTATGACTTCTCGTGTTCGTTATAGTACTTGCATACCTCTGTGGTGATTACGAATCCTGGGGGAACAGGGAATCCAAGCTTTGTCATTTCTACAAGGTTTGCCCCCTTGCCTCCCAGCAAATCCTTCATTTCAGCGCCACCTTCGACGCGCTTCTTGCCAAAATAGTATACGTATTTGTCAGACACTGAATTTCCTCCCTTCCGAGAAACAACCACGGAAATTATAACATGGAGAGCTTGAACTGGTCGCCGCTCTGCGACGAGAAGCTATCCGAAGAAGTGCACTGTGCGAAGCCAATAATCAGAAGCAGGAAACGAACGAACTGATAGAATTGTTTATTGCAGCTGTAGAAGACTTCTGGCCCGGACATATGAACGATGTCAGACCCCCAAGGGCACAAAGTATTGTGCATCTCGATAGCAAGAAGAACGAAAACAACACCCAAAAAGAGTCTAGACAGAACACAACAGGTATTGTAGGGGCAGAATGTTCTGCCCTTTTTGCATTGGTCGCAAGCCGGGGTTCTCACAAGTCGTGTTTCAGGTTTTTGCACCGTTCTGCCCTAATAGATCCCCTATACAATCTCCCACTCGTGAAGTAACTGGAAGAGTCTTTGAACCAGGTCTTTGGGGGTTGAGTCGTTTATTATTACCGCATCGCAAAGGCTTCTGTACTTCTCGAGACCCCGGTGAAGCGAGACAATTCTTTCAATCTTGTCCCTGTCCATTCCTCTTGTTTCGAGTCGTTTATGAATGATTTCTTCAGATGATTCTATCCAGATCACCTTGTCACAGGCGTCAGCAAGACCTATGTCGAAGAGAAG
>LDZU01010016.1_pt1 | contig 23396 bp, 22 predicted proteins | sample 615531 | NCBI WGS metagenome assembly LDZU01 (sample SAMN03408293, study PRJNA278302) | terrestrial metagenome | isolation source: oil reservoir sample SB2 | place: USA: Alaska, North Slope, Schrader Bluff formation | collected 2011-09 | reverse complement strand
AGGATCAGGTATTCGGTAAAATCCCATTTTTCAAAATGGTGGAGATTGTGCCGGACCGCATCTGCCGTTCCCTGATACCAGTGGGCATTTTCAAAGGTCTGGGATGCCGCCAACACCTCTAAAAACCCTTGTGAAAAAGAGTCAAATTTGTAGGTGCTGTAAATATGCCGGTGGAGGGATTCACTGTTAAACTGTGTCAGCACGTAAATTCTCCGGATATTGGAATTCAGGCAATTGCTGATGGGAATATCGATCAGGCGGTATTTGCCTCCGATGGGGACTGCCGGTTTGGAGCGCACACTGGTAAGGGGAGCCAGTCGCGTTCCCCGTCCACCTCCAAGTATGAGTGATAAAACACGTCTCATAGACACCTCATGATTTATAAAATATTAAACCAATAATCGGCCAGCCAAATCTCAAGCCATGTTAGCACCCCTCCCAGCACGGCTCCTGCCAGGGTTTGCAGGGGTGTATGAGCTTTTACACGGATCCGGGCCCAGCAGAGTAGGGGAACGATCAGCCAGAGAACAACATGCCGTGGACCGAAGATCAGGGTCGTTGCAGACAGATAACCGGCAATGCCTGCACAGTGAATGCTGATTTTCCACCACAGGGTGATAATTCCGTAAATAATCGTATTGATAAAAATGGCAAACAACACGGCATTGAAAACACCCGGAAGACCGATCCAGACAGAAATGAGGAACGTGATCAGATAAATGAGGGAAAAAATCATAAACGGAACTATCCTCTGGGACCTTTCGGGGATATCCATGTGGGATGTCATCCCTTTTTTGACCATATAGCCGATAATCAGGACCGGCAGAATAAAGGCGGACAGGGATCCGGCGATGATAATTCCCACCGTATCCGCCCGGTCGTATCCCTTCTGTGTTACCAGGTAAATAATAAATAAAATGCTGAACCACAGGGGATTGAATATAAAGGATATCCCTCTGGCCAACCATGTTTCAAAATATTTAGGTGGTTTTGTCATCAGTTTTGAAATATACAAAACTCAGTCGTTAAGGTCAGGTCTAATCCGGTGAGTGATGAAAAAATTCATAGGTTTCCGGATCATTGATGCGGTAATGATTCAGGCGGATCGTCATGGTTCCCGATTCTTCGTTACCCGGCTGGGCAATTCGTTGTTTCCGGGGATTGGGAACCCGTCTGTTTTCTTCTGCAGCCGTCATCAGGACTTCAACGGATTGGGGCAGATAGAGCTCTTCCAGGACCGGACTTTGGCGAAAAAGAATATTCACTGTATTTTCTTTAGGATCCTGGACAAATATTTCCCGGACATACCAGCGGATGGTATCCATTGTCACTGTCCAGTCCAAACGGCCGGCAGCAGGATCGCGGACATGCATCCGGAGGATCACCCCGCCGGCAACCGTTTCCACATCAGGCAGGACGGTTACGGAAGAATCCATAAGCACATGGTGCAGATTGATGAGAATGGCTTCAGGGGGGATCACATCTTTCAGGCCACCGCTGATATCCACTTCATCGGGGGACAGGTACCGGAGTTTTCCCTTCTGATCAGACAGGGTGAGTCCCGGCATCCTCGAACTGACCAGAAGATCTGCTTCCAATGTGGAAATTTTATCCATCTGATCATTATAGCGAATCAGATAAGAGCGGGCATCGGCCGCCGACAGGCAGACAATAAAACTTAGAAGCATGATGATGAGAGCAAAAAAATACTGTTTCATCGTTCAGTTACCTTTTCCGGAATTTTGGCCATATCCACGGGATGGACGGTCCAGTCCCGTTCAGGAATAAATTCCACAATTTTCCCATCGGGCTTCTGCAAAACAACCCGGTGAATGAAGGCGTTGGCAATCATGGCTTTACACATATTGCACACAAATTCATGGCCATAGATGTAAATGGTACTGTCCGCCGTAGAGTGTCCGTTCCGGGCGGCCAGTACAATGGCATTGGATTCGGCATGGGATCCTACGGCCCTGCATAGTTCCAGTTGAGTTCCGGATTTTATATTGTGTTTCTCACGGTAACAAAAGCCGTATTCCAGGCTGTTTTTCTGGAAGCTGGGAGCCCCATTGTAACCGGTGGATATAATATCTTTATTTCGGACGATGACGGCTCCCACCTGTCTGCGCAGACACGATGAGCGCCGGGCCACCACCCGGGCGATTTCCAGAAAGTATTCATCCCAGGTGGGACGTTCAGGTCGCTTATCCATTCTTTTTCCTTAGAGTTTCTACATTGAGTGTCTTTGTCTTCAACACCAGGCTGAAGCGGGTCAGATCCTCGGCGGCATAACTTCGGGGAAAAACCTCCCGAAGTTCTTTTTCAATAACGCGGGTATTCCGGTAACGTTCCGAAAAATGGGTCGCGATGAGAAAAGCAACCTGGTTATCAAGGGCTGCTTTGGCTGCTGTGCCTGTGGTTAAGTGATCATAGGCTTCCGCAAGATCCCGTTCATTTTCCATAAAGGTAGTTTCACACAGCAACAGATCCGCATGATCCATGAGGGGTTTCACATGATTTCCCGGCGCCGTATCCGCCACATAAGTAAAAACCCGGTCCGGAATGGTTTTTGAAACACTCTCCCGGGTGATTATTCCCTTCTCTGTCTGAAGTTCACCTTTTTCCTTCAAAATCCCAACGGATTTTCCCTTAATGCCTGCAGCAATCAGCTTTTCCTTATCAAAGCGGAATCCACCGGGCTGAACGATCCGAAATCCATAGGCCGGAATCCGATGTTTCAGTTTAATGGCTTCAATCCGGAGCTTTCCGGCCTGATAAACCATCCCTTCCCGGGAAATGGGGAGAAGATGAAGGGACAAAGTCTGATGATAATCTGAACAGGTGAGAAGTCTCTTTAAGAAATCCTCTCCTTCCCTGGGATAAATGATGGATACCGGTTCAGTCACCTTTGCCAGGGAAAGCCGTTGAATGATTCCCGGGAGTCCCAGACAGTGATCCCCATGGAAATGGGAAATGCAAATAGTCCGGATAGCCGGCACGGAAAGGCCGCCTATCACACACTGACGCTGGATACCTTCACCCGGATCCAGGAGGATGTTTTCTCCCTGCCAGCGCAACAGGTAGCCGCCGTGATTCCGGTTTGTCGTCGGCAGTTGGGAAGCCGTTCCCAGGATGTTCAATTCCATTGTCATGATTTGACTGAAATGTAACGGGATTCTCACAGATTTAAAATATTGAACATTATTTTCTTGCTATTCCGGGGGATTCCGTGAATATTTTATCTATGGCCGACTCCACCCTTCAGATCATTCACTATCTTGCATCCCGGTATTGCGCCGGTCGCCGGACCGGAACCAGGGGATGGAAAAGGGCACAGCAATACATCATTCAGCAGATGCAGGATTTGGGCATCCTCCCTTTTTATGGTGAATCGTATATACAGCCCCTTCCCCAATTACAGGGAAATATTGAGGGCGCCAATCTTCTGGGATATATCCCCGGACAAGGACGGTTAAAAAACCGGTATATCATGATTGAAGCCCATTACGACCATTTAGGCCTGGACGAAGACGAACTGGGATATTATCCCGGTGCCGATGACAACGCGGCGGCTGTAGGTATCATTCTCAGGGCAGCGGGACATTTTCACGCCGATCCACCCCAAGCCAACAGGCGAAGTATCCTTGTGGCCTGTTTTGACGCAGAAGAACCCCCCTTTTTCAACTCCCCCCACATGGGTGTGGAACGCTTTTGCAAAACCAATCCTGAGGTATTGAATGCCATTGATTTAGCCGTTTTTCTGGATCTGATGGGACACGGTCTGGGCACAGAGACACATGAGAAGATCATGGATTCTTTCTTCCTCATCGGCGGAGAAAAATGCGGTATCGGTCCGGTTCTCAACCAACTGGAGACATCCGTCGAAAGTATTTATCCCCGGCGTATGGGTATTCATGCTATTCCTCCATCAGGAAATTATATCGCCTTTAAAAACCGGGGACGACCTTTCATTTTTGCCACATCCGGCCGGAACCATTTTTATCACACCCTCTTTGATTCCGCCGAAAAACTCGATTATCCCAAAATCAACCGGCTTGTCCTCTATTTTTCCTATCTTTTACGGGATTTATCCACGGCACCCAGGGAATATTTTTCATACACCCCCAAAGGTGCCGCCGATACCGAATCCCTGAAATCCTTAAAAGAGATGTTTCAGGTGATGGATCCGGAAACACCGAACCTCGACAACATCCTGAATTATATCGAAAAAGCTGAAAAAATCTGTAAATCAAACGGTAACCTTCCTCTTCCGGAACAGTCCAAACTCCTTCATCTGGTGAAATTAATTGAACAATATGTGTCCTGACTCACGATGGCACCGGTGAAAATAAAAAAATTTTGATTATGATACCCGATTTCTCTTACATTTAAGAAATAATGAGGGGATATTAAAAATTAAGGAGTGAACAATGCGTTTAAAAAATGTGATCGGAATGGTACTTATCCTGGCTTTGCTGATGCCTGTCTCCCGTTTGCAGGCCCAAAGCCTTGAAGAAAGCCTTCAAAAAATGCTGGGTGAGAATGCCAGGGGTTATGTACAGCCATTGGTAACAGGGTTTGGCGCCGGCATAAACAGCGGATTATATCGTAAAGCATCCACAGAAACAGGTACGCTTCCATTACCCATCGGTCTGGATGTAGGACTGGTTGTGAACGCGGTGGCCGTCCCCGATGGCGCCATGATGTTTAAATATTCCATGTTGGAAAACACCATCACCTTTCCCCTGAGTTCCATGTCCGGTATTTCAATGCTTCCGGCTGAACTTCAACCGGATGATGTGACCCTGACATTCAATGACATTTACGACAACGGCGGCATAACAGAAACACCCACCATTGCCAGCGACCAGGAAGAGGGTGTATTGCTTTCCACCCGCACACCCAATGAAGTCTACATAGCCCTCAGAACTCAGCTTGTGGAAGAACAGGGCATGTCCGAAGGTGATGTAGATACCTATCTGCAACCATCCATCATGAATTTTCTCAACGGAAATCTGGATAACATCGCCCCTGATTTTCAATTCCCCGGCGGACTTGGACTTGAATTTGTCCCCACTGCAGGCCTCCAGGCCAATGTCCGTGTTCCCTTTGGAATCGAAGTGCAGGCACGCTACGTTCCCAAATTTGAAATCAGCGAGGAATTCGGGAAGTTCTCCATGTATGGTGCCGGTTTGCGGAAAAACCTGCCGGTCCCCATTCTGGATGTCTCCGTCGGTGCCTTCTATCAGGTCCTGAAAGTCGGAGATATTCTGGAAGCCACAAATATCAATTACCATGCTGAACTTGGTAAACGTTTACCCATTCCCATCATCAAGATTACACCCTACATTGGCGCAGGGTATGATCAGACTACCATCAACCTGGCCTATACCATTCCGGCCGGAACCATTCCGGGTATTGATCAAGACCAGGAAATCTCTTTTGATCTGGAAGGGGAAAATACATTCCGCATGAATGCCGGTGTAACCCTTCAGCCCCTTCCGTTGACTTTCGTCAATGCCGAATTTGCCCTGGTGGGCGATTATCAGGTGTTCACCCTTGGTTTGGGAATTATGTTTAAATAAAAATTTGTAAACCCAACAAAAAAGGGCGGTTTTAACCGCCCTTTTTTATTTAAAGATGATTTAATTTTATTTCCGCCGGAAGGTTGTTCCTTCTTTCCGGTCGATGAGTTCAATACCGGCCTTGAGCAATTCATCCCGGATGACATCCGCCCTGGCCCAGTCCCTGTTTTTCCTGGCTTCATCCCGTTCGGCAATCCGGGCTTCAATGGACTCGTCAGACAATTCGGCAGACTTTTGGTGATTCCCGGAAAAAATAACACCTAAAACCTGATCCACTTTTTTCAATGCCGCTAAAATGCTTTCCTTATCACCATCAGTTATCGGGACATCTGTTTTTATCCGGTTGATCCTGCGGATCATTTCAAATACAGATGCCAGCGCCGGAGAAATGTTCAGATCGTCGTCCATGGCGTCTTCAAATTTTCCCAGCATCCGGTCTACTTCTTTTTTTACCATTTCATGGACTGGCCCTTCCTTATGAATCTGGTCAAGTTCAAAAAGGAAATCATCCACCCGTTTGAGGGATTTTTCTGATTGATCCAGAAGTGTTAGACTGAAATTCAGCTTTTGGCGATAATGGGTGGAAAGCAGGGCATAGCGAATAGCCGTGGGGGAATAGCCTTTATCTGTCAAACCCCGGATATACATCATATTTCCCAGAGATTTACTCATTTTTTCCCCATCCCAAAGCAGGTGCTCGCAATGGAGCCAATACCGGGCAAAGGGTTTGCCTGTGGCTCCCTCGCTCTGGGCGATTTCATTCTCATGATGGGGAAATATATTGTCCACCCCGCCCGTATGTATATCAAATGTCTCTCCCAGGTATTTCATGGACATGGCGGAACATTCGATATGCCAGCCGGGGCGACCTTTCCCCAGGGGTGTATTCCAACAGACCTCACCATCTTCCGGTTTCCAGGCCTTCCACAAGGCAAAATCGTGTACCGATTCCTTTTCGTATTCATCATTCTCCACCCGGCCTCCGCTCCGGAGGTTTTCCGGGTTCAGGTTCTGTAACCGCCCGTAACGGGGAAAAGCCGTAATCTTAAAAAAAATGTTTCCGTCGTCTGTACGATAGGCCAATCCTTTATCCAACAGAGACTGGATCAACTTTACCATATCCCCGATATGTTTCGTTGCAGCCGGAAAAACCTCTGCCTTGTCAATATTCAAAATGTCCAGGTCTTTGAAGAATGACTCTTTAAAGGGCCGGGTATATTCCTCAAGAGGCATCTTTTTTTCTGAACAATTCCGGATGATTTTATCGTCCACATCCGTAATGTTCATCACCTGGGTGACACTGAATCCCTTATATTTCAGGTAACGCTTTAGCTGATCCTCAAAAATATAAGCCCTGAAATTGCCGATATGGGCATGATTATATACCGTAGGGCCACAGGTATACATCTTTACAACACCTTTTTCCAGAGGGATGAAGGCTTCTTTTTTCCGTGTAAGTGTGTTGTAAAAAACCATGCTCATGATTTTTCCTTTTTTTCAAAACGTTTCAGGGCATCCCTGACGATCCAATCCGTCAGGGCGGGAAAATCCATTCCCATGACGTTGGCTGATTTTGGCAAAAGACTGGTAGCCGTCATGCCGGGCAGGGAGTTAGCCTCCAGAAAATACGCTTCATGGCCGTCTTTCAATCTGAAATCAATCCGGGCATAACTTTCAAGGCCCAGAATATCCCAAATGCGTATCGCTTTCTCTTTCAGGGATTGGGTAACCTCATCCGTCAGGGGTGCCGGTACCCGATAACGGCTTTTTCCTGAGGTGTACTTTGTTTCAAAGGTATACACACCCCCTTCCGGAAGAATTTCAATAAGGGGAAACGCTTCACCACCTACAACAGGCACCGTAAGCTCCTGTCCCGAAATATATTCTTCCGCCAGAATCACCGGGTCATAGATCAGGGCATCCTTTACCAATGGACGGATATCACAGGGTTCCATCAAAACATGAAGTCCTACGGAAGATCCGGCACTGTTGGGTTTTATCACCAGGGGAAAGGTCAGGCTATCCGGATTGATCTGTGTTTCTCCGGTAATCCTGACAACACGCCCTGTTTGAACACCTGCCTTTTCCGCAAGCACTTTCGAAAGGTATTTATCCATGGCCAGGGCAGATGCCAGTGGGCCGGATCCGGTGTAAGGAATTCCGGCCATTTCCAGGATTGCCGCAATTATGCCGTTTTCGCCAGTTCCCCCATGAAGGGCATTAAAAACCACATTGGTTCTCAGAGCCTTCAGTTCATGGATATGATCTATAAAGACCCTTTCATCCCGGTGTGCCATATCATCAAAATGATTATCCGTCACATCAAAGGTTTCCAGCATGTTGCGGAACCGGTCCATTTGATCCCAGGGAGTAGAAGGATCAACATAAAAAACGGCATGGCCCAGAGATGTCAGAGCCTGTCCCACTGCTTTTCCACTGGTGATGGAAACATTCCGTTCCGGTGAAGCACCGCCCAGCAAGACACAAATATTCATCAGGTTCTCCTCACGATCCAAGAAACGGCATCTTTCAGGTTATCTACCACCATCAGATCCGGATCCGCAGTTTTCAATTCTTCTTCTGTTTTTTTCCCCTTGCCGGTCCGGACCAGGATAAAGGGAATGCCGGCACTCCGGGCGGTTTCATAATCTGAATGGCTGTCCCCCACCATCAGCGCTTCATCCAAAGAGATACGATGATCGACAACCGCTTGATGAATCATTCCGGTTCGGGGTTTCCTGCAGGAACATCTCTCTTCAGGGGTATGGGGACAATAATAATAATCCGTGATTCTCCCACCGGAAGATTCAGCAGTCTGAATAACCTTATCAAATATTTTCTCTGCCGTTTCCCGGGAAAAATAGTTTCGGTTTATACCGGACTGATTGCTGATGATAATGACGCTAAGGGCATGCCGTGTCAGTTGCAGAATGGCTTCCGGAACATACGTATAAACCTTCACATCCCGGACGGTACGGATATACTCATCTCTGTCTTCATTCAGCACACCGTCCCTGTCCAGAAAAACAACAGATATTTTCATAAGCGGAATTTAAGGGGAAGGAGTGACAAAATCAGCCGATTATCCTTTTTTATGTTGAAGAAAGATAATAAAACTCATTAGCTTCATTTTATGCACTATGGTTTTACCTTTCTTATCTTGTGGTTGATGCTTGTCAGTCCCCTCCGGGGAAGGGAGCAAGATTCACTGATCAACAGCACATTTTTAGGGAGCCCCGGTCGCAATGTTTACGGGAACAGGGCACCTGACCGCCTTGAGCTGCAATGGTCCTTCTACCTGGGAGAAGGGGAAACCACATTGTCCCGAAAGGCCGGAAACCGGACCTGGAAAGGCTGCGGATGGACCGGCCAGCCATTACTGGTGGAGACGGAAGATACCTTATACATTATTCAGGGTGCGTATGATCATCACCTGAAAAAGATCCGGGCTTCTGATGGAGAATTGATCTGGGAATATGCTTTTGATGATGTGATCAAAGGGACGGGGACTTTGTATGTGTCTCCGGACAAGGATCAGCTGATCATTCTGCAGGGAAGCCGGCTGGGACTGAATAAATATCTGGATCATCCCATCATTACCAGTTATCAGGCCATCGATTATCATACGGGTAAAGCTTTGTGGAAAATGAATGTTCCCTTTTTTGCCAGTTACAGCCGGGATGTGGACGGCTCAGCACTTATCGTAGACTCCCTGGCATATTTAGGTTTGGAAAACGGACAATTCATTGTGTTTGATCCCCGGCCGGAACAGGCGGAAATGCGGGATGGTTTTCTTCAACCACGCATTCTGGAATCACACCGGCTTTATGCCCGGGAAGATACCCGTTCCCATGGCTTAAATCTGGTCACGGAGAGTTCTCCTTGTCTTCTGGGAGACCATATTTATATCACATCCGGATCAGGGCATGTCTATGGATACCATTTAAAAAACCGTCAGATAGACTGGGATTTTATCACCGGCAGTGACATGGACGGAACACCGGTAGTTACATCAGATAGTTGTTTACTGGTGACACTTGAGAAACAGTACATCCCCGGGAAGGGGGGGGTGATGAAACTGAACCCCCGAAAATCTCCCGATTCGTCCTGCGTGGAATGGTTTCTGCCTGTAGGGAATGCCGTAGTGGCTGAATGGAAAGGCGGAATTATCGGGAGTGCATCCGTCAATGACCACACCCGGCCGGAGGGATATCCCCATATTGCCGCTGTCAATACTTTGGACAGCCTTTTATACATCATCGATTATAAAAATACACAACCTTATAAAGTATTGGGGCCAGACAGCAGCACATGGTATCCCAAACCTGTCATTCTTGATTCGGTACTTATCGGTCCTTCCATCTCGACACCACTTATCGTGGGTAACAGAATCATCACAGCTGGCTACTGGGGAATATACCTTTTTGAATACTCACCCGAAGGCCGTTTAAAAAGGCTGGATGCGCAACCATTTGGTTGTGAAGCCACGCCGGTTGTTCATGAGAATAAAGTCTATATTGGTTCCCGAAACGGGTATTTATATTGTTTTGGGAATTAGAGAGAAGCGTCGGTCCAGATATATTCGATAGGGTTGACGGGATTGTTTTGATACCGCACTTCATAGTGAAGGTGCGGGCCTGTTGAGCGGCCGGAGTTTCCAACAAATCCAATGACATCTCCCCGTCGGACAATCTGTCCTTTTTGGACATTCATGCGGCTCAAATGCGCATAAATAGTGGCATATCCATAGCCATGTTCGATTTTAATCGTATATCCATAACCGCCGTTATACCTTGCATAGACAACTTTCCCACCGGCTGTGGCATAGACATGGGTACCGGTTGTTGCGGCGATATCAATCCCATGATGAAAAGTCCGTTCGCCGTTGAAGGGATCCAGGCGATATCCAAAACGGGAAGAAAGATAACCCAACTTTGTGGGAGAAATAGATGGAATACTCTCAAACCGGTCTTTCTGACTCTGCAACGTTTCAAAAAGTGTCTCATAACTCATGAGTTCAAGCTTGATGGTCTGTGAAAGGGCTTTCAGATTCAGATCCATCTTCTCAAGGGTGCTTTCATCTTCCGGATCCAGATTGTCCAGATTGAAATCTTCGGTCACACGTCCACCCACGCCCATTTTCCGGATATCCTGGTCAATCTCCGGCAGATTGGCATAAAGGCGCAAGGTTTTATCCTTTTCCACAATTACATCAATCTGGTTCTGCAGGGTGGAAATCCGGGTCCGCATTTCTGATAGCACCGATGTCAGATCATCATTATCCGCCGTAATCGCCTTGATTTTTTCTTCATAGTAAATGCCTGCAAGATACTGGGCAGACCCATAGATAGTCATGGATAAGAATAAAAACACCAGACAAATAATCTGTACCATTCGTCTGACGGGAATCACCATCTCCCGCATTTCCGATGCACGCTCAAAAAAGATGAGAAACTTTGTATTGTGTGATTTTTTCAGTCGTGGGCTCATACGTTTATATTTTAAGGGTGAATTTACTTTCAATCAAGTGTTAACCTAAAAACTTCTGCAACAGCCTTGCCCGGCTGATATGCCGGAGCTTCAGGATGCCTTTTTCCTTGATTTGCCGGACCCGTTCCCGGGTCAGATTGACCTTTTCCCCGATCTCTTCAAGAGTCATTTTAGGATAATTTTCCAATCCATAGTACATTTTTATAATTTTTTGTTCCCTGTCTGTAAGATTTTTCAACACATCGTGCAACTCAAACTTCAGGGACTCATCCATGAGTTCGCTGTCCGGTGCATCGGCATCTTCATCTTCGATAATATCCAGAAAATATGAATCGCTTTCATCACGGACCGGGGCATCCACCGAGAGGGGAGATGTGTTGAGCTGGAGGGTTTTTTCCAGCGTGTCCTGGTTGATATCCATGTCCTGCGCCAGCTCTTCGAAATTCGGCTCCCGCTCATACGTCTGCTCCAGGTGTTCCATCTCCCGTGCATATTTGTTCATGATAGAAACCATGGTCAGCGGGATGCGGATCGTGCGGGATTGTTCAGCCAATGCCTGAAGAATAGTCTGCCTAATCCACCAAACGGCATAAGAGATGAATTTAAATCCACGGCTTTCATCATAACGGTGAGCCGCCTTTATCAGTCCCAAATTACCTATGTTGATTAAATCCTCCAGAGGAAGTCCCCGGTTCTGATACTTTTTGGCAATGGACACCACAAATCGCAAATTGGCACAAAGCATCTTATTCAGGGCATCTTTATCTCCCTGTTTGATAAGTTGACTCAGGCGGATCTCTTCTTCCGGCGGCAGGGGTTCCGTATCGGCAATTTCTTCAAGATAACTGGATAAATTGGGACTCACCCCCCATTTCCGGGAGATGTAGGATATGTCTCGTTTCCGATGCTTCATGTTTTCAGTGGATCGTTATTCTCCGGGCTTTGTTTCATCCGTCTCCGGAACATCGGCTGCAGCGATATCTTCCGGAGCTTCCTCTTCAAAAGGATCTTCTTCCGGTGACATTCCCACCTGTGACAGTTCATCCCGGATTTCCTGGACCTTCTTTTCGCCAAGAACAATCCGATCCATCAGCACCTGAATGTCATCATCCCCGGAGAAGTCAAATTTTTTGTTCTCACTCATGTCGTGATAAACCTTTTCACCCAGTTCTTCGTAGGCTTTTGCCAAATCCCGTCCAGCCTGGTATAAATCATATTTCAGACGGGTTTTCTGAGTAAGATGTTCAGCTTTTTCAGCCGTGGTTTTAACCATACCTTCCACTTTGGGGCCGTTTTTGATCCACCAATCGTTTAAAAAATTCTTAATATCATCAAAGACTTTTGACATCTTGTCCTCCTCTGTTTCACTTGCTTTATTGTATTCTTAATAATACTACCATGAATTTATTAACCTTACAATAATTATTTTTATTGAGAATTTGCTTTCATGGTCGATGCAAAGTAATTTCTCCTACTTCTGGAGATTTGATATGCTAAAACTGGAAAAGGTCACAAAACACTTTGAAAATGTACATGCCGTTCAGGATGTTTCCTTTCAGGTAGGCCGGGGATCTGTCTATGGTCTTCTAGGACCCAACGGGGCTGGAAAAACCACAACAATCCGGATGATCATGAATATTATTCAGCCGGATTCCGGCACAATCCGCATCGGCAACGGGACATCGGGAGCAGTCGACAGTCGAAAACTGGGTTATCTGCCTGAAGAGCGCGGGCTCTATCAAAAACGGAAGATCCGGGAAGTGATCCGGTTTTTCGGTCAGTTGAAGGGACTCTCACTAAAAGAAGCAGCCGATCACTGTCAGGTCTGGCTGGACCGTTTCGGCATGGGGGATCAGGCGGATCGCAAGGTCAGCGAGCTCTCCAAGGGGAATCAACAGAAAATCCAGTTTATTGTCGCCTCGGTCAGTTTTCCCGACCTTCTCATCCTCGATGAACCCTTTACCGGTCTGGACCCGGTCAATCAAATGATCCTGAAGGATATCATCCGTGAGTTCCGGGATGAAGGAAAAACCATCGTCCTCAGTACCCACCAGATGGACCAGGTTGAAAAACTCTGCGATCATATCTGCCTGATCAACAAGGGACAGGTTGTATTGGAAGGCGATCTTGCATCCATCAAAGAAGAACACGGAGATCAGCAAATTGAGGTCCGTTTCAGAACCAGGCCGGATAAAATTCCCGGCGGACTCTTCAAATCATATCACATCCGGGATAATATTCTCCGGGGGTATTTGCCTGATCACCTCCCTTTTAAAGAAGTGGTCTGCCGCCTGACGGATGCCTGTGACATCGACGGCATCGCCCGGTATTCCCCATCCCTTGAAGATATTTTCATCAAACGGGTTGAGGCGTAATATGTGGCAAAATATCCGGACAATACTCCAATGGGAATACATTCACAGGGTCCGTTCCAAAGCCTTTATCCTGTCTATTATCCTCCCTTTCATCATTCTGGCTCTTGCCATTGGCCCCCAAATGCTTGCCATGAAAAGCGGCCCAGAACCTGAATACCTGGTTCTGATGTGCCCGGACAAAGCCCTGGCTGATACCATTGAAAACACATTCAACCGGAAATACCGGCTGGAAAATAATGAACCCCGTTATCTTTTTACCCGGCAATCCAACAGAACTGAAACGGAAAAAGACACCCTGATACGCCACATAATCGGACAGAATATGGCGGATGCCGTATTAACCGTCCACCTGGCAGAATCGGATACCATTGTTTCAGAAATCTACTACAAAAATATGGGACCTGAGCACATCAACCGGATACAAAGCGGACTTCAGGACGCTGCAGAATCCTATCGGATGGATAAAGCAGGCTTGAACCGGGATGTGCTTGCTTTTATCCAGACACCGGTAAAATTGAAGGAATATCAACTTACAGATCAAGGAGTCCTTTCCAGTCAAAATATTCTAATCCGCTACATGACCCCTTTTGTATTTATGTTTGTGCTGATTATGGGCATTATTACCACCTCACAAAGCATTATTTCGAGTATTATCGAAGAAAGAACCCATAAAATCGTGGAACTCCTCCTGTCCTCCGTAAAACCGTCGGAAATCATGGCCGGAAAAATCTTAGGCATGGGGCTGTTGGGTTTAACACAAATATTTATTTATATGATTATCCTGTATCAGGTAGGGAACCATTTTTTATCCGACCAACTGACGTCCGGACTCATGAATACCAGTCACCTGATATGGTATTTTATCTTTTTTATTTTGGGATATTTGATGTTCAGCACGATATATGTCGCCCTTGGGTCTCTTTTTGATAATGAACGGGATGCTCAGCAACTTGGGGGGATTCTATCTCTTATCGCTATATTGCCCATTTATTTTATCTCTTTTATGCTGGAACATCCTGAAAGCAGTCTTTCGGCTGTCTTGTCTTACATCCCGCTGATCACTCCTTTGCTGATGATTGCCCGTATCGGAATATCCACTCCCTCATTCTGGAGTATTCTGGGCATGGCACTGTATCTGGTTGTCTGGATTATTTTCCTGATTTGGCTCTCATCCCGCATATTCCGCCTGGCGGTTCTCATGTATGGAAAAAGGCCGACCTTCCAGGAAATACTCCGGTGGAACCGGTCACTTTCCCGGTAACGTAACAAAATTCGTGCGAACTAAAACTGGAAATGTTATTTTAAATACCGGATTAACTCGAAAACACTAAATCAGGAGCAGATCAATATGGCTGAAAATGTCATCAATGTCAATGATGCAAGTTTTGAAAAGGATGTCTTAAAAAGTGAAGTCCCCGTCCTCGTCGATTTTTGGGCAGAATGGTGTATGCCCTGCCGCATGATCGCCCCGTTTCTGGAAGACATCGCCGCTGAGATGAAAGGTAAGATTATCGTTGCCAAAGTCAATGTGGATAATTCTCCGGTCACTTCTCAAAAATTCGGGATCCGGTCTATCCCCACCCTGATGATTTTTAAAAACGGGACGGTAGCTGACTCCATTATTGGTGCTGTTCCAAAAAATGTGATCCGGCAAAAGATTCAATCAATCCTTTAGGCTTCCGATGAAATATACTTTGTTTAAGGTTTTCCCGCTGGTTCTTATTGTCTCGGCGAAATCACTTTTTTCACTGACAATCACAAAAACCGAGCCGCCAAACTGGTGGATCGGCATGGAAACCGACACTGTCACCCTATTGGTCTATGGAGATAATTTTAATAGTTTTTCCGCGCAGACAAGCGGAGAATATGCCGAAATTCTGGAAGAACACCCCTATCCCAATCCGGCCTATCACCGGGTGACACTGAAAATCCTCAAAAGCGGGACGGAAACCATCACTTTTTCAAAGAAAACAGGGCTCCTGAGCCGTGAATCTGTAATTCTGGAATTCCCCATTGCAGAACGGAATGGGAAACTACCGGCGGATATCGATGCACGGGATGTGATATACCTGCTGATGCCAGACCGGTTCTCTGATGTGGATACGGAACGGAATTTCATCCCGGGACACAAAGATCCGGTACGTCCTGAACATCCATGGGGCCGGCGCGGTGGGGACCTTCAAGGAGTGATCCATCATCTGGATTACCTTCAGGATTTAGGAATCACGGTCCTTTGGATGACACCGGTTTTTGAAAACAATTACATCAACTGCTATCATGGATACACTCCCACGGACCTTTATGCCATCGAGCCACATCTGGGGGACTTCCAGGCCTACCGGGAACTGGTAGATAAAAGCCAGTCCATGGGAATAAAGGTCATCATGGATCATATTATCAATCACATCTCCCCTTCCCATCCCCTGGCCCAGAATCCACCATCTTCCGAATGGATCAATTACACCGTGGAGGACTTTAAACCTTGCAATTACCGGATCTTTGATGTTATCAACACGTGGGGGCCGGATTCCCTGCGGGAAATTGTCCAGTCCGGATGGTTTGCCGGATACCTGGCAGATATGAATTTGCGGCATGACGCTGTGGTGGATTACTGGATAACCCATGCCATCTGGTGGATTGAAACCTTTGGATTGGATGGCATCCGGCAGGATACCTGGCCTTATTCAGATACTGCAGGTTCCGCCGCATGGGTCCGGGGTGTCCGGAAAGAGTATCCCGGTCTTTTTATTCTTGGGGAAACCATGGTTTTTGAAAAAACACCCCTCTCATTTTTCTTCAACCACCGGCCAGACTTGCAGAACGGGCTCAGCTCCATAACGGATTTTGCCCATTCCAGCCAGATTCATCAACTGACAACTGGCAAAACGGGAATCAAAACATTCTATGAAAATCTCTCTTTGGATTTTATTTACCGGAATCCTTCCATGATGACGGTTTTTATGGATAATCACGACATGGGTCGCTTTTTCACAGACACGGGGGAAGACATCCGGGCTTATGTGAATGCCTATACCCTGTTGTACGGTCTTAGAGGAATCCCACAGATTTATTATGGGGATGAAATCGGAATGACCGGCGGACACGATCCCGAGAACCGGAAAAAATTCCCCGGAGGGTTTCCGGGTGATGCCCGCTCAGCCTTTACACAGGAAGGTCGGAATGAGGTGGAAAACCTGCTTTATGAACAATTCAGGCGATGGAACCGTCTCCGGCAGGAACACCCCGGTCTTTTCACTGCACCCTTGGAACATATCCTCATGGGGGATTCTCTCTATGCCGCCTGGCGGCGGAATAACCACAGTATCCTGATACTGATCTACAATGACAACTCAGAGCCTGTCCCTGTCACAATGAATTCGCTGGTCCCTGAAATCAACGGTAAACATACAGAACTCATATCGCCCCTTCACAACGCCGGAAAAATCCCCCTGGATACCCATTATAAAACCACTGTCCCGGCAAAGACATCCGTTATGTGGCTCTTTACGGCGGACATACCGTAAATAACATGTGATTTTGACCATTTCTCTGACTATTTTATCACTAAAGACATCAATCATCCTGAAGCGGAGATCAACGATGAAGCGACTTATTCTTTTGAGCTTAATCCTTTTTACCCTTTTTAGCTGTGAACCCTACAAAAAGCTGGCCGTAGGAAACGACGGGCCGGTGTACACCTTTGTGGATGACTCACTCTGGGCAATCATTGAGGAAGAGATCAGAAAACCGGTGGAAAAAGAGATCCGGACGCCGCAAATTGAACGGATCTTCCATTTTGAAACGGTTCCTTTGTCGGATTTCAAGGATTACCGGGCATCCAAAAATCTCATGTTCATTACGACGCTGGACAGAAAGGACCGGACATCCCTATATGTTCAGCGGATGCTGCCGGATACGGCGCTGCGTATGATTGAAAAGGGTGAACGGTATCTGTTTCCCATAAAGGAGAAACTGGCCAAACGGCAAATTTTTATCATTTTGGCGGCACCGGACGATGAAGCCCTTTTAACATTTATCCGGAACGAGGGAAATAGCATTTATGACGCGCTGAATAAAGCATTCATTGAACGGCAGTTTGAGCAATTGTATTATAAAGCCGAAGAGAAAGAGATCACAAAAAAATTGTTTGAAAAGTACAATTTTTCTTTCAGGGTACCTCACAGTTATCAGATCCTGGAGGAAAACCCCAATGAGCGCATCATTCAACTGGGGCGGACCAATCCCTACCGCTGGGTAACCATTTATTGGCAGAAAGGCGGACTCACATCGGTTTTGGATGAACGATGGGCAGTCACCATGCGGCACTGGCTGAGTCTGAATTATCTGGATGGTACCTATGTAGAAAAACGCTTTCTGACACACCGGCTGGTTCACTGGGGGAATCGCCCGGTTTTCAATATCCGTGGACTGTGGGGACATCCGGAAAAAACCATGGGCGGGCCCTTTTCCAGTTTTTATTTTTATGACGGAGTAACAGACCGGACCTACTTTATTGATGTCTGTGTTTGGGCTCCGGGACAGATAAAAAATGTCTATCTCCGACAGATGGAGCTCATGGTCAGTACGTTTTTTACCAGTGAAAAAGTCTTACAGGAATATATGAAATGAAAACAAAATACCTGATGGTTCTTGTTTTAGCAGGTTTTCTGGCAGGATGCAGTAGCAGCGGTTCTCTCAAGGACAGCCGGGCGATTGTGAACCAGTATAACCGTTACCTGGAAGAAAAACCCAACGCTTTGGACCGGATCATTGCCACTTATATGGATGATGAACAGGCTCAGGAACTCCGGGCGGAAGCCCTCCGATATATCATCCGAAGCAGGGATCCCCTTGCCTATCGCCTGATCCAGAATCAGTTAAAAAAACCACAGAACATGGAATACTGGGCTCTGGAAATCATAGCCGATGAAACGGCGCAACTGAATGACCCCGAATGGGGCGCCCTGATGATGAACGCATATTCAGCCCTGATGGATCTCCGCATCAATCTGGAGAAAAAAATCCTGGGGAGCATTTTTGCCAATGCGGATTTACAGAGTCTCCCCCGCTTCCTGGATTTATACCAGAAATCTTATGATCACTTTTTACAGCTGGATGATGCCTTTGCCAAATCCCTGGGGAAATACGACGATGACGGGATTGTCCCTGTCCTGCTGAAAATCATCAACGACCCGAAACGAAGCCTGAGGACCCGGGAACGGGCTTTGCAGATCCTGGCTGATAAAAATGAACCGGCCTTTACAGAAGCCCTCATTGCACTTATGGGCGATCCGCAAACAGATCAGATGCTTCGGGAATTTTCATTCAATGTGCTGGACCTCACCCAGGATGAAGAAATATTGCTTGCCCTCCTTAAATTTTTGGACAGGAGCAAGGAACGGCATAATCACATGCTGAACAGTGCCTTAGCGGTATTGGAGGATTTCTCCGATCCTGCGATTATACCTTCCCTTCGTTTTATAGCCACAGACGATAATTTTCCCTATCATCTGCGTAAAAAAGCAGTAGATGGCCTCATCGCATGTGAGTCCCCTGAAGAGCTCATGTTTTTAATTCTGGCACTGAAAGAACCGCACAATCTCATTTTCTGGACGGATATCGCCACGGCTGTCCGTAAATCGGGGAATCCGGACCTGTACCAGACGATGGAGAAAACCGCCCTTGCCCTTCATCGTGATTTTCAGGGAGGTTCAGAATGAAAATACAACACCTTGTATATCTTTTTGTAATCACGGTATCAACCGCCGCTGCCCAGGTTCCTCCGGCCTCGGATGCGCTTTATAAAGATACCGGAGGAGACCGCTACTATACAGTAGATGAAGAGATCCTTCAGCTAAAAAATGAGCTCAGGGCATTGAAAGAAGAAGTGCTGATGTATAAAGCTGAAGTCAATATGCCAAAAATCCGGAATGAAATCCGGGAAATGGTCACCGTACCTGACTTGGCCCATCAGATCATATTGAAAAACGGGACCATTGTTTTGGGGACAATCCTGGAAGAAAACCTGTACGAAATCAAGGTCCAAACCCTGATCGGCATCATCACACTTCAGCGAGAACAGATTAAAAAAATTGAACCTATAAAAAAGCAGGTCCCCATGCTGGAATTTGACGGCCCCGTCAGAGAAATGACGTATACCGATAAAAAAGTATTCCTGGGAAAGGTAACAAACAACGGGAATCAGCGGGCGGACTTTGTCCGGGTTGTCTTCAGGCTTTATGATGAAGTCGCCAATCTGATCAGTGCAGACAGCAGCTTTGTGTTGGGCAATGACATGAAATATCCTGGGGGTATTTATTCTTCTTCATCACTTCTACCTGGAAACAGCGGAAATTTTCAGTGTTCCGTGCCCACCCTGGATAAAAAGGTCAGTTACTATACAAGTGAAATCAAATATTCAAATATTGAATAATTCATAAAAATCAAGATTTTTTACTCATATCTCAGGGCTTCGATAGGATCCAGCCGGGCTGCTTTGACGGCAGGATAGGTTCCAAAAACCACGCCGATCACCGAACAAATAATCACCCCAATAATCGCCCACTGGATGGGAAAAACCCCGCTCACATTCATGGAAACAGCCACAAGGTTTCCGGCCAAAATTCCCAAAACAATACCGATCAGGGCTCCCAGTTCCGTTAAAACCAGGGCTTCAAGGAGAAACTGGTTCATAATATCCCGCTTTCGTGCTCCAATGCTTTTACGAATGCCGATTTCCCGGGTTCGTTCAGTCACGCTGACCAGCATGATATTCATAATACCGATGCCGGCAGCCACAAGAGCGATTGAACTGATGAGAAGAGCTGCCATTTTGATGGCTCCTGTCACTTGATTAAAAGTATCAATGAGTGATGTATTGGAAACCACCTCAAAATCATTTTCTTCCGTCAGAGGAACACCCCGGATCAGGCGCAGATTAAAGACAATTTCATCCTGAACCTCATCAAACTGTTCCATTTTCATCACCGCAATGGCGTATCCCAGGGATGTCCATCGACTTGCAAACATTTTCAGATGGGTGGTCAGTGGCATAATTACCACATTATCTTCGGACTGGCCAAAGATGGTTCCCTTTCGTTCCAGGGTTCCAATCACCTTGAATTTAACCCCCCGGATAGTAACTGTCTGTCCCACAGGGTTATACTGAGGCATAAGAACATCAACCACATCCTGTCCCAGGATAATCACATTCCGCATTTGTTCCAGATCGTTACGGCTGATCATACGGCCGCTTTGCAAAAAATAGCCGGACGAAAATTCCCATTCAGGTGTCACTCCCTGGATCCCCACACTGTTTTTTGTCTGTTTATCTTCAAATTTGATGGGATCCCCACTATGCCAGTTTTCGGCTGTGATTGTCGCCGGACCGGAAAAACGATCCTTCAACTGAAGATAGTCTGCATAGGTCAGATTTTTCCGATTACGATACTTCCAGTGGGTACCGCCGCCCATTTGGACTGCAGGATACTTCTGGATAAAAAAGGTATTAGTTCCCAAAACATTCAGATTGCTTTCGACCGAATTCTGGAGAACATTGATCGCTGTCATCACACCGATAATGGAAAACATCCCGATCACAACACCGAGAAGTGTCAGAAAAGAACGGAGCTTATTCTGGCGGATAGAATCGAGGGATGACATGAGCACTTCATGCAAATTCATATTTTATTCCTCAACCCTATTAAAGGGTGTGTTTCAGAATCTCTCAACGTTAACCTCAACAGTCATCGTTATTTTCTTTTCTTTACTCATATCTGATAGCTTCAATAGGATTCAGGCGTGCTGCCATGTTGGCGGGAACAATTCCCGATAAAACACCCGTGATCACGGAAACGGAAAGGGAAATGATGATGAGATCGATGGAGAGGCGAGCCACAAAGAACTTCTGCAAAAGACCAACAAGCCCCACGGTGATGAGAATACCGATTGTACCGCCAATCAGAGAAATAATCACGGCTTCACTGAGAAACTGAAAAAGGATAATATTCTTTTTGGCACCCAGGGCTTTACGAATTCCAATTTCTTTGGTTCGCTCCCGGACACTCACGAACATGATGTTCATAATACCAATGCCACCCACAATCAGGGAAAGGACCGTGATGCCAAGTCCAACTGCGCTGATCGCCATCCGTATACTGGCAAATTGCTCCCTGAATGCCTCCTGTTGGTTGATGGAAAAATCATTTTCCTCCCGGGGCTTCAGCCCCCGAAGTCCCCTCATGATAAACATGAGTTCTTCTTTCGCCTGTTCTACCGTCACCCCTTCTTTGGGTTTCACACTAACAGACACTCCCCATCGGCCGCCAAAAATATTTTGCAGGGATTTCAGGGGAATCGTCACGATATTATCCATACTCATGAGCCCCAGAAATTTTCCCTGTTGGGCAATTACACCGATAATTCGAAATTTATTTCCCTGGATTATAATCTCTTTCCCCAGGGGATCTTCATCGGGAAAGAGATTTGTTTTAATATCATAACCGATCACCGCCACCCGAGTGCCGTAACGGCTTTCGGGTTCAGAAAAAAAGCGACCGGATTCCAGTTTCAGCGCTGAAATATAGGCTTCCTGCCAGGTTGTTCCGTTGATTTCCACCCTTTCCACGGCATTTTTCCCATATTTCACATCACTTCGTCGCCCTGATGAAGGTGTGGCAAACGCAATGGTAGATGCCCGTTCCAGGATTTGCTCCGCGTATTCTTCTTCAATGTCAGGGCGGTTCCGGTATTCCCACCATTCATCATTCATCATAAACCAGGGATATTTTTGTATGTATAACACATCCTGACCCATCCCCTGAATACTGTTTTCAAAGACTTCATCGATCCCGGAAATGGCGGTTCCCATGAGGGACACAGATAATATGCCGATGATAATACCCAGCATGGTTAAAAATGCCCTGGTTTTATTCTGAAGAATGGCCTTCATGGCCATAATCACACTTTCAAACAGTTGGCCCATTTACCCTTTTCCCTTAGGTGTCAATTCGTCACTGGCAATCAACCCGTCCAGAAAGTGGACTACCCGGTGGGCATGTTTGGCAATATCTGTCTCGTGAGTGACCAGAATAATCGTATTACCTTCATCATGGAGGTGATCCATGAGCTGCATGATTTCACGGGATGTTTTACTGTCCAGGTTCCCGGTGGGTTCATCCGCCAGAATGATCGAAGGGTTGTTCACCAGTGCTCTTGCAATGGCTACTCTCTGACGCTGTCCCCCTGAAAGTTCGTTAGGCTGATGATGCATTCTGTCCTCCAGATTCACCTTGCGGAGGGCTTCTTTTGCCATTTCTATCCTGTCTTTTTTATGGATTCCGGCATAGATCAACGGAAGTTCCACATTGTGCAGGGCTGTTATCCGTGGCAGGAGATTAAAGGTTTGAAAAACAAACCCGATTTTTTGATTTCGTACAAAAGCAAGTTCATCATCGGAAAGTTTACCGTTACTGCTTTGTTCAATGCGATCATCATGGACTGTTTTTCCATCCAGTATATATGTCCCCGAAGTCGGGGTATCCAGGCATCCGATGACATTCATGAGGGTGGATTTTCCCGAACCGGAAGGACCCATCACCGAAACATATTCATTTTTTTCAACCATCAGGTCAATTCCCCTAAGAGCATGAACAGCCACTGCCCCAACCTGGTACACTTTCGTTACTTGTTTCAGTTCCAATAAGGCCATGTTCAGCTCCTTAGCGTTTCTTACCGGATTTTTTGCCTTCTTCAGCCTCGGATTTCTTGACATGCATACCGGTTTGCAATTCACGGCTCAGGACTTTATGATTTCCTATGACAATTTCATCCCCTTCCTGAATACCGGATTTAATCTCAAACATATCCTGACTGCTGAGTCCAATGGAAACAGGTACTGCCGTTACAGTATCCTGATCCACCCGGAAGATGACTTCAACCATTTTAT
>LDZU01006135.1_pt1 | contig 23400 bp, 23 predicted proteins | sample 615531 | NCBI WGS metagenome assembly LDZU01 (sample SAMN03408293, study PRJNA278302) | terrestrial metagenome | isolation source: oil reservoir sample SB2 | place: USA: Alaska, North Slope, Schrader Bluff formation | collected 2011-09 | reverse complement strand
TTTTTCTTTCTTTTGTGTTATTTTTTATGGTTATATTATACCATATTAGGTCTTTATATGCAAATAGAAGGTGACTTTTCACACGGTCTGCCGTCCCCTTGACATTCTTTTTATAGTTGTCTTATTTTTAAAAATGCTATAAAATTAATACGTATGAAAAAATATTTTAAAGGTGCAGTGGTATGAATATGAAAAAGAAAGAATATGATGTTATTATCATTGGAGCAGGCCCTGCCGGTATTTTTACCGCCTTCGAGCTAACCAGAAAGAATAATTTATCTGTATTGATAATAGAAAAAGGTAAAGATATTGACCAGAGAGACTGCCCGATGAGAACTAAAAAGGGGAGCTGTTTTCATTGTTCTCCTTGCTCCTTGTTATCCGGATGGGGAGGAGCCGGCGCCTTTAGCGACGGTAAATTAAATTTATCTACCGAAATCGGGGGACAGCTGGATAATTATATAGATAAAGATGAAGTTACTGAGTTAATCAAATATGTTGATGATATTTACCTTGAATTTGGAGCAAGTAAGACTGTTTTCGGCACAGATGGAGAGAAGATAGATATTATTAAAAAGGAAGCTTCTCTGGCAAACCTGCAATTAATACCTACTAAAATCAGACATTTAGGGACAGAAAAATGTGTCGAAATATTAAAGGAAATGTACGAATATTTAAAAAATAAGATTACTATAAAAACTAATACCGAAGTTAAAAAATTTCTAATTGATAAAGACAGGGTGTCAGGAATTGAAACCACAAAAGGTGAAATAATTAAAGGAAAGTTCGTAGTGGCTTCACCTGGAAGGGCAGGGGCTGAATGGTTGAAACAACAGGCAGATAATTTAGATATAAAAATATCTAATAACCCAGTTGATGTGGGAGTAAGAGTAGAAGTCCCTGCTATAACTATGAAGCGTTTAACTGATGTTATATATGAATCAAAATTAGTGTATTATACTAAATTGTTTGATGATAGAGTTAGAACTTTTTGTATGTGCCCTTATGGCGAAGTGGTTACTGAATTTAATGATGGTATTACCTCAGTAAATGGACACAGTTATCAAGAACATCGAACTGATAATACTAATTTTGCCTTGTTAGTAAGCACCAATTTTACTGAACCTTTTAAAGAACCGATTGACTATGGAAAGTACATTGCACATCTGGCGAATATTTTAAGTGGAGGAGTTATTGTACAACGATTAGGGGATTTAGAGTTAGGCAGGAGATCTACGCCAGACCGGCTTAGACACTCAATTGTTGTTCCGACTTTAAAAGAGGCTACTCCAGGAGACCTTAGTTTTGTTTTGCCCTATAGAATACTTTCCGGTATTTTAGAAATGATAAAAGCTATGGATAAAATTGCACCCGGGGTTTATTCTAAACATACCCTTTTATATGGGGTAGAAGTAAAATTTTATTCTTCAAGATTAGATGTTTCAGAATCTTTAGAAACTAAAGTTACTAATCTATTTGCTGCCGGTGATGGTGCGGGCATTACTCGTGGACTTATTCAGGCTTCCACTTCTGGGATTGTAGTAGCTCGCGAAATATTAAAAAGAAGAAATAAGGATAAATAAAATATGAGGATACTTTTAACTAATGATGATGGGATATATTCTGAAGGAATTCAAGTTTTAAAGAAACAGTTAGAAAAAATCGCAAAAGTTACCATAATTGCTCCAGATCGAGAAAGAAGCACTATCGGTCACGCTATGACTTTGCGTAAACCTTTAAAAATTAGCGAGGTAAAGATAAATGGTGATTTTTGGGGATTTTCCCTTGATGGTACCCCAGTGGATTGTGTAATTGTAGGTTTGTTGGAAATTATGAAAAATAATAAGCCCGATATGGTTGTATCAGGAATCAATCGAGGACCTAATTTAGGTGATGACATTATCTATTCTGGAACAGTTTCTGCAGCTATGGAAGGGGCGATGAGAAATGTCCCTTCTCTGGCCGTTTCCATTGCAGCTTATGAAAATTTTAAATTCAAATCTGCAGCACTAGTTACCAAAAATATAGTTTCTCATTTGATAAAGAATAGTTTACCCAGTAATCTAATATTAAATATCAATGTTCCTAATATTGATTATGATAAAATAAAAGGAATTGTAGTAACCAGGCATGGGAAAAGAGTATATCAAGATGAAATAAAGATAATACATGATCCCCAGGGCAATACTCATTATTGGTTAGGAGGGGATTTGCCAGAAGGGAAGATTGAACCTGATACCGATTTTGAGGCGATCTATCACCATAAAGTGTCTATAACTCCTCTTTCTTTGGATTTAACTAATTATCATAATATGCTTGAAGTTAAAGATTGGGTGAAAAAATGGTATCTTAAATAGAAAAATTACCAATTGGAGCAACTAAACAGATGAATGAACAGATATATTTAATTTTAATATTAATCTTTATAATCATAGTACTTTCCAGATTTATTGTCCGGCTTTATAGTATCAATCATCCGAGAGTCAGAAGTGCAATTTTTTATTTTAGGATGTTGTTAGGCTTCTTAATTGCAATGACTATCTATATTATAATCGAAGTAATCAGGGGACATAATGCTTTAGAAAGATTTTATGGTGGTTAAGGGATAAATAAATAAGGTATAAATCAATGGTAAATGAAGTGATTTTTTATGGATTTCCAAAAAGCACGAGAGGAAATGATAAAATACCAAATAAAGGGTAGAGGTATTAAAGACGAAAGAGTTCTCTGGGCAATGAGTATCGTCCCTCGGGAAAAATTTGTTTTAAAAGAAAATGAAGAAGAGGCCTATATGGATTCTCCCTTGCCCATAGGTATGGGACAGACTATTTCACAACCTTATATGGTTGCTTTAATGACTGAATGCTTGTCTCTTAAAGGGCCAGAGCGGGTTTTAGAAGTGGGTACCGGTTCAGGTTATCAGGCTGCAATTTTGTCTAAACTGGCCAAAGAGGTTTATACTATTGAACGCTTTAAGATTTTAGCAGAGAGAGCGGAAAGAATATTTAAAAAATTGGGAATAAAGAATATCAAAGTGGTAGTAGGGGATGGTACCAATGGCTTAAAAGAATATTCTCCTTATGATGGCATTATAGTTACTGCAGGGGCTCCGGAAATACCAAAGACCTTAGTGGACCAATTAAAAGAGAATGGGAGAATAGTAATACCAGTAGGTAATTCTTTTTCTCAAGACCTTTTACAGGGAATTAAAGTAAAAGGAAAATTAAAGATACGGAATTTTGGTGGATGTGTTTTTGTGCCACTGGTAGGTAAATATGGTTGGCAGTAGATAAAAAACATGGAGCGGGAAACGGGGCTCGAACCCGCGACCTTTGGCTTGGGAAGCCAACGCTCTACCACCTGAGCTATTCCCGCTTAATGAGCAGCAGTTATTTAAATTAATCGCCTGTAAATAGTTATTAGCAGGGGTCATATTTTATTCGAATTGATTATCTATTCCGATACGATTAAAATATTTGCTTGAGATATTATACCTAAATATTAATAAATTATCAATACTTATAATAAAAGTATCGCGTATCGCGTATCGCGTGAAAAAATTAGAATTCAGTGGTAAGGTAGGGGCACGATGCATCGTGCCCACAGATGATGGAGAAAAAGAAGAAAGGCTTACATTAAGCTTACACCAAGACAATGAAAATATGTAAGAAATAAGAAATGATAAAAATAGAAGGAGTGTAAATTATTGAAATATTATTCGCAGAAGAGAAGAAACAATAAAAATAAGGTAAGAAAATTTTTTTCGTTTTTAATAATATTAATAATTGTGGTTAGTTTATTTGAAGGCATTGATTTATACATAAATAGAAATAAGATATTTCCTGGGGTATCAGCCTTTGGGATTCAATTAGGTGGGCTAAATAAAGAAGAAGTCAAGAAGACTCTTCAACCAATTGTCTTAAAGATAACTGATTCTCCACGGGTATTAATATTTGAAGAGGAAAAAATAAAGATTGTTCCTAAGGATGATTTAGATGCTTCTATTGATTTATCTCAAACAGTTAATGAACTATATAGAATTGCTCGCAGTGGTAATATTTTTAAACGGATAAAAGAAAGAATTGCAGTCTGGAGAAAGGGTTATGAAGTATCTTTTCAAGCTGAATTTAATTCCCAAAAATTAAAAGATTTACAGAACAAAGTAAGTTCTTTAATAAATCGTATACCCTGTGATGCTTATTTAGAAAATAATCGTATTGTTGAAAGCAGGGCAGGGGTAAAACTTAATTTAGAGGAGTTTGATAAAGCAATTTTAGAAACTTTAAGTTGTTGGGACGAAAATAAATATCTTATAAGTATTCCTGTTATAACTATTCCTCCTCAATACACTACTCAAGACCTATTAAAAAAATTGGGTATTTTTCAAGAATTAGGGGCATATTCTACTTCTCTAAAGAATAAAGAAGAAAATACTATTTATAATATAAAATTAGCTTCTGAGATGATAAACGGTAGATTAGTAAAGCCACAAGAAGTTTTTTCTTTTAATGAATACGTAGGTCCAGCTGAAAAAGAAGATGGTTATAAAGAAAGTACTATAATTGCTAATGGAAGATTTGAAAATGGTTATGGTGGAGGAGTTTGTCAGGTATCAAGCACTCTATATAATGCAGCACTTTTAGCCAATTTACCAATTGTGGAGAGGTATAACCACTCAATATATGGAGATGCTACCAGATATGTCCCTTTGGGTAGAGATGCTGCTATATTTTTTGGATATAAAGACTTAAGATTTAAGAATAATTTAGATAATGAGATAGTTATTTTTGCAAAGGTTTTAGGGGATGTGCTGCAGGTAAATATCTTTGGCCAATACTCAGATAAACCCGAAATAGAAATTATTAGTAAAGATGAGAAGGTTATTGACTATCAGATAATTAGAGAAAAAGACCCTGGATTAGAAGCTAACCAGGAAATAGTGGTACAAGAAGGGGTGCCTGGTTATAAAGTTAAAACTTACCGCATTATTCGAAAAAATGGAGAAGAGAAGATAGAATTATTATCGGATGATACTTATAAAAGTGTTCCGATGATAATTAAGGAAAATTAGCTTAATTAGTATTGCGTATAAAGATACGGCTATTAAATTATGAAAATATTTAAGTTGTTATCAAGGAAATATTTTTTAAAAATAATATTTACAGCATTTATATTAGTATTTATTTGTTTGCCTCAGATTGCCTTACCTCAGACAACCTCTGTTGAATATATTTGTGCAGAAACAGATTATGAAACCCCTGTCTATAAATTTCAAACCGATTATAAAAAACCGACTGTAATGATTATAGCCGGAACACATGGTAATGAAATAGCTGGCATTAAAGCTACCCAATATTTAAAAGATAATATTGAAATTGAAAGAGGAACTTTAATAATAATACCAAAAGCAAATATTTTGGCTTGCGAAAAAAGTGTAAGAAATTTCCCTCCAGATATTAATCTAAATAGAGTTTATCCCGGAAACGCTGAAGGGAATGAGATAGAAAGATTAGCTTACGAAATATTTAATCTAGCAAAAAAATATAATATTGATTTACTTGTTGATTTACATGAATCGATAGAGTTTTATAAAAATAATCCCAAAAATTATGGGCAAACTCTTGTTATAGATTCCAACGATGATTATTTATTTAATTTAAGTTCTTCTATTGTAGAAGAGATGAATCAAGAAATCCTTGACTCCAATAATAAGTATCAGGTTTTAGTGAAGCCTGTAGAAGGAAGTGCTGCATACAGTGCCTATCATCAACTCAATATTCCCGCATTAACCTTTGAGACCTGCAGAAAATTGCCATTATCTTTTCGGATAGAAGAACATATTAAATTGGTGAAACTAATATTGTTTAGGTGGAATATGATTACAGTTAGAGAGATAAATTACTTAAAAAAGGGCGGATGAATCCGCCCTCTACAGGAAATAAAAAAAGTAACAAAGAACTGCCCACTGAGATGGCAACACACACATTAATTGTTATTTGAAGTATCTTCTTTAGTCTCCTCAGTATCATCTGTTTCTTTCAAAGTTGTTTCATCTGGAGAGCTGGAAACTTGGTTATCTTCTTGAGAAGATTCAGAGAGTAGGTTTTCGCTTTCAAAATCGTAATTTATAATAATATCAGCCTGTTCATTTAACTGGGCGATTAAGTTGGATATGGCTTCACTTTCCTTTTGATATTTTAAGATGTTGTTTATTCGTTCTTTTACTTCTTCAAAAGTAGGGTTATATGCTTCTTTTTTCTCTTCACATTTTATAATATGATACCCAAATTCGGTCTTTACTACTCCACTAATTTCACCGGGTTCTAAAGAAAAGGCGACATCTTCAAATTCTTTAACCATTTGGCCTTTAGAAAAAAATCCCAGGTCTCCGCCATTGGAGGCAGATGGACAGATTGATTTTTCCTTGGCTAATTCAGCAAAATCAATTATACCTTCTTTTAATTGCTGGAGAATATTGTTTGCTTCTTTTTCTGTTTCTACCAGTATATGGCGGGCACGGACTTTTTCTGGCTCAAAAAAACTTTCTTTGTTTTCATCATAATAGGACGATAGTTCATCTTCGGTAATAATAATTTTATTTTTTGCCTGATTTAAAATATAATTTATCATAAGATTATTTTTTATTTCATCTCTAAGTTGAGTTAAGGTCAAATTATTTACTCTCAAAGCTTCATTAAATTCTTCAGGAGAAGAGAAATTTTCTTTTATTTTATCTACCTCTGAATCAATGTCATCTTTGGAAATTTTAACCTTTTCTTTTTTAGCTTGTTGTAATAATAATTCTGCATTAATTATTTGTTTAAGGACGTTATTTTTCAGCATATTAATGGTAGATTGATCCATACTTGAGAGAGTTTGGTTATCATATCTTGATATTACATTTTGGAAAGTAGATTGCCATTGATTGTAACTAATTCCTACACCATTTACTTCTGCGATATAAAATTTTCTTGGCTGGGAACTCCTATATTGACCCAAACCATAAAAAATAGATATACCAAAAAAGGCCACTACTATGATTAAAACAATTTTCATCTTTTTTCTTAATAATTGCATCATAATTTATCTAAAATCTCCTTTTGATTTAGTTGTATATAATATAATATCATATATATGTTTTGTCAAATGTTTACTCCCTAATCCTGGTCTTTTGAATAAGATATAAAGGCACGATGTATCGTGCTCTTTTCTTTACGAGATAAGAGAGAGATAAAAAGATTTGACATATTCCAAAGTTAATATAATAATATAGGAGTTCTAATTATAATTTTTTGATCATATAAAATTTTAGTAGAAGTTCATTTGTTGAAAATTTTATAGTAGTATTATATAATATGTAAGAATTTACAAGTTTTAAATAATGCTAAAATTAACAAAATGTATGAAAGATAATAGTAGTATGAATTAAACCCATAATACTATCATTTTGTTAGCTTTAATATGAATAGGATGGGAGGTGTAAATGTGACCAAAGTAAAAGTAAAAGACAACGAAGAATTAGATCACGCTCTTAGAAGATTTAAAAAAGAATGCCAAAAAAGCGGAATAATTTCTGAAATACGACGTCATGAATATTACGAAAAACCAAGCGTTAGAAGAAAAAAGAAAATTCTTGCTGCTCAGAGGAAACAGAAAAAAAGAGGTAGATTTTAAATGACCAAAGAATTATCTTTAGAAGAAATTATATTCAATGACATGAATAAGGCATTAAAAAATAAAGAAAAATTAAGACTATCAACTTTGCGAATGATTAGGGCAGCAATGAAAAATGCTGAAATATCCAAGAAAGATAAACTCACGGAAGATGAAATTATTTCGATATTGAAAAACAATTTAAAGAAAGCTGAAGAATCTTTAGATATTTTTATAAAAGGGGAAAGACCAGACCTTATTGATAAAGCAAAAAAAGAAATTGAAATAATAAAGGAATATCTTCCTGAACAACTATCTGAAGAGGAAATTACAAGAATAGCTAAAGAAACAATTATAAAACATAATTTTAAGACCCTTAAAGACCTTGGCCCTGCTATGAGAGAAATTATGTCCCAACTAAAAGGGAAAGCAGATGGAAAATTGGTTAATAAAGTAGCGAGGGATTTATTGGAAAATTTAAATAATTGATGTCAATTAAGAAAGACTCATTCTTGCTCTATAGCAAGATATTTGAGCCTTTCTTAGTTTTTATAATTATATAATTTATTTATCTTGGAGTATCGCAGAAGTAAACAAAGGTGCCAGGCACCTTTGTTTACTTCCTATATTTGTACTAACGACTGATTTAGGAGTGCAAATTATTTGATATTTAAAAAGGATTTCAAAAAATATTATGATAAAATATATGTTACATTTATCATAATATTGACAGTTATCAGTGTAATTAATTTAGTCACCTTTGCAAATGAAACAGAAAATGTATATGTAATCTCGATTAAAGGAACGATTGACTTAGGCTTATCGTCCTATGTCCAAAGGACTATAGAAGAGGCGTTATTAAATAAAGCGAAGGCGGTTATTTTAGAAATTGATACCTTCGGTGGAAGGGTTGATGCTGCCGTTCAGGTAAGAGATAAATTAATAAATTTGAACATACCAAGTGTAGCTTATATTAAGAATAGAGCATGGTCTGCTGGGGCATTGATTGCATTATCTGCAGAATATATTCTAATGGATAAAAGCGGTAGTATTGGTGCCGCCGAACCGCAGCCATCTGACGAAAAAACTGTCTCAGCCTTGAGGACTGAATTTGCATCTACTGCTTTAAGTAGAGGGCGTCCAGAAAAGATAGCGGCTGCAATGGTAGATAAAGATATAGAAATTGAGAACATTATAGAAAAGGATAAAATATTAACTTTAAATGCTGAACAGGCTATAAAATTAAATTTTGCAGACGGTATTGTTTCCGATATCAAAGGAGTTTTAGAATTTTTAACTCTCGGCAATGCGAAAATAAAATATATTTACCCTAACTGGGCAGAGAATGTAAGCCGATTTGTTACCAACCCCACAGTCAGTTCACTGTTATTATCTATAGGATTTTTAGGATTAATAATTGAATTTTGGACCTTGGGCTGGGGAATTGCCGGAACAATAGGAATAATTTCTCTGTCTTTATTTTTTGGAGGTCATATAATCGTTGGATTGGCTGGGTGGGAAGCAATTATCCTTTTTTTGGTTGGTTTTTTATTGCTTTTAGCAGAAATATTTTTTATTCCTGGTTTTGGTTTAGCAGGAATAAGCGGAATTATTGCCATTGTAATCAGTATATTTCTTACCTTTGGAAATGTTATTCAGGCTACTTATTCTATATTAATTGCTTTAAGTTTGTCATTGGTAGGATTTTTCTTATTAATTAGATATATACCTTCTACTCGAGTCTGGAGAAAATTTATCCTTTTTACTCAGCAGAAAAAAGAGTTGGGATACACGGTTGAAACAAAAGAATTGAAAAAGTTAAAAGGGAAAGAGGGGATAACCATTACACCTTTACGTCCATCTGGTATAGTAGAGGTGAATAACCAGAAACTAAATGTTATTACTCGAGGAGAATACATTGATTCTAATACAAAAGTTAGAATAATAAATATTGAAGGCAACAAGATAACAGTTGAAGCAGTCGATGCTTCTAATAAGACATTGTAATACTGTGCAGGACAGGCTCAACTTTCTATTTGTAAAAAATATTATTTTTGGTTATTCTGCACTTGATTTGGGATACATAAGTAGGGGCACGATGCATCGTGCCCAAAAATACTGAAAGACAAAAAGGATGGAATAGATTATCTATTCCGCAAGAATGATAGGAAAAGGAGGTTAAAGATGATTGATTTATTAATTCCGTTGATTCCGATTATAGTTGTTATTTTCGTAATCTATATTTTTTTTCAATTTATACCAGTAGGTTTATGGATTTCAGCTTTAGCTGCTGGAGTAAAGGTAGGGATTTTTACTTTAGTGGGTATGAGACTTAGAAGGGTACCTCCCCATCAGATTGTCAATGCCTTAATAAAAGCTACCAAAGCTGGATTAACTATTTCTATTGATAAATTAGAGGCACATTACTTAGCCGGAGGAAATGTTGATAGAGTAGTAGATTCCCTGATTGCTGCTCAGAGAGCAGGGATTCCTCTGTCTTTTGAAAAAGCAACTGCCATTGATTTAGCTGGTAGAAATGTTTTGGAAGCAGTTCAGATGAGTGTAAATCCGAAAGTAATAAAGACTCCCGTAGTAGCTGCTGTAGCTAAAAATGGCATTCAAGTTATGGCTACTGCCAGAGTAACTGTAAGAGCGAATATAGAACGTTTAGTGGGTGGAGCAGGTGAAGAAACAATAATAGCCAGGGTAGGAGAAGGAATTGTAACTACTATTGGTTCAGCGGAAACCCATAAAGATGTTTTGGAAAACCCGGATAATATTTCCAGGACTGTGTTAAAAAAAGGTTTAGATTCCGGGACAGCTTTTGAGATACTCTCAATCGATATTGCTGATGTCGATGTAGGTAAAAATATTGGGGCTATGTTACAGACTGATCAAGCAGAAGCTGACAAGAAGATTGCTCAAGCCAGAGCTGAACAGAGAAGGGCATTAGCAGTAGCTCAGGAACAGGAAATGAAAGCCCGGGTTCAGGAAATGAAGGCAAAGGTGGTAGAGGCGGAATCAGAAGTTCCCAAAGCTATGGCAGAAGCACTGAGAACGGGGAAATTAGGAGTAATAGATTATTATAATTTGAAAAATATTGCTGCTGATACTGCTATGAGAGATAGTATCTCTGATATATCAAAGAAAAAAGAGACTAAGTAAAACAGATTTATTTTGCCCTCTTTCACGGGCACAAGTTTGGATAAGGCAGAGTAAGATAATGTCAATAATTCTTTTTATTTTTTTATTATATATTTTGATAATTTTATTTGGTTGGTTGCAATATCGAATAAAATTATCTAATATATCTGATCAACAAAAAGAAGAATCCATTGATAAAGAAATTATTATTCAGGATGAAACAAAATTACCTGAGTATAGTAGTAGTTTTAAAAATGTTGACCATAAAGAAATAAAAGATGAGATTATAGTCGATGACGAAGTAAAAGAATTTTATAAAGAGGAAGAAAAAAAACCTCTGGATGATAAACCACAGTTAATAGACCAGAAAAAAATTATTTTCGACCAGGAAAGCGAATTAAAGGAGTATTTGTCTAATGATATATTGGTAAATGGAATAATATTATCAGAGATAATTGCTCCACCTCGAGCCCTAAATCCTTATAAATTTAAAAAATATAAAAGATGGAGGGAAATTAGTCATTAGTATTACGAAAGTAGAAATATTATGGAATTGAAAAATGTTATTAAAAAAGATATTTTTATTAAAAATAAAGATGAATTAAGAGAATTGTTTGGTAAATACGATGAGAATATTAAGTTGATCAATCAATATTTTTCAGTAAAAATATCAACACAAAATGATAGCAAATTAGTAATATCAGGAATAAAAAAAGAAGTAAACAGTTCAGGTAGGATAATCGAAAGTCTTCTTTCAATAATAAGAGAAGGATATCCTCTTTCTATGTCACAAGTAAAATATCATATTGAAATGGCCAAAAAAAAGCAGCATTTAGATTGGAAATCATTATATAAAGATATAATATATGTTTTTAAAAAAGAAAAAGAAATCAGACCCAAAACTTTAGGGCAAAAGAGATTAATAGATGCGGTCAAAAAAAATGAAATTGTCTTTGCTATCGGACCTGCGGGAACAGGAAAAACATATTTAGCTGTTGCTATGGCCCTTTCAGCTCTAAAAAATGAAGAAGTAAGCAGGATAATTTTAGTTAGACCGGCAGTAGAAGCAGGAGAGAGTTTAGGATATTTACCAGGAGACTTGTTGGAGAAGATTGACCCTTATTTTCGCCCTTTGTATGATGCAATGTATGAAATGATGCCTGCAGAAAAATTTCAAAAATATATGGAGAGAGGGATAATAGAGATAGCTCCTTTAGCCTATATGAGAGGAAGAACCTTAAATGATTCCTTTATTATTTTAGACGATGCTCAAAATACTACTTTAGGTCAAATGAGAATGTTTTTAACACGTTTTGGTTTCGGTTCCAAAGTTATAATTAACGGAGATATTACCCAGATAGATTTACCACAAAAAGAAAACTCTGGATTGATAAAGGTCGCAAAAATACTTAAAAATATAGATGGTATCGAATTCATATATCTCACTGACCAGGATGTGGTGAGACATAGATTGGTTCAAGAGATTATTCGTGCTTACGAAAGAGAAGATTCGCAACACCGGAAAACGGAGTGATTTTTATGTCCATATATGATAAATGGATGAAATGGAAAAATAAAGACAAAATGATAGAAAAAAGTACTCAGAAAAAGAGCAAATGGGTACAAGGATTGTTTCTACAAAAAATAATGCTTGCTTTTGCTACCTTAATTATTTTAATCTTAATTTTATCTATAAATTTCTTTCCCGATAAAATTGTCTTAAAAGAAGGACAAATTAGTTCAAGAGATATTCTTTCGCCAAAAACTGTTGAATTTATAGATTTAGAGACCACCCAGAATTTAAAAGAAAAGGCAGCTAAATCCATAAAAGAGGTATATGATTTAAATTTGGCAAATATTGAAAATGCAGAAAAACAGATAGATAATATCTTCCTAAAAATAAAAGAATACAAAAAAACTCTAATCGAATCTTCAAATTATGCCGATATTAATGCAGAAAACGTAGAAAGATTAACTGATGAAGAACTAAAGAAAATAGCTCGAGAAATTATCGAAGATTTGGGAATAATTATTAATGAAAATATTATAGTAAGCTGTTTTAGGCTCGATGATTTATCCTTAGATAAGATAAATAGAGATATTAAAAATACTGTAAGAAAAATTATGGAACAAGGAATTAAAGAAAATGATTTAGAAAGTGCTAAAAAACAATTGGTAAGAGAAATTAGTGAGATTTCTCTTAATCATTATGATGCTTTGATAGCCAGCGAAATTGGTAATGCGGTAATTTTACCCAGTTTATTCTTGAATAAGGAGGAAACCAAAAAAAGACGGCAAGAAGCTATCTCTTCTGTCCAGGAAGTTAAAAAGACTATTCAAAAAGGACAGATAATTATAAGAAAAGGAGAAATTGCTACTTCGGAAGATATTGCTATGCTTAATGCCCTGGGATTACAAAATCCAAAATTTAATTACAATAATGTCATCGGAATAATAATAATTACCGCAATTTTAATTATGTTAGTAGTTTTATATTTAAGCTATTTTCATCCAGGGATTTATGAAGACATAAATAAATTAATGTTATTGAGCATTATTTCTATCTTCACAATTTTACTAGCTAGGTTAATTAGCCAGGTATCAGGATACATAATACCTATTGCTGCGGCTTCGATGTTAATTGCAATTTCTTTAGATCCTAAAATAGCATTATTAATTACTGTATTTTTAAGTTTATTATTAAGTTTTATTCTTGGAGGAGATATAAATTACATCTTGGTTGCAGTTATTGGTGGAATTGTGGCAATATATAGTATTCGTAAAGCAACTCAAAGGTCAAGTTTAACCAGAGCAGGTTTAATGGTGGCAGGGATAAATGTAATTACCATATCAGCTTTAGGATTAATAAATAATGAAGGTTATTATATTATTTTAAAGGAGGATTTGTGGGGGATATTAAATGGTTTTTTAGCAGTTATTCTTACTATTGGAATTTTACCTTTTTTGGAAAGTTTTTTTGACATTACCACATCTTTTAAACTAATGGAATTATCTAACCCTAATCAGCCTTTGCTGAAGAAACTAATAGTAGAAGCCCCTGGTACCTATCATCATAGTATAGTAGTGGGTAATCTTTCTGAAACTGCTGCTGAAGAGATTGGAGGAAATGGATTATTAGCTCGAGTTGGTTCCCTTTATCACGATATAGGTAAAATAAAAAGGCCTTATTTTTTTACCGAAAATCAAGAAGCTTATAAGAATGTTCATGATGATCTGGAACCCAGTTTAAGTGCTTTAGTTATTGCTTCACATGTTAAGGAAGGGGTGGAATTAGCTAAGAAACATAAGCTTCCTAAAGATATAATAGATATAATAAGTCAACACCACGGTACTGGCTTGATAACCTATTTCTTTCATAGGGCTTTAAAAGAAAATGGTTCAAGTACCGATAAAATTGCTGAAGAGAATTACCGCTATTCCGGCCCAAAGCCTCAGACTAAAGAGGCAGGGATTATTTTATTGGCTGATTCACTGGAAGCAGCAACAAGAAGCTTAACTAACCCCACACCTACCAGAATAAAAACTCTGGTGAAAGAGATTATTCAGAAAAATTTAGAAAATGCTCAGCTGGAAGAATGTGACCTAACTTTGAAAGACTTAGACAAAATTGGAGATAGCTTTTCTCGGATACTTACCGGAATGTTTCATAGCAGAGTAGAATATCCTGATGAAAAGCTAATAAAAAAATTAAAAGAAGAAAAGAAAAAGAATGGAAATCTTGATAAAAAACCAACAGAAAATAATAAAAATAAACCAGAAGAAAATAAGGGAGATAATCAGAAAAATTCTACAACAACTAAAGGTTGATGAGCAGGTAGAGGTTAGCATTCTATTTACTACCGATAAATTTATAAGATATTTAAATAAAAAATATCGAGATATAGATGAACCTACTGATGTCTTATCATTTAGCTTGCAAGAGGAAATAATGAAATACCCCGAAGTACAAGGAAATAGACTTTTAGGTGATGTAATTATTTCTACTGAGACCGCTCAAAGACAGGCTGATACTTTAAATCATAGTGTCGAAAAAGAGGTAATATTATTACTGATTCACGGTTTACTACATCTAATAGGATATGATCATATAGAGGAAGAAGATAGCAAAATTATGCACCAGAAAGAAATGGAATTATTAAGTAACTTTGATTTTTAGTTAAAATTTTAATATAATTATATTAACTCTTAATAAATAAAATTATTTTTGGCATTTTCAAAAAATATGCCCAAAAAATTCAACTCAACAATTTAACTCACCATAGGTTAATAAAATAAATTTGAAATTTAGGAGGTGAGGCAAAAAAATTAACTAATTTGTTTTTCTGATTTTAGCTTAACAATTAAATTTTAAAAATAAAAGGAGGTATTTTTAATGTTAAGAAGTAAAACAATATTAGTCTTAGTATTAACGGTTAGTTTAGTAATGGGAATGTTTAGTTTTGGATTTGCTGCCCAAAAAGAATTTGTAGCTATCGCTACCGGAGGAACAGGGGGAACTTATTACCCCTTGGGAGGAGCTTTGGCTCAACTACTTTCTAATTATGTCGAAGGATTAATTGTAACAGCACAAACTGGAAATGCATCAATAGCTAACTGTAATCTGATAGGTAGGGGCCAAATTGAAACTGCATTCTCACAAGCCAATACTACTTATTGGAGTTATACTGCTACTGGAATATTAAAAGATGCTCAACCCATTACTAATTTAAGAGGTATTGCTTCTTTGTATCCTGAAACTATTCACATAATAGCTACTAAAGCCTCTGGAATTAAAACTGTAGAAGATCTTAGAGGTAAAAAGGTTGGAGTAGGTGCTCCTAACAGTGGAACTGCTGCAGATGCTGAGATAATTTTAAATGCTCATGGACTTACATTTGATGATATAAAACCAGATTTCTTGAGTTTTGCTGAAGTTGCCCAACGTTTAATTGATGGTCAGATAGATGCTGGATTTACTACTGCAGGTTATCCAACTTCCAGTGTAATTAACATCGCTACTAAAAGAGATATAGTATTAGTTCCAATAAGTGAGGAGAAGATGAAAGAGTTAGTGGAAAAAATACCTTATTATGGGGCAACCGTTATTCCTGCCGGAATTTACAAAGGCGTAGATGAACCTGTCCCAGCTCTTGCTACTCCTGCTTTATGGATATGTGATGCTAAGTTATCACCTTCTTTAGTATACAAGATGACTAAAGCCTTATGGGAACATAGAGATGTGTTAGAGAAAGTACATGCGAAAGGAAAAGATATTACTTTAGAAACTGCTCTTGATGGTATGGGTATTCCTCTTCATCCAGGTGCAGAATTATATTATAAAGAAGTAGGATTAATTAAATAAACTGAAGAAAGAAACCCGGGTGCCATAAAGTTATTTTTTTCAATGGTACCCGGTATTAATTTATGTTTAAAAAAAAGAAATATATAGTATTATTGGGATTATGTATTTTAATAATTACAATTTTAATATTATATTTTCTCCCTATATATACTTTAGAGCTTAGAACTTTTTCTAGTGGTGAAGTAATTTTTCAGCAGAGAATTCAGCCAGGAGATAAATTTATTTTAGAATATAACCATTCTGTTGCTCGTACACCAGTATGGGAAATATTCATCATCGATGATAACTACAAGATTATATTAGTGGAAACAGATTTTTTAGACCATGGAGCAGGTATGCCTTATGCTCCTTTTGGTCAGGAAATATTTATAGAAGAAGAGGGTAAATTCAAGATAAAAAATATGCATAGGATTATGCCTGATCCAATTTATTATATGGTAGGTAAAAATTCTAATAATTGCTTTTATTTTAAAGATAATAAAATTAATTTGTCTTATTTATTAGGTGATGAATTATTAATTATTGAAAATCATAATATAAATTTAATTATGTATCTTTTAGGGGGAATTTTTAGATGACAAAAGATGATAAGATTAAAGATAAAGAAATAGACGTTCAGGAACTTATGGAAAAATATGATACTGAGTCAAGAGTTAGAAGGCCTTTAGGAATTATGGCCATAATTGTTTCTATTATTGCTATATCTTTTTCGGCTTTCCAATTTTATACTGGAGGATTTGGTTTACTTTTAGCCTTAAAACAAAGGGCAATTCATTTAGCTTTTGCTCTATGCTTGATTTTTCTTATTTATCCATCTTCTCAAAAAGAATACGCTAAAAGTAAAAATAAAACACCTATATACGATATAATTTTAGCTATTTTAGGAGCAGGGACCTGCTTATATTTGGTAGTATTTTATAAGGAAATGGTAGTCCGCTCTGGTTTGCCAACTACTTTAGATTTAATAATGGGTGGTTTGGCTATCATATTAGTTTTAGAAGGAACGAGAAGAGTTATTGGTTCAGCTCTTCCTATAGTAGTAATGGTATTTTTATTATATTCTTATTTTGGTCAGATAATGCCTGGTTTCTTTGCTCATCGGGGATACTCATTAGAAAGAATGATAGAACATTTATATGCTGGCACAGAAGGGATATTCGGCATTCCTTTAGGGGTTTCAGCTTCTTTTGTATTCCTTTTTATTCTTTTTGGAGCAGTGTTAAATAAGACAGGAATGGGTAAATTTTTTATTGATGTAGCTATGGCGGTTGCCGGTCATACTACCGGTGGACCGGCAAAGGTTGCAGTCATTGCCAGTGGATTTATGGGCTCTATAAATGGAAGTTCAGTGGCGAATACTGTAACTACTGGCAGTTTTACTATACCTTTAATGAAAAGTATAGGCTATAGAAAGGACTTTGCCGGGGCTGTAGAGGCTGCAGCTTCTACCGGTGGACAAATACTTCCACCGGTAATGGGAGCAGCTGCCTTTGTAATGGCTGAGTTTTTAGAGATACCTTATATCAAAATTGCTGCTGCTGCCGCCATACCTGCCATAATCTATTATATAGCAGTGGGGACTATGGTTCATCTGGAGGCTTGTAAATATGGACTAAAGGGGTTACCCAAGGAACAACTTCCTAAATTAGGTGTGGTTTTGAAAGAAAAAGGACATTTAGTTATTCCTATAATTGGCCTGGTATATTTACTGGTTAGAGGTTACACTCCTCTATTCTCGGCTTTTTGGGCTATTGTAATGAGCCTGGCTATAAGTATGGTAAGACCTGAGACTCGTTTAAATTTAAAGAAATTAGGTGAGGCTTTTGAGGATGGAGCTAAGAGTGCCTTAGGTGTTGTCACAGCTTGTGCCTGTGCAGGTATGGTAGTAGGATCCGTAACTCTTACTGGTTTAGGTCTAAAAGTTGCCAGCGGAATTGTAGCTTTGGGCCATGGAAATCTTATGTTAACTCTGTTCTTTACTATGATTGCTTCAATCTTATTAGGTATGGGACTCCCCACTACTGCCAAGTATATAATTTTATCTATAATGGCTGCTCCTGCCTTAGTGGAGTTAGGAGTTCTTCCTCTGGCTGCCCATCTATTTATCTTATACTTTGGAGTAATTGCAGATCTTACTCCTCCAGTAGCAGTAGCAGCTTATGCTGGAGCAGGAATTGCTGGTGGTAACTCTATGAAGACTGGTTTTATTGCGGTAAGGTTAGCGGTAGCCGGATTTATGATTCCTTATCTATTTGCCCTTGATCCGGGATTAATGTTTTTAACTGGTTCAGTTGGCCACACTTTAGTATTAATTGTAACTTCATTAGCTGGTGTATTAGCTTTAGGAGCAGCAGCTGGTGGATATCTACTTGATCATACTAAGATATATGAGAGAGTTATATTAATGATAAGTGCAATTGCCTTACTAAGACCTGAGATTTTAACTGATATAATAGGTATTGTTTTATTAGGAGCAATAATAATTTTACAGAAAACAAGAATTTCTAAAGCCAAAACTAAGGTAAAATTAGCTTAAAATAAATAGTTTTATAAAATTAAGTTGCGGTGATTTTATTTGGATGACCCTGAAAATTTAGTTATTTTGATATCCGAAGTTGTTATTTTATTAGGTTTTTTAATACTATCAGCCTTTTTCTCAAGTTCGGAAACTGCTTTATTCTCTCTTAATAAACTGCAGTTGAAGAAGATGCAACAAAAAGAAGGAGAAAATCGTCAAGTAAAATCGATTATTAAACTTCTTGATGATCCACAAAGAACACTAATTACCATTTTAACTGGAAATATGTTTGTTAACGTTGCAGCTTCTTCTTTAGCTACCTATCTGGCTATTCAACTTTTCGGTGATATAGGTACCAGCATAGCTACTGGGGTAATGATTTTTTTAATACTTGTTTTTGGTGAAATTGTACCAAAATCATTAGCTGTGGCTAATGATGAAAAGATTTCCAGAAAAGTTGCTAAGCCAATAGATATTATAGCATCTATTATTCTTCCCCTTATTAAGCTTTTTAAAATTATAATTAATTTATTATTCTACTCTCTCGGTAAAAAAATAGCCAAGAGAAAAAAAGAAATTACCGAAGATGATTTGATAAGTTTAATAGATGCGGGAAAAGATGAAGGAGTTTTAGAGGAAGAAGAGAAAGAAATGATTAGAAATATATTTGAGTTCGGTGATACGACAGTAAAAGAAGTAATGGTTCCCCGTGTAGATATAGCCTGCATTCCTTCAGATACTAAATTAGATTCGGTATTACGTTTAATTAAGAAGGTTGGGCATTCTAGAATTCCGGTGTATGAAGGGACAATTGATAATATTATTGGAATATTGTATGCAAAAGATCTCCTGGCAGTTTATGAACGATGGTATAAAACAAAAGAAAAGTTTGATTTAAAAAAGATATTAAGGAAAGCATACTTTGTTCCCGAAAATAAAAAAATAGATGATTTATTAGATATTTTCCAGAGAGATAGAATTCAAATTGCTATAGTTATTGATGAATATGGAGGAACAGCGGGATTAATTACTCTGGAAGATGTAGTAGAAGAAATTGTGGGTGAAATAATTGATGAATATGATAAAGAAACAAAGTTATACGAAATTATTGATAATAATACTATGATTGTTGACGGAATGATTGATATTGACAAGATTAACGAATTATTAAATATAGAAATACCAGAAAATGATTTTGAGACCTTAGGTGGCTTTATTTATGACTTAATGGGCAGAGTGCCCCGGAAAGGTGAAAAAATAGAGTACCAACACTTGCAGATGACCATAGAACAAGTAGTGAAAAATAGAATTAAAAGGGTAAAAATAATTAAAAAATATACAGAATCCCAGGAAAATAAAAAGTTTAGATTCCGGAGGTAATGCGATTTTGACAGAATGGTGGATTAAAATTAGCACTATTATATTGTTTATGAGTTTGTTTTTTGCTGCATTCTTCTCTGGAGTAGAAACTGCTGTTATGTCTGCAAGTAAATTACGTCTTAAATATTTAGCAAAAAATAGAAATAAGAATGCTTCAATAATTTGCGAATTAACCCGAAAACCAGATAGATTTTTAAGAGTAGTTTTAATTGGTACTAATATTGCAGTAATAATAACTGCTACTATTTCATCTTCTCTGGCAATCTATTTTTGGGGAGATAAAGGGGTTTCCATCTCCGCTGTATTTACTACTTTGATAATTTTAATTTTTTGTGAGATAATTCCTAAAACTATCGCCCAAAGCAGCCCCGAAAAGATTTCACTAAATACTGCATATTATATAAAAATTACTTCTGTTTTACTTTCTCCTTTAGAAATCTTTTTTAGATGGATATCAAATTTTATCATCAGAATTCTAACCGGAAAAAAATATGTACCTCTAAATGGTTTTTTTACTAAAAAAGATATAAAATTATTTTTTGAAGTTGGGGAAAGGGAAGGGGCGTTAGAAAAAAAAGAAAAAAGTATGATTGAAAAAATATTAAATTTAAACGAAACTTATGTTAAAAATGTAATGAAGCCAAGAGAAAATATTGTAACTATCAGTGAATCTGCCTCCATAAAAGATGCTATAAAATTAATGAACAGAGAAGGTCTTTCCAGAATCCCGGTTTATAGAGACAACTCGGATAATATTCTAGGATTTATTTATGCAAAGGATTTTCTGGTTATTAATTTAGAAGATAAGATAAACAAAATTTTAAAACAATCGAATTTAATTCACCCCTCTTATTTTGTTTCAGAAACTACTAGAGTAACTACTCTATTAAAAGAATTTCAAAAACGCAAAATACACATTGCAGTAGTTATAGATAAAAATAAAAATATATCTGGAGTAGTCACTATTGAGGACCTTTTAGAGGAGATATTCGGAGAGATAGAAGACGAATTTGATAAGCAAGAGATAATATAGAAGAATAAAAAAAGAAGGGAGTATGATTTTGAGAAAGACATTAAATTTAAAACCAATTTTTAATAGAACAATATTTATAGTAGTAATAATATTTTTTTACTTACTACCAATAAATATCGGCAATGCTTATTCCAGTCAAAGTTTACCTATAGCAGTAATGATTGGAAATAGTCCGCAAGAGATTATCCATCAAACTGGTTTGGCTAATGCGGATGTAGTATATGAAATAAATGTTGAATATCCTTTTACCAGATTGATGGCTATATTCCTAAATAATGATTCAACTATTGTGGGGCCTATTAGAAGTAGTAGATACTATTTTTCAAGATTAGCTGCTGAGTGGTGCCCTATTTTCGCTCATTGTGGAGGGCAGAGTATAAAAAATGAGAAAATTATTGATTTAGACCAGATACATTATTCCTCCCCTTATTGGCGAGATAAAAATATTGGGGGATGGATTAATCTTTTCAGTAATACTGATAATTTAAGGGAAAAATGCAGGAAGTTAGGTTTTCAAACTAAGTTAGATTTAGAAAATTATTTAATTAATTCAAGAACTCTTAATTTATCAAGAGGGAATATCTCTAAAATATCCATAAAATATAACCATAAATATTCTGTGTCTTATATATACGAACCAAACCGCAATACCTATTTGAGATATGTAAATGATATACCTCATCAGGATAGTAAATCCCTTGAGCATTTATCTACTTCGAATATAATTATCCAATATGTTCCTGTTGAAAAAATTAGTGGAGACAAAGAGGGGAGGTTAGAGGTTAATATTATTGGGGAAGGTATTGCGAAGATATTTTTTGGCGGACATTATTTTATATCTAAATGGGTTAAAAAATCTAAAGAACAACCTACTATGTATTATGATAGTCAGGGTAATCCTTTAAAATTAAACAAGGGGAAAATATGGATTCAAATAGTACCCACGGAGACAAATGTATGGTTTAAATAGAATGAAAAAAAGAAGGCGAATAATTATGAATGTAAATTATGAAAAATTACTTAAAGAGGCAGAAGAGGTCAGAAAAAAAGCATATACTCCTTATTCCAAATTTAAAGTGGGGGCAGCATTACTTACTTCGGATGGAAAAATATTTACCGGTTGCAATATTGAAAATGCCTCTTTTGGTTTAACTGTATGTGCAGAAAGAGTTGCAATCTTAAAAGCTATTTCAGAGGGTTCGTACAAATTTGAAGCAATCGCAATTATAGGTGATACAAACCGGCCTTGTTCTCCTTGTGGGGCTTGTAGGCAAGTAATATCTGAATTTGGTGAAGACATTAAAATTGTTATGTCTAACTTAAAGGGAGAGGTAAAGATTAAAAAAATAAGTGAACTACTACCCGAAGCCTTTAACAAAAATGATTTACTATAATAATGTAAACAAAGGTGCCAGGCACTTTTGTTTACATTATTTGGGAAACGGGTCTATAATAGTATTATGTTATATAAAACCGAAGGAATAGTTTTAAAAAGTATAGAATACGGGGATGCAGACAAAATCGCTACCATATATACTAAAAATTATGGTAAAGTGCAAGCAATTGCTAAGGGCATACGGAAGACTAAAAGTAAATTTGGTAGCAGTTTAGAAATTTTAACTTATGCCGTATTTTTATTTTATAAAGGGAAAAATATAGATACAATTAGCCAGAGTGAAATATTAGAATCTTTTTTCTCAACGAGTAAGGAAGTAATAAAATTTGCCTTTGCTACCAATTGTGCAGAAATAGTTAACAAGCTCACTGAGGAGGGAGAAACCAATTTCAGTCTTTTTAATTTATTAAAGGAAGCTTTACATTATTTGAAGGAAACCAATGACCCAAAACTGCTGACCCTGTCATTTAAATGGAAAGTTATCTCGGTTCTGGGTTATAAACCATCTTTTAAACTTTGTTGTAGATGTAATAAGAGAGTAGGTGCCCAAAAAATGGGCGAATATTTTAGTGTAAAAGATGGTGGAATTATATGTAATGAATGTGTATCTAAAGATAATAAAGATTATAGGCCCGTATCTAATTATTTTGCAAAATTAGTAAATAAAATATTAATTACACCTTTATCTATTATATCAAATTACACTATTCCTGAAAAAAGGATGAAGGAATTAGAAGAGGTGACAGAATCATACTTGACTTATCATTCAGAGAAAAGTTTTAAAACAGATAAGTTTTTGAAGTCTCTTTAGTTTATTAGTCGTTAGTTGACAACTAGCATAACATCGTGTACCAAAATTATAGCATAACATCGTGTACTGTCTAATACTATTCTATAGCATAACATCGTGTACT
>LDZU01010457.1_pt1 | contig 23429 bp, 23 predicted proteins | sample 615531 | NCBI WGS metagenome assembly LDZU01 (sample SAMN03408293, study PRJNA278302) | terrestrial metagenome | isolation source: oil reservoir sample SB2 | place: USA: Alaska, North Slope, Schrader Bluff formation | collected 2011-09 | reverse complement strand
TAACACAGAAAAAGAAGGCTCAGCTTTTTTCCCAACATCCGTGCTCTCATGGTATGCCTGCCAGCGTCGAAAACGGCGGTAAAGTTTTTTGTTGGGCACACCCTGCTCAAAGACTACCATGCTGCCCACCGAGGCTGTGCCCTGTGTGTTGGAAATATCGTAGCATTCCATGCGATTGGGTGGCTTGGGCATCCCCAATGCTGCTTGCAGTTCGGTCAGGGCGACACTCTGTTTATGGGTATCCATTTCCCATTGAGATTTTAATGACCGCAGGGTTTCTACTGCATTCTCGGTAGCCATCTCAACTAGTTGTTTTGAGGTACCTCGTCGAGGAACCTTGAGCTCGATTTTTTCCCCATCTTTCTTTTGGTTGAGCCACTGTTGAATGATGACCGCCTCTTCAATATCCTTGGGCAGCAGCACCTCAGATGGGATGTAGGTGGATTGAGAGTAAAACTGCATCATAAACTGGGAGATGACTTCGCTATCCTTTTCATCATCTGCACCTTCCAGGATGAAATATTCATGCCCGATCAGCTTGCCGCTGCGGATGAAGAAAATTTGTACGCACGCATCCCCATTGGAGCGAGCCATGGCTACTACATCGCTATTCTTGTTGCGCGTGGAAACGACTTTTTGTTTTTCAACTACCCTCTCGATCGCGTTGATCTGGTCACGTAAATTGGCGGCTTTCTCAAATTCCAGAGCGTCCGCCATTTTCTGCATTATCTCTTGTAATCGATCAAGGATAGGTTCTGTTTCCCCCTCAAGGAACTTTCCCAGATCATGCAGCATCTGGTTGTAATCAGGTTCGTTGATCATGCCGATGCATGGCGCACTGCACAGCTTGATATCGTAATACAGGCAGGCACGCGCATCGCTGCCTGTGATCACACGATCGCAAGTGCGGTATTGGAAGATCTTGCGCAGTAGATCGAGGGTTTGATGCATTGCCCATACACTGGTGTAAGGACCGTAATATTTGCCACCGTCATCTTTCAGATTGCGTGTCACGGTTACCCTGGGAAAAGCTTCCTCCCAATGGACTTTGATATAAGGGTAACGTTTATCGTCTTTAAGGCGGACGTTATAGTGAGGACGGTGTTTCTTGATGAGATTCATTTCAAGAATCAGCGCTTCCAATTCTGAACCCACTACAATCCAATCGATATCTGCAATATCGCGCACCAGGTGTTTGGTTTTCAGAGATTGGTCAGTTGAAGATTGAAAATAAGATCGCACGCGGCTGCGAAGATTGATCGCTTTACCAACATAGATGATCTTTCCATCTCTGTCTTTCATCAAGTAACAGCCGGGTTTGGTGGGCAGTGTATGAAGCATATTCTCGATATGTTCGTTCGAGGAAACCATGCTCCCATTTTAACACGCACAAAACATGATAGAGTATTATTTATTTTAAAATTGGAGGAATGATGCAGGTATATTTCTCATGCTCGATCACCGGTGGGCGGGCGGAGCAACAGATCTATCAGATGATAGTCCAGCATATGGAACAGCAGGGTTTGAGCGTACCAACAGCTCACCTTGCACAGGTAGGTGTGGTAGATGAAGAAAGCATCATTGAGGCTCCTACTGTCTATCGCAGGGATGTGGATTGGGTTATACAAAGCGATATTATTGTGGCGGAAGTAAGTACACCTTCGCACGGTGTAGGATATGAGCTGGCGGTTGCTGAGTTTCATGACAAACCGATTTTCTGTTGTTATCAACTTGACAGAAAAGTATCCAAAATGATATTAGGAAATGATTATCCATACCTTCAGATCTATGCATATCGAGAGATCAAAGATCTGCTGGATGCTCTGGACGCTTTTTTAGCAGATTTTCTTTAAAGGAAAGATGTCATATGAGGAAGATGATATTAATCATTGCGGTACAGACATCAAAGAGATAATATTGCCGCGGTGACATTTGGGGTTACAAGAAACTACTTATAACACTCATCAATGTCTCCTCCTTTGGCATTAGCAGCCGCTGACAATCCTCCCTGCCAGCGGCTGCTTGTTTAACATGGTTAGAATAATATTAAATCTGCATCTGGTCACTTGCGCTGTTTTTTTCACGCTCTTACAATAATGGACATGGATTATAAAGATTATTACAAAATTCTTGGGGTTGAGAAAAACGCCACGGCGGAGGATATCAAAAAGGCATATCGCAAACTTGCTATGAAATATCACCCCGATAAAAATCCCGGGAACAAACAAGCAGAAGAGAAATTCAAAGAGATCAATGAGGCGAATGAAGTGCTCAGTGATCCAGAAAAACGTGCTCACTATGATCAACTATCGAATACGTATTCTTCTTGGCAGCAAGCTGGCGGTAATCCGAATTCCTTCAGCTGGGAAGACCTTTTCAATAATTCACAGTACGCATCACGCAGCACCAATGTAAATACGGGTGATTTTGGTGATATGTTCGGGGGTGGGATGGGTGGTTTTTCCGATTTTTTCAATGCTTTTTTTGGAGGAGAGCGAGCGCAAAATCAGCGACGCACAACCACCACACAGCGAACACCGCAACAACAAGCCTACCAACAACAGGTCACCATTTCATTTTGGGAAGCCTATCATGGCACAACCCGGATTTTGCAATTTGACAACAAGAAGATAGAAGTGAAAATTCCAGCCGGAGTTCGTACGGGTAGTAAAGTGCGTGTTTCTGGAGCTGGACCCAGGCAAGCGAGGGGCGGGAAATCGGATATCTATCTGATCATCAACGTTAGCCAGGATGATCGCTTCACAATCAATGGAAATGAAATTCAAACTATGGTTGATGTTGATATGTTTACTGCCCTGTTGGGTGGGGAAACAAAAGTAAATACCCCTGATGGAGATGTGATCTTAAAGATCCCTGCTGGAACACAACCCATGCAAGTCTTTCGTTTGAAAGGACGTGGCATGCCATCTTTAAAAGAAAAAGGGAAGAAAGGCGATCTCTTAGTGAAAGTAAAGGTTGAACTTCCCCGAAATTTGAGTGAAGAACAAAAATCCATTTTGCGGGAGATGCGTAAAAAGGAGTGAAAATGTTGAAGCGACAAAATATTGTTTTTACCGTCATTATTATATTTGCTCTGTTTTTAGGAGCTTGTACCACTGTCACAACACAGCCAAACACCGAACCAACACAAGCGCGCAGTTTGGATCAGGAAGAGCAAAACAACTTACCAGCTCAGGTGATTGAATATAGTGGAGGGGAAGATGCCCTGGTCGATATTTACCAGCGAGTAAACCCGGGAATTGTTTCCGTGATCGTTTATACAGCAGATGGAAATGTGGGTCAGGGTTCTGGATTTGTATATGATCTGGAAGGGCATATTATCACGAACTATCATGTGGTGGAAGATGCACAGGAGATTGAGGTTACTTTCCCGGAAGGAACCCGCGCACGGGCAACTGTTATCGGGGAGGATGTGGATTCAGATATAGCTGTCATCTTTGTGGATGTGGACCAGAATGTACTCCATCCACTCGCGCTGGGCAATTCTTCTGATTTGGAGGTTGGGCAATTTGTGATTGCAATTGGCAACCCCTATGGATACTCTGGTACCATGACGACGGGCATCATCTCGGCGCGAGGAAGAATTCTTGATTCGTTGCGATCCACGCAGACTGGCTCGAACTATGCAGCCGGTGATCTGCTGCAAACGGATGCTGCTATCAACCCTGGCAATTCGGGTGGACCGCTGCTGGATCTGAATGGAAATGTAATTGGAATTAATCGTGCAATCTATGCCGATTCCTCCAGCGTTCTGGTTGGCTCTGCTTCTTACAGTGGTATAGGATTTGCCATCCCAATCGATATTGTGAAAAAAGTGGTGCCTTTTTTGATTACAGATGGCTCGTATGATTACCCATTTCTGGGCATCTCCAGCCAGGATGGCTTGACCATGAAGGAAGTGGAAGCGATGGGATTTGATCCCAGTATCCAGGGTGTGTACGTTTTGGGTGTAACATCTGGTGGTCCAGCAGCTCGCGCAGGCTTGAAAGCCGGAACACGCTCTACTGAATATGAAGGATTGTATGCAGGTGGGGATATGATCCTGGCACTAGATGGGAATCCGGTGGAGAATTTCAATGGATTGCTTACCTATCTTTTCATGAATAAAGCACCCGGTGACCAGATAACATTGACCATTTTGAGGAATGGGACTGAAAAAGATGTTGTTGTTACATTAGGTACCAGACGTTGAGCATAAAAGAGCTCCTCATTTTCGAGGAGCTCTTTTTTACTCGGTAATTTCAAGGTTGTTTGCCAGTAAAAGCAGGTCATCAAAAAGTGCATTCAATTCCTGCAATGCTTTTTGGGTGTTATTGGGAAGGTAGTTCTTGACGGCGGTAACCCGGCTGTTTAAATCGATCTTTTCGGGAAAATCCCCAATATCCAAGGTTCCAATATCCGCTTCTACATACCCCAAGGCGATCGAAAGGCGGGTTTCATTTCCCTCCATTAATGCAATGCGCGCAATGTTCACATTATTCTGGATCTGGTAAACATTGACCAGTGTGACTGCCACATCATGACGGGTTTTCAGATCTTCATAGTCACCTTGTAAAGTGTTGTATTGGGACTCGATGTTTTGCAAGCGCAGTGCTTCTTCTTTTTGGGCGTTGTATTCCTTGGTAGCGGGTTGGTGAACCAGGAAGAATACTAAACCTGCTCCAATAGCGAGAAGGAGGACAGCTAAAAGGATTTGACGCAATGCTTTCTGAAAGAAGGTTTTTTTCTTGCCTGGGGTCTCCTCTTTCTTAACTTCTGATTTATGGAGGCTCTCTTTTGCTTTCTTTTCAGTATCCACCTTCGCTGTCGAATTTAACGGCGGGGTAGAAGGGTTTTCTTTGATCTCTGCCATAAGTGATTCCTTTCTATGTGCTTGTATATAGTATATTCCTTTCTTTGCCTTACAGCGGATTAAGGATTTATTAAAAACAGCAACCCTTGGGTATAATCAAGAGCATGCCTGAAAAAGAGAATAGCATACATCAAGCGAATCATCAAATTGCTCGCGCAGCAGGTACGGTGATGGTCGCTTATATCATCAGCAATCTAGCAGGGCTTTTGGCTAAAACACTCACTGCAAAAGCATTCGGAACCGGTGCGGATAGTGAAGCCTTCTATGCTGCCAATCGTTTTTCTGAGATTCTGTTTAATCTGGTTGCGGGCGGTGCATTGGGTTCTGCATTCATACCAACTTTCACCGGTTTTCTAGTGAAAAAAGATCATGAGGGCGCCTGGAAGCTGGCGAGTGCGATCATCAATTGGGTTTTGTTGACCTTAACCATCATCAGCATCCTGGCGATGATCTTCTCACAGCAGGTGGTGCATTATATTCTGGCACCAGGTTTTTCCACGGTAAGTCTGGAAAAGGAGCTCTTGACCGCTCAGTTGCTTCGCATTCAGCTTCCATCTGCTATCATCTTTGGGTTGAGCGGTCTGGTGATGGGAATTCTCAATGCACACCAGAGCTTTTTTGTCTCCTCTCTGGCTCCGGGAATGTATCAATTGGGCTGGATTTTTGGCGCCCTGGTTCTTGCCCCCCGTTATGGCGTATATGGACTTTCTTACGGTATTCTAATCGGTGCAAGTTTACATCTATTGGTTCAGATTCCGCGCTTGTTAAGACTCCCGCATGTTCACTATCATGCCGGCTTGGGTGGAAAGAACCCGGCAGTGAAGGAAGTTGGAAGATTGATGGCTCCGCGATTGTTGGGTGTAGCCGTCGTGCAGTTAAATTTTCTTGTGAACACCTATCTTGCTTCTCTTCAGCCGGAAGGGAGTGTGACAGCCATCAGCCTGGCATTTTCACTCATGCTGATGCCGCAAGCAGCTATTGCTCAATCCATTTCGATCGCTTCTCTTCCCACTTTTTCTGCGCAGGTGGCTGCTGGAAAGCTGGATGAGATGCGTTCGTCCTTTACATCCACCTTACGTATGATCCTGTTCCTTGCTATACCTGCGACCGTTGGCTTGGTACTGATGCGTTCTGATATTGTGCGGGTACTATATGAAAGGGGAGAATTCACCGCGCAGTCTACTACTCTGGTGGCGTGGGCATTGTTATGGTATGCGCTTGGTCTGGTTGGGCATTGCATTGTAGAGATCACCAGCCGAGCATTTTACGCGCAACATGATACTAAAACGCCGGTACTGGTAGGGGTGGGAGCGATGAGTTTGAATCTGATATTGAGCATTCTCTTCAGCCGACTTTTTACCTCCATTGGTTGGCTGCCGCATGGAGGGCTTGCTCTTGCAAATACCACTGCTACACTGCTGGAAGCATTTGTTTTGTTATTATTTATGAATAAAAGAATGCATGGATTGGATAATCGAAACTTAAAGACGGGTGTTATCAAAGCAATCGTGGCATCCGCTGTGATGGCTGTCGTGGTTCTGTTGGGTATATCAACAACATGGGGTGTGTCGTACGGGCTGCAGGTTGTGTTAACGATAGTTATTGCAGCAGTGGTTTATACCAGCATCATGTATTTGTTAAAAGTGGAAGAGATCCGATCTTTGATTCGGGCGCTTAAAAGAAAATTGCAGAGAGCCTGATTTATATATTAAAACAAAGAGAAAATTGATAGGAGGTACTGATGATTGCATGGAAAGAGTATCTTGAAGCTACGAAATACGCAAATCTACCCGAATCTCAACAAAAACAGAGGGTTGCACAACCACCGCTGCAGATGCCTTATGATCCTGCTGCTCGTTTAATCCCCTTAACTGCCCCGCTTGATTGCCCGGTCGATTGTCTTGGCTTTAAAAAACTGGTCCAGACCCGTACTAGTTTACGGAAATACAGCAAAAAACCCCTGGCTCTGGACGAAATGAGCTACCTACTGTGGGCAACGCAGGGGGTAAAAGAAGTGAATGAAGCGAAAGGGTTTACCTTGCGCACCGTCCCCTCCGCTGGCGCCCGCCATCCCTTTGAGACATATCTTCTGGTTAACAATGTGGAAGGGTTGGAGAAGGGTCTTTATCGTTACCTTGCATTGGAACATGCCCTGCTTTTGATAAATGATGATCCTTCCGTCAATCAAACCATTACCGAGGGATGTTTAGGACAAAAGCAGGTGGCGACCAGCGCGGTGACTTTTTGCTGGGTGGCGGATATTGCCCGCACTTATTGGCGTTATAGTGAACGGGCTTATCGTTATATTTTGTTGGACGCGGGGCATGTCTGTCAAAATCTCTATCTGGCTGCGGAAAGCATCCATTGTGGGGTTTGCGCAATTGCTGCATATGATGATGATCTGATGGATGCTGCGCTGGGGGTAGATGGGATACATCAAATTACCGTCTACATTGCCAGCCTGGGCAAACGAGCCTGACCGGTGTTTCTTTAATCTTAAAATCAGCTTATTTTTAAGATGTCAGAAGTGGAGCTGTTTTGGGTGCGTGCTATAATGACCAAAACACTCCGATTTGGTATTTTATGTCATTTGTTCACCTGCATGTCCATTCTCACTATTCTTTGCTTGATGGGTTTTGTATGTTCCCAAAACTTATCCAGCGCGCAAAAGCAATGGGCATGCCGGCTGTGGCGCTGACCGATCACGGGACGATGTACGGGGTGGTGGAATTCTACAATGCCTGTAAAAAAGAAGATATTCACCCGATCGTAGGTCTGGAGGGATACATCACTTCCCGCCGCATGGATCAGCGCGATCCCCAGAAGGATAAACGCGCCAATCATATCGTTCTATTGGCAGAGAATATGGTTGGATATCAAAATTTGCTCAAGATAGCCAGCGCAGCGCAGCTGGAAGGTTTTTACTATCACCCGCGTATTGACCATGAATTTCTTGCAGAACATGCTGAAGGATTGATCTGTACCAGTGCCTGTCTTAAAGGGGAAATCCCCAACCTGTTAATGACCAACCAGCCTGACAAAGCGGAAGAGCAGCTGCGCTGGTATCTGGATGTGTTTGGCAGGGGTAATTTTTATCTGGAACTGCAAGAACACGATATCCCGGAGCTGAAAACAGTCAATAAACAGCTGGTAGCATGGAGCAAGCAATACCAGGTAGACCTGGTAGCAACCAATGATGTCCACTATGTTGACCGTGAGGATTCGCGCTATCAGGATATCCTACTGGCAATTCAAACGGGCGCATTGTTGAGTGATCCAAATCGCATGCGCATGACGGGGGATACCTACTATCTGCGCTCTCCAGAAGAAATGGCAGCGCTGTTTGCAGAGGTTCCAGAATCTATTAGCAATACGCTGGCAATTGCAGAACGCTGCAGCCTGCATCTGGAACGCGATGAATACCACCTCCCTAAATTCGAAGTACCTGAGGGCTACAATGCCGAGACATATCTGCGGATGCTTTGTGATAAAGGCTTGCAAAAACGTTATGGTGATCATGCTGCTGATGCAGAGGTGTGCGAACGCCTGGATTATGAATTAAGTGTTATCCACGAAATGGGTTTTGATGCCTATTTCTTGATTGTGTGGGATCTATGTAAATTTGCCAGAGAAAATGATATCTGGTATGAAGCCCGAGGGTCTGCAGCCGGGTCTATTGTGGCATATACCCTGGATATTACCCTGGTTGAACCGTTGGCACACAAGCTGTTTTTCGAGCGTTTTCTTAACCCCGCGCGTGTGAATATGCCTGATATCGACCTTGATTTTCAGGATGATAAACGCGCGGATGTGATGCAGTATTGTGCGCAAAAATATGGCTATGACCAGGTCGCGCAGATCATCACATTTGGTACGCTCAAAGCGCGCCAGGCAATTCGGGATGTGGGTCGGGTCATGGATATCCCACTCGGCGAGGTGGATAAGGTGGCGAAACTGATCCCAAATGTGCCCAGCCACCCGGTGACCATCGAGAAGGCGCTGGAAGAAGTGCCGGAGCTAAGACAGCTTTATACGGATGTCCCTTATCTCCATGATCTGATTGATACAGCAGCCAAATTAGATGGGGTAGTTCGTAATGCAGGAACCCACGCTGCGGGGGTGGTGATCTCAGATAAACCGCTGGTAGAATACCTGCCACTGCACCGCCCAACCCGTGAATCACAGGATAGCCCGATCAAAACAGTTACCCAATTTGAAATGGCGATATTGGATGAATTGGGCATGTTAAAAGTGGATTTTTTAGGTTTGTCTACCCTGACCGTGATGTCCAACGCCTGTAAAATGATCAAGCAGCGTCATGGGGTGACCTTGAATCTGGAGAACATTCCACTGGATGATCTGGCAACTTTCGAATTCCTTGGGAAAGGCTTGACTGCCGGCGTATTTCAACTGGAAGGGGGCGGTATGACCAAGTACCTGGTCCAGATGAAACCTAAAAACTTGGATAATATCATTGCTATGGTAGCGCTTTTCCGTCCAGGTCCAATGCAATTCATCCCTTCTTATATTGCCCGTATGCACGGCAAAGAAAAAGTTGAATACCGTCATGAGCTTTTAAAACCGATTCTGGAGGAGACTTTCGGTATTGCTGTTTATCAAGAACAGATCATGAATGCTGCCATCAGTCTGGCTGGCTATTCCGCTGCCGAATCGGATAAATTACGCAAGGCAATTGCAAAGAAGAAGGAAGCGGAGATCGCTCACCATGAAGAAAAATTCATCAAGGGAGCGGTTGCCAATGGCATCGAACAGGAAACAGCAGAGTTAATCTTCGATGATTGGAGAAATTTTGCACAGTATGGCTTTAATAAAAGCCATGCAGCAGATTATGGTGTTATTTCTGTTCAAACGGCATATTTAAAGACTCACTATCCGCTGGAGTTTATGACCGCTTTATTATGTGGTTCAATGAATGACAGCGACAAAGTGGCATTTTATATTTCTGACTGTATTGCGATGGGCATCAACGTGCTGCCTCCTGATGTGAACTACAGCCAGTGGAATTTTGCGATTGATGAATCACAAACAGGGAATCACTGTATCCGATTTGGTATGGGTGCCATCAAGAATGTTGGGCAGGGTCCGGTGGATTTGATTGTTTCAGCACGCGGCGATCAGTCTTTTGAAGATATTAATGATTTTGTGCGCAAGGTGGATCTGCGGAAGGTTGGCAGGCGTGCTTTGGAAAGTCTGATCCGTGTAGGGGCGCTGGATGGATTCGGTGATCGTCGTGCTATTTTCACCATGATGGATCGCATGATTTCGATTAGTGAAAGTCATTTCAAGGCGAAAGAAGAGGGGCAGCTGACCTTTTTTGGTGCAGTTGAAGGGTTGAAAGAAGAGATCAGCTTGCCTGCTTTGGTCAGTATGGATCCACAGGAAAAACTGGATTGGGAAAAGGAGTTGTTGGGATTGTTTCTAACAGACCATCCCTTATCCCCCTACCTGCGGACCATCAAGAAAAACATAACCCATTATTCAACGCAATTGGGCGATGTTGAAAATAAGGAAGAGGTTGTGGTTGCAGGGCGACTAACCAGTGTTCGCTCTCACATGACAAAGAAGAATGCCATGATGGGATTTGCTCTTCTGGAAGATCTGCAGGGTTCTATTAGTTTGGTAGTTTTCCCGCGTACATGGGATAAATACCAAGATATTCTTGAGATGGATGCGGTGCTGATGATCTGGGGGAAGGTGGATGCAGAGGGCATGGAACCCAAAGTGTTGGTAGATAGGATTCAGAAACTTGAACCAGATCCACCAGGCGATGACGAGGAAGAGATGGATGATACTCCAGGGGTGGAATGGGACTCTAATTTTATGGAAATGTCCAATTCTCTTGAGGAAGCACCTTTTGACCTTATGATGGATGATCCATTCCCTGCGCATTCTCAATTAGTGGATTCTTCACTAGATACAACTTCTGAGTCTGGTCAGGGTACTGCAATATATGCACAGCCCTCACACGATAATGGGAATGTGATTGCAGAAAAGAAGGTGAAATCGCCAAAACCAGCGCCGGTGCCGGAGATCAGCAAACGCATGACGATCATCATTGATGCGACCGGAAAGAAAGATTGTGATATCCGCAAGATGAAGCAAATCTATGGCGTACTGCATGCTTCACCGGGTATTGATCGCTTTTCTTTCATCTGCCGTGAAAATGGAAAAAATGTGGAGATGGATTTTCCAAACGATTCGATTAGTATCACCCCTGACCTTATTGAAAAAGTCCACCATATGGTAGGTGCAGAGAACGTGACGGTTAAGTAAAAGAATCCGCCGCGGCGGATTCTTTGCGATTATTATTCTTCACTTTCGATATCGCGTAGGTAGGGGAACAGGATCACTTCGCGGATAGAGCGGTTCCCGGTTAGCAGCATGGTGAGGCGGTCAATGCCCATCCCAAAGCCCCCGCTAGGAGGCATACCAAACGACATGGCTTGCAGATAGTCCTCATCCATGGGATGGTTTTCTTCATCGTCCGCATCATAGGTGCGTCCCATCTCGGCAAAGCGCTTTTCCTGTTCAAGCGGGTCGTTCAGCTCTGTAAAGGCATTGCACAATTCCATTCCACCCACAAAACCTTCGAATCGTTCCACGATCTGTGGATTACCGGGTTTGTTTTTTGCCAGAGGGGATATATCACGCGGATAATCATACAGGAAAGTGGGTTGGATGCAGTTGGGTTCGAGGAAGTCTCCGATTAGGCTGTCAATCAGTTTGCCGCGCGGTTGCCCTTCTTTGGGATTGAGCCCGGCTTTCTGCATGGCTTGATAGAGTGCTTCCGCATCGGGATAGGCATAGATATCTACACCTGTTGCCTCCAGAATGCCCTGGCGCAGCTCTACGCGCCTCCAGGGGATATCCATATTGATCTCCTGCCCATCAAAGATGAAGGTGCGTTTTCCAAGCACCTCATCGCACACAGTTGCCAGCATCTGTTCCGTAAGACCCATGATCTTTTCATAGTCAGCATACGCCATGTAGAATTCCAGCTGGGTGAATTCCGGATTGTGCTTGAAGGATACACCTTCATTGCGGAAATCACGCCCGATCTCATACACGCGGTCAAACCCACCCACCAGCAAACGCTTCAGATACAGTTCAAACGAAATGCGCAGAAAGAGTTCCTGATGCAGCTGGTTGTGGAAGGTTGAAAATGGACGAGCTGCAGCCCCACCATAAATGGGCTGAAGGATGGGTGTCTCAACTTCGATGAAATCGTGTTTATCTAAAAACCGCTGTAATGCGCGAATGATAGCGGTTCGTGTGCGGAATATATTGCGTGCTTCGTCATTGACAGCCAGATCAGCATAACGTTGGCGGTAGCGCGTTTCAGGATCGCTCAATGTAGCGTGGTGTACAACTTTCCCATCCACGATCTCATCTTTGGCAGCGGGAAGGGGTGTGATGGCTTTGGCGAGCATTTTATATTCCGAGACAAGCAAGGTGATCTCGCCGGTTCGGGAACGCATCAAGCTTCCGCCTGCCTGGATGAAATCACCCAGGTCAAAGCGTTCGTCGAACTCTTTCAAACCCCCCTGCCCGATTTCGTTAACACGCAGCATCAGTTGAAGTCGTCCGCTGCTATCTTCAATATGGCAAAAAGCCAATTTCCCCATTACGCGTTTTGAGCGGATGCGCCCCGCTAGAATGGCTTGTGGTGCATTGATGGAGGGTTCAGACTGTTTCTCAAAATCCTCAAAAGCGATGATGGCAGTTTTGATGGTTTGATCGACTTCTGACCGGGTAGGATACGGTTCGATATCCTCCGAGCGCATTGCTTCTACTTTCGCGAGACGTATTTTTTCCAGTTCATTCCAGTCCATTACTCAATCCTTAGATGTCAATAAAAAAAGCCCCGCTAACCTGAATGGAGCGGGGCTTTTACTTGCTCCGATTTCAGGCGATCTCCAGTATTTTAACCTTAAATGAGCCATCAGGGGCTTGCACTTCAACCTGATCGCCAACTTTATGGTTCATGAGCGCTTTACCGAGCGGGGATTCATTGGATATCTTCCCTTCAATGGGATGTGCTTCAGCTGGACCAACGATAAAGTATTGTTCGCTTTCTTTACTGCCCGATTCCTGGATCAGCACTTTCGCGCCCAGTTGTACAACTTCAGCTTTTGGCGGAGATTCAATGATACGTGCGGTTGAAAGCAACCCTTCAAGGTCTTTGATGCGACCTTCAATGAAAGCCTGCTCATTTTTAGCGGCTTCGTATTCCGCATTTTCTACCAGCTCTTCACCAAAGGCAGCTTCACGCAGTCGTTCGGCGATTTCAGTCCGACGGGTGCTGCGCAAATAATCCAACTCTTCTTGAAGCTTATCGTAGCCTTCTTTGGTTAAGAATGTGTTTGGCATTTTTTGTTTCCTTCTTTAAAAATGATGCTCACCCTTGATTTAATAGTGTTTATCTGGAATGAAAGCTACTCCTCCTGGAGTGTTCACACCATTAAATTCAAAGTTAATAGGGATTTTGTAATGACGCCTATCTTACCATATTTTTAAAGCGCATACAAGACAACGAATCCCAAAAGGGGTTCACGCCCTGAATTCAAACCCTTTTTGTAATGCAATCATATTTGCAGCTACCAGATCGTTCTTTTTCCCTTCCAGACTCTTTTTTAGAGCGGTTTCCATCTCAGCCTGACCGAAGAAATCAGAGGCTTTGATGAGGGCTGCCAGCATGACGATGTTGGTAAGGCGTTTATCACCGATCTCTTCGGCGATTTCAGTTGCAGGCAGGCACACGGCATGGATATCTTTGCGTTTTACCTCACGGTTGGTCATGGAGGTGTTCACAATCAAGTAACCATCCTTGACCACCATATCCTCATACTTATCCAGCGAGGGTTGGTTCATGACAATGGCGCTGGTTGGATTAAGCACCTGCGGTGATCCGATCTCTTCATTGGAGAAGATGACGGTGCAGTTGGCAGTACCGCCGCGCATTTCTGGTCCATAAGAAGGGAACCAGGTTACTTCCATGCCAACTTCCAGTGCGGCATGAGCTAGCACTTTACCCACGAACAGCACTCCCTGTCCACCAAATCCAGCGATCACAGTTTCATTTTGCATGTCTGAGCTCCTCTTAGAAATTCAGGTTTTTCAGTGCAGGGTGCACCTTGAAATCGTCCAATGGGTAGAAAGGAAGCATGTTCTCTTCCAGCCAGTGGGTAGCCTCAACCGGGCTGAGGTGCCAGTTGGTCGGGCAGGTGGAAAGCAGTTCCACCATGGAGAATCCTAACCCCCGCACCTGCGTTTCAAATGCCATACGGATGGCTTTTTTTGCCTGGCGAATATGTTTGGGGTCGTGCAGGCTGCGCCGAACAATGTATCCGGCTCCATCCAGGGTTGCCAACATCTCGCTGGTGCGGATGGGATAACCGGCTTGTTCTACATCGCGACCTTTTGGAGATGAGGTGGTCTTTTGCCCAGGCAGGGTGGTGGGTGCCATCTGCCCGCCGGTCATGCCATAATTCGCATTATTGATGAAGATAACCGTGATATTCTCTCCACGGGCGGCTGCATGCGTGATCTCACCAGTTCCGATAGAGATCAAATCTCCATCACCCTGGTAGGTGAGCACGATCTTATCAGGGTGTACACGTTTGACACCGGTCGCCATCGCAGGGGCTCTTCCATGCGGGGCTTCGACAAAATCGAAATCAAAATAGTTGTAGGCAAAAACCGAGCAGCCTACCGATGCAACGCCGATCGTTTTATCACGCAAGTTCATCTCATCAAGCACTTCCGCCACCAGACGATGTGCTACACCATGGGTGCAGCCTGGGCAGTAGTGTGTGTTTTTATCCAGTAGAGATTCGGGATGCTGGTAAATGACCTGCATATTCTCGAAATTTGTGGTCGCCATTTCCTTACTCCTCGTTAATAATCTGTTCTAATTTTGCCAGCCAGCGGTCACGTGGATGTCCTTCTGCTTTCCAACCTTCTGCGTGCAGCCGTCTGATTTCTCGTAGTATCTCATCCGGGAAGGGCATTACGCCCCCCATGCGCCCGTAAAATTCGACCGGGATGCGACCCTGGGATGCCAGTAAGACATCATCCAGCATCATGCCTGAGTTCATTTCCACCACAAAGAAACCATCCATTTTATCCGTCAATGCCAGTATCTGTTGTTTTGGGAAAGGGTTCACACTGATCGGGCGGAATAACCCTACCGGGATGCCTTCGGCACGCGCGGCTCGTACGGCTGAAAGCGCCACACGCCCTGCAGAACCAAATCCAACCACCGCAAACTTTGCGTCATCCATGAAATATTCCTTGTAGCGGATCTCATTCTTTTCGATCTGTTGCCAGGTTTTCATCAGGCGCAGGTTGGTTATTTCCATATCTTTGGGATCCAGATAGATGGATGTGAGTACATTGCGCTCGCGTTTGCCCTGCGTGGAAGATGCTGACCATGCTGGCCATACCTTGCGTACTTCTTGCATGGGGGGCATTTCCGCGGGTTCCATCATCTGACCGATGCTACCATCCAGCATGACAATAACGATGGTGCGATATTTTTCTGCGATATCAAAGGTTTGATAGACGATATCTACAGCTTCCTGAATGCTGGCGGGAGCCAGAACAATGGGATGATAATCTCCATGCCCACCGCCGTGCACGATCTGGTTGTAATCACCCTGCGCAGGGGCGATGTTTCCCAGACCAGGTCCACCGCGTACCACATCCACCAGCACCATTGGTACTTCCGTACCGGCGATGTAGGAGAGTCCTTCCATCATGAGGGAGGTACCTGGGCTGGAGGTGGTTGTCATGGTGCGAGCGCCTGCACAGGCGGCTCCGTATACCATGTTGATAGCTCCCAACTCGCTTTCTGCTTGTAAAAAGACACGTCCCAGGTCGGGTAAACGCCAGGACATATACTCCAGCGCTTCCGTTTGTGGGGTGATGGGATATCCAAAATATGCCTGCAATCCTGCTCGCACTGCGGCTTCGGCAATCGCTTCGTTCCCTTTCCAGAGTTCTCTTGTCATGCGATCCTCCTATGCCCTTTCTTTCTCTGCGCGTTTTTCGCGATATACGGTAATGGCTGCTTCAGGGCAGACCACCGCACAGGTGCCGCAGCCGGTGCAGCCTTCTTTGACCAGTGTTGCAGGGTGAAAACCACGAGGGGTGATGTGTTCCATATCCAGCGCGATGACCTGCACAGGGCAGTTGACGATGCAAAGTTCACAGGCTTTGCATAGATTCTCATCGACAACGATCGTTCCGCTAAGTGGCATTTGATTTCTCCTTCAATTAAGAGTAATTCGATACAAACAGGCTAAATACCAGATGGTATTGTATTATACAGGAATGTACAGCAGGTAGTGATACCCTTCCCACGGGAGGTTAACGAATGACCCTTTGATGAATCAGCCTGCCAGCCATTCCACGATCATGCTTTCACCCTGACCCACTCCCACACACAAGGTTGCCAGTCCATAAAAGGGTCTTGGTTGGCTGGGCGCGCGCCTGCCCATCTCGTGCAGCAGTGTGGTTAGAATACGTGCACCGGAGCAGCCCAGGGGGTGCCCCAACGCGATGGCGCCGCCGTTGACATTGGTGATTTCTGGAGAGAGATGCAACTCTTGCATCACTGCCAGGGATTGAGCGGCAAAGGCTTCATTCAATTCCACCAGTCCGACATCCTCCATTTGCAGCCCGGCTCGCTGTAGCACCTTGCGGGTAGCGGGTACTGGACCGATGCCCATGATGCGAGGGTCCACCCCGGCGGCTGCGCTGGCGACCACGCGTGCCATGGGCTGCAGGTGTAATTCCTGTGCTTTGCTTTCGCTCATCAGCAGCAGGGCGGCTGCGCCATCGTTCAATCCGGAGGAATTCCCCGCCGTAACGGTTCCACCTTCTTTAAAGGCGGGTTTCAGGCGGGCAAGCGCTTCCAGGCTGCTGTCGCGGCGGGGGCGTTCGTCGGTTGTGACAAGGATGAGATCCCCTTTACGCTGGGGTACCGGTACCACACGGATCTCTTCCTTAAACTTATCGCTATCGATCGCCGCAACGGCACGTTGATGGCTCTGCAGGGCAAAAGCATCCTGCGCTTCACGGCTGATGTGATACTGTTCCGCCAGGTTTTCCGCTGTCTCCCCCAGCCCGATGGTATAGCCTTTCTCGACGAATTCGGGGTGAGGGTAGCGCCAACCGAGGGTGGTATCCCACAGGGTGGCATGACCGAAAGGGTAAGCGCGTTCGGATTTGGGTAACGAATAGGGTGCGCGCGACATGCTTTCTACCCCACCGGCTATGAATACATCCCCCTCACCGCATTGGATGGCACGTGCAGCCATGGAAACAGCGGTCAAGCCGGAAGCACACAACCGGTTGAAGGTAACACCGGCTGTTTCTAGCGGCAGACCTGCCAGCAAGGCAACCATGCGGGCGATATCACGATTATCCTCCCCCGCCTGGTTGGCACAGCCCAGATACACTTCTTCGATCATGTTAGAATCTATGTGGGTGCGTTCCAGCAGTGCACGGAGGGCATGGGTTGCCAGGTCATCCGGGCGGATGCTGGCAAGCGCGCCACCCAGGTTGCCAATAGGAGTGCGCACCGCATCAATAATGACAGCAGAACGATTCATGAAATTTTCCTTATAATTGATATTCTCCTATTGTATAAAGGGAAAAGCCTTTCGCGCAAGGGGTTTTGTCATACGGATGATTAATAATATCCACAAAAAAGAAGTTGAAGATCAACTCTTGTGGGTAGTGATGACCAGCGCCGGACTGCTGGATGTTTTATACGGATTCTGCTCGAAATCTCCATAGACCCCGGTAACTTCAAGCCCTGTTTCTGCAATCTCTTTTTGAAATGACTCTGCATAACGGGGATAGAGGAAATCTGACCAAGCTTGCAGAGTCTGTGCATCCCTTTGAATTTCCGTTTTGAACAACACTACTGACCCTGGAAGTGACTCATACGAACGGTGGAAGCTCCTGCCATCCGCCAGATATTGGATGGGGAATTCCATGGAACCGTTTAATCGATAATTATCCCAATTGATAGATTGGATGATGAAAAACCCATCAGAATTCAGCAGCTTAAACACATTTCTCAGGAATTTTGTTGTAGATTCGTGCGGCAGATAAGAAAGACTGTTGCCGATGCAAAAAATGCAATCAAAGGTATCGCTAAGCTGATCAATGCGGGAGAAATCTAGCTGGAGAAAATCACCCTGATAGTCTTGTCTCGCTTTTTCGATCATGCCCGCGCTGCTGTCGATCCCTACCGCATAATAGCCATGTCGGCTGAACCAATCCACATACTGTCCGTTTCCACATCCCACATCGAGGATGCTGGCAGGTGGTTCTGGCAGAAGGCTTTGCAAGCAAGAAAGAAACACTTGATTGATGGGAAAGATGTGCTGGTAGATGGAGGCGATATCATTGTACATGATGGAGTATTGTACTTTGATAACAAAAAAGAGGAATGACAATAGCTCATTCCTCTTTCTATTTACAGTGATTGCTGATCAGGCTAATTCGACCACGGCGCCGGCTGTTTCCAGTTTGGATTTTGCATCGGCTGCGGCTTCTTTGCCAACCTGTTCGAGAACCTTGGAACCAGCGGTTTCTGCCATAGCTTTGGCTTCGACCAAACCGAGATTGGTGATCTGGCGGATGGCTTTGATGACTTCGATCTTCTTGGGACCGGCATCTTTGATGACGACGTCGAATTCGGTCTTTTCTTCTGCGGCTTCAGCGGCTGCGCCACCGTTGCCTGCTACGGCTGCGACTGCAACCGGGGCTGCTGCAGAAACGCCCCATTCCTCTTCGAGGGTTTTCACTAATTCAGCTGCTTCCAATACGGTTAATTTGCCAAGTTCTTCAGCAAGTTTCTTAATATCTGCCATTTGTAATACTCCTTCAATCGTTTAATTAATTATTGTCTTTCATATCCATTAGGCTGCCGGGGCAGCTTGTTTTTCTGAATAGGCTTTCAGCACAGCAGCCAATCCACGAGCTGGTTCCGAAACGGTGCGCAGTAATTGCGTGGCAGGTGTGTTGATGAGTGCCAGCAGTTGTGCGCGTACCTGATCGCGTGAGGGCAGTTCAGCCAGCATGACAATCTGCTTGGAGTCAATGGCTGCGCCATTGAGGTAACCGCCTTTGAATGCAAAAAATTTATCATCGTTCACGGATTTATTGAGAACTTTTGCCATTGCGGGTGCTTCTTCAAAAGCGAACCCGACGATGGATGAATCCAGAAAAAGACCTGCATCCTTATAACCACTTTTTTCAAGAGCGATCTTCATCAGAGTGTTCTTGACCACATGGATCTCACCGCCTGCTTCGCGTGCAGCTGCACGTACAGAATCGATGCTGTTCATGTTCATCTTAGAATAGGTCATCACGAAAATGGCACGACTGTCTTTCAACCAGCTTTCGTATTGCTCTACCAGTGCTTGTTTTTCTTCCTTTGTAAATGCCAATGAAAGTACCTCCTTTCAAAAAAAATAATCTCTGCCGATGTTGCTCAGGCAGAGATTACCTCTCTGTGCGAAAAAGTGTTCTTTTCACTTCACCTGAGCAGGATATTAAGCCATTTCTGGCACCGGCTGTCTTGGGTGATAGAAATCTATCGAGGATAGATTATATCATTCTTCCTTTTCCATGGAAAGGGCGCGGTTTATATCCAGTTTAATGCCAGGTCCCATGGTGGAAGTGAGAGTTGCTTTGCGGATGAAAATACCCTTGGCAGCAGCGGGTTTGGCTTTCTTGATCGCACTCATTAATGCTGCCAGATTTTCATACAGTTTATCCAGATCAAAGGATACTTTTCCGATCGGAACATGGATATTGGCGGTTTTATCCAGACGGAATTCAACACGCCCGGCTTTAGCTTCCTCGATTGCCTGTGGTAGGTCTTCGCCTTTGACAACCGTGCCAGCTTTCGGGTTTGGCATTAAACCGCGCGGACCAAGCACACGACCTAGTTTACCAGCCATCCCCATGGTTTCGGGTGTGGCGATGGCTACATCGAAATCGGTATAACCATCCTGAATTTTCTTGATCCATTCATCATCGTCTGCAACCACATCTGCGCCAGCTTCTTTGGCGATAGTCGCAGCTTCGCCCTGTGCGAAAACAAGCACACGTACTTTCTTTCCCAGCCCATTGGGCAACACTACTGTGCTGCGGATCTGCTGGTCAGCCTGACGCGGGTCAAGGCTGGTGCGCAGGTGAACCTCAACGGTGGAATCGAATTTTGTGAAAGCGGTTTGTTTAACCAGATCCAACGCTTCGCGTGGACTGTAGAATGTGTCTTGATCGACCTTTGATTTTACTTCTGTATATTTCTTACCGTGTTTTGCCATCATTACTCCTTCGTGGTGTTGGCGGGCAGTGGTGTATACCCTCCCACAAATTGATTACTTTTCGACCGTTATGCCCATATTGCGCGCGGTGCCTTCGATCTGGCGCATGGCGTTCTCAATATCGTTGGCATTCATATCTTTCATCTTGATCTCGGCTATCTCACGGATTTTATCGCGTGTGATGGTGCCAATCTTATTACGATTGGGCATATCAGAGCCTTTTTCAACGCCGGCAGCTTTCTTGATCAATTCTGCGGTAGGCGGCGATTTGAGCACAAAGGTGAATGATCCGTCCGTATAGACCGTGATCTGTGCGGGGATGATCTCACCGATCTTGTTTTGTGTTCTGGCATTGTATTCTTTGCAGAACTGCATGATGTTAATCCCGTGACCAGCCAGGGCTGGACCAATGGGAGGTGCCGGATTTGCTTTTCCGGCTGTTACATTTAGTTTTACGATTGCTTTAACTTTCTTAGCCACAGCTTTTCTCCTTAAAGTGGTTTTAGCGGGTGAATTGGGTCACCCTCCCACAACAACCTCCATATGGGAGGAAGTCTACGCTTTCTCTACCTGCAGAAAATCCAACTCCACAGGAGTTTCACGACCGAAGAAGTTTACCATCACTACCACTTTTGCGCGATCCACATCTATTTCAGCAACGTGTCCGTGGAAATCATTGAAGGGACCTTCCACAATGCGCACGCGTTCTCCTTCCCGGAAGGTGAATTTCACGTGTGGCGCTTCCGCTTCCATTTGCTTGAGGATGTGCTGTACTTCTTCCGGACGCAGGGGAGTGGGATCGTTTCCCATTCCAACAAAGCCGGTTACACCAGGGGTGTTGCGCACAACGAACCAGGTTTCTTCAGTCAGAATCATGTTGACCAGTACATACCCAGGGAAAACATGCCGTTCAATTGAGCGTCGTTTTCCTTCGCGCACCTCGATCTCTTCCTGGGTTGGAATAACCACATCAAAGATGCGGTCTTTCATACCCATGGTCTCGATACGCTGCTCAAGATTGTAACGTACTTTCTTCTCATATCCTGAATAGCAATGGATCACATACCATGCGCGACCATCATCAGGTTCTGAGCCATCAACCCTAAGTGCGGCTCCTTTATCTTCTGAAGAAGAGGGCGCAAGGTCATCCTTTTTTTCATCTTCAGATGCAGCGGATTGCTCCGCGATAGAAGCATCTTCTTCTGAAAGCGGTTGTTCGGGTTCTGTATTCTCTTGATCGAACAGCTCTTCTTCGTTTGCCATTATTTACCTCTCTTTGAACTACTCCTGCTGCTAATCCGCTTGGGAATTAGGAAAGGATCAGTGCTACAAGTCTGGTAAAGACTGAGTCCAATAAAGCAAGCAGTGATCCAACCAGCAGCATGACCAACAAAACAACCTTGGTGGTTTGCCAGGCTTCTTTACGGGTTGGCCAGGTCACTTTACGTAGTTCCCCGGTGGTTTCACGCCACCAACGTGCAATTCCACTTTCTTTTTTTGTTTTCACATTTTTGCTAGGCATGTAGCAACTCCTTTATTATGTCTAAAACGACGCCCTGGAGTGCTGGCGTCGCTTCTTGTAAGGCAGGCCAGGCAGGAATCGAACCCACAACCTCCTGTTTTGGAGACAGGCGCTCTGCCTAATTGAGCTACTGGCCTGTAAAAAGTGCGGGTGCAATATAGTTAATTGCATCGCACCCGCATTGTAAACCGCGTTTTTGCTACTTCGTCTCACGGTGCATTGTATGCTTCTTACAGCGTTTACAATATTTTTCCAGTTCCATGCGACCCGGATCATTCCGCCGATTCTTTTCGGTTGTGTAATTTCTCTCTTTACATTCCGTGCATTCCAGTGTTACTACTGGACGAACATCTTTTTTCTTAGCCATACTTTATTTTTCCCAGAATTGATTCTGGTCTACTCCAAAATTTCAGTGATAACACCAGCGCCGACGGTGAGACCGCCTTTACTCCAAAATTTCAGTGATAACACCAGCGCCGACGGTGAGACCGCCTTCGCGGATGGCGAAGTTGGAACCCTGTTCGAGAGCAACCGGGATGATCAGTTCGACCTGCATATTGGTGCGGTCGCCAGGCATAACCATTTCCACGCCTTCAGGCAGGGTAATGTCGCCGGTTACATCCATGGTGCGGATGTAGAACTGCGGGCGATAACCGCTGAAGAACGGCTTGTGGCGCCCACCTTCATCACGGCGCAGCACGTACACTTCGGCGTTGAATTTGGTGTGGGGGGTGATGCTGCCAGGTTTGGCAATGACCATACCACGTTCCACATCTGTGCGTTCCACACCGCGCAATAGCAGACCCGCATTATCACCAGCCATACCCTCATTGAGGGTCTTGTGGAACATTTCCACACCGGTGACAACGGTGCTCATGCTCTTTTCGCGCAGACCAACGATCTCAACTGCATCGCCAACTTTGACAATACCGCGTTCGATACGTCCGGTCACCACAGTACCGCGTCCCTTGATGGAGAAGACGTCTTCCACGGGCATCATGAAAGGTTTGTCGGTGGCGCGAACCGGTTCGGGGAAGTAGGTATCCAATGCGTGCATTAATTCTTTGATGCAGGCATATTCCGGAGCGTTGGGGTCAGTGGAAGTGCTTTCCAATGCCTTGAGGGCGCTGCCGTGGATGATCGGAATCTCATCACCAGGGAAACCATGGTCGGTGAGCATGTCGCGCAGTTCCATTTCAACCAGTTCAAGCAGTTCGGGGTCATCCATCATGTCAACCTTGTTCAGGAAAACGATGATATTGGGGACTTCCACCTGGCGTGCCAGCAGCACGTGCTCTTTGGTCTGGGGCATGGGACCATCGGGAGCGGCTACCACCAGAATGGCACCATCTACCTGGGCTGCACCGGTGATCATGTTCTTGATGTAGTCACGGTGACCCGGCATATCCACATGCGCGTAGTGGCGAGCTTCCGTCTGGTATTCCACGTGGGAAATACTGATGGTGATACCACGCTCTTTCTCTTCGGGAGCATTGTCGATCTTATCGAATGCCATGAAATCAGCAAATCCCAGTAAGCTCGAGTACTTGGTAATCGCAGCTGTCAGGGTTGTCTTGCCATGATCAATGTGTCCCATTGTCCCTACGTTAAGGTGCGGTTTCGTTCGATCATAAACCTCTTTTGCCATAATTATTCTCCT
>LDZU01000058.1_pt1 | contig 23435 bp, 22 predicted proteins | sample 615531 | NCBI WGS metagenome assembly LDZU01 (sample SAMN03408293, study PRJNA278302) | terrestrial metagenome | isolation source: oil reservoir sample SB2 | place: USA: Alaska, North Slope, Schrader Bluff formation | collected 2011-09 | reverse complement strand
TGCAGAAATCTACGGCATGAATGGTGAAAGTGCAGAGATCCCATTAGAAACCCACCTTAAATATGTCGATTCGTGGTCTAGGAAATAGGGTCCACCTCAGAAAAATTACTTTAACGCGATCACATATGTGCCAGAGGAATGATCTTGCTTATGTGGAACATTAGAAGTGGTCCGTTGTGAAAAATTTCGTCGGATATGATCGTTTTGAAACTGACGATGATCTGAAGCACTTACAATTGGTTTATAAATATCTTCATGATGATAGCAATTTCATTCAAACAGTCATGAAATTGATCAAGAAAAAACATATTGACGGAAAAACAATCAAAGTTTATGATATAGCCACGTCACCATTTCGCCTGATTGTTACTTATTGATATATAGATTTTAAGTCAAAGTGAACCTATCCAATCTCTATTTTAGACTACACCCATTACTCTTAGAAATGCTGTTGACCTGAATATTGGTAAATTATGGAAAATCGTAAAGTAAAATTATTATTTCAGACAACCATAAGTACAAAATAAGATTTTCTAATGAGGTACTACGATCAAAGAAAATTTTATATTATGAGATACAGATGTCAAAGAGGATATTTAAGGGAAGGAATATATGGCAAATCTACAACCCAATGATGATGTAGGGCATCCAATCGAATTATTAAATAAAGAGTCTAAAAAGAAAAAATATATTCTTCTAAAAAGAATGGAATTACCAATAATTATTAGTTTAGTAATTTTTTCCTTCCTCACAGGGGTTATTGGATACTCAAAGTATATTGCAATCCACGAAATAAATAAAAACTTTAGCACCGTCTTAATTGATACTATAAAGTTATTCCAATTTTCAGGTGGACCTGACTTATCACCTATACCTTGGCAACTGGAGATATCAAGATGGCTATCGCCCACAATTTTCATATATGCTGCAATCAAAGGACTAGCAATAATATTTCGAGAACAAGTAGAAATATTAAAAATTCGGCATTATAGAAATCATGCAATTGTCATTGGATTAGGTGATAAAGGAAGTATGCTTGCTCAGTATTACAAATCCAAAGGCTATGATGTTGTTGTCATCGATCAAGATGAAGAAAATCCAAATATAAAGTTTTGTCGTCAGCAAGGAATGATTCCATTAATTGGTAAGGCAAACGATTATTTAACCTTATTAAAAGCAGGAATAGATCGTGCAAAAATTATTTGCGTTGTGTGTGGAAATAACAACATGAACGCCGAAGTATCAAAATTAATTCCCGAGAATTTATCTTTGAAGAAAACAACAAAAACCATCATAAAGATACATCTGGATAATCCGCACTATTGGCATTACATTCGCTCAAGAATTTTTTTATACCAAACACAATCGAATTATATTATAGATTTTTTTAATATTTATGACCTAAGCGCCCGACAATTAATAAATGAATTTCCATTACTAAATAAACAAAATGATAATCTCAATAAATCAAATATGACTATTGTTGGATTTGGAAAATTAGCTGAACAATTGATAATAAATGCAGGAAGAGAATGGTGTCTACATGAAAAAAATAAGAATGTGAAAATCGCTTTATCTGTAGTAGATGTGAAGGCAAACAGAAAAGTTAATTTATTAATTTCAAAATATAAACGTTTAGAGGAGATTTATGAATTTAGTTTATATGATATCAGTATAAACGATCCTTCATTCTACCAAAATGAATTATGGCGTTCAAAAAGTCAATCCCCCATTTTCTTATGCTTTGATGAAGATGAAACAAATATAATCTGTGGTTTATATCTCCAAAATATTATTAAAGAGGAAAAACGAAAGATTGTTGTTCCAATTTTGTCTGAATATTCAATTTCTAGTCTGGTAAGTAATGAAAAATCAGATACTGATCAACTAGTAATAAACAATCTTTTTAACAAAATTATCAATTCAAATATGATTGATAAAGGTAATTATGAGGAAATCGCAAGGACAATACACAACGATTACCTAAAAAATGAACAAAAAAGATCTGATAGAAATTCAAAATCTAGTAGAGCCCTAGTTGAATGGGAACTTTTACCTGAAGATTTGAAAGAATCCAATCGCGAACAAGCGATATCCATACACAAAAAACTACTATTGATTGGTTGTGAAATAATTCCTTGGTATTATCCAACCAAGAAAACTTTTAGGTTCTCAAAAGACGAAATTGAGTTGTTAGCGAAAACTGAACACGAGCGCTGGTGCAAACACATGATAGAACAAGGCTGGGAATATGGGGAGAGGCGAGACGAAGAGCAAAGGAAGCATCCCTCAATCATTGAGTGGGAAAGCCCACAATTATCTGAGGATGAGAAGGAAAAAGACCGTAATACTGTTAGATTAATCCCGAAGTATTTGAGGCTATCGGGATTTCAGATTACAAGATGTGATTGAAGGTATTAAGGTTTGGATTATTGGATCAAATAAACTTCAGAAATTATTGTTGAGATTAAAGTTCTTGAACACCTGCCTCGAGCAATACTGAATAAGTTTGATCTAATTTTTCCAATTTTGGAAGGAAAACGATAAAACCATCTCGACCACGAGTTAGTAACACCCGATAACTATTCACCCTTAGTTGATGTGGGTCTTTAGCATTTGACCGTGGTTGTGGGACACTGACAAGTTGTTTTGCTTGATCCCAATAAAGATCATCTCCCCAAGAAATAATCGGGAAATCAAGTTCAAGGCCTTGGCAAGAAAATTCGGTCGCGACATCCCTCAATTGGCAGCAAGAGTTAGGGGAATGAGGAGGATCATTGTACCAAGGGCCTACACGGAGATTTCTTGTGTAGTTATATTCATTATGGATCCCAAAATCTGGCACGCATTTTGCTTTTGAAGAAGCTAATAATCCATATCGTTTATCTTCATCGGTTCTATATCTTTCTTGAACATAACTTTTAGCTATGTTCAGATCCCGTGTTATGTACATCTGGAAATTGGATTGAATAACATTTGTAGATTGATGGAAAGCTTGGATGATTTCGTTATTTAGAAGATGGGTTACCCAAGCCTGTAGATCTTGGGCGAGATGAGAACGGAGGGTAAGCGTAAGATCTAATGAATCTATATTATTTCTTGTTGATGCAGCTGTGAAAAAGTGTGATATTCTTTGTGGGCAATTAACAATCCATGGGGTTCCCACTTTTGATATTGCATCATTCCATTGTCGCAATCCAGCTTCCTCACCCAGATGAATTTCTTGACCTTGTCCAATTAAACCTACCATTAGGGACCAGGGTTTTCTTCCACCTATTTGTAAAAAATCTTCTGGTTCGGAGATGGCTTTACCCCGCTTTGCTTTAACCCTACTTTGATCCCAAGCCCTTTGGGCTTCATCATACACAAAGATGTTTTCTTCAGGAATTCGTTGACTTCCTCCACCATAATCTCTCAAGAAACCATGAACGTCTTGGACAAAAATTCTATTTTGCAACGCATGTTGAAGCACTTTCACCAATGGGTCATTCCCTGAGAGAAGCACCGCAGGGCGATTTTTTTCATCATCAAATTGGGTGAGATAAACGAATTGCAGCCCTACTAGCGTTTTACCTGAACCAGGAACACCGGTAATTAATGCCAAATGATGTTGATTATTCTTTTTAGCTTGATGTGCGATATTTACTAGTTCTTCCAAAGTTTGCGGAATACCAGCGCTTTGCGCTTTTCGGATATTAGGTAAAGGTTCATGGTTAAAAATATTTCTTGCTGCGGTGACTAAACTAGGTAAGGGCTCATATTCTGCATCAATCCAAGCTAGGGGATCAATGTTTGGAAATTTTTTGTTGTTATCAATAAAATTTGGGATAACAGCGTTTAATTTATCGGGTGAAAGGATGAAAACATTTTCCGATTTTTGAGATATATTTTGAGCTTGATTAAGAACAAGAATGGAATGTACAGGGTTATTGTGTGAAAGTCCATGATAGTTTTGAACATCACGCGAATATGCAGCAACCTGATCAATATGTGGTTGTAAGGCTTCTTGATAGTCTTTGTATTCAAGAATAAATATCTGATCTTTGGACAAAATAACGACATCAGGCCTACGCCCACGTTCTCGTGGTAACACGTATTCAAAGATAATGAACCATTTTAAAACATCTGGGTGTGATTGACAGAGGTCATCAAGATATGTGGACAATGAACTAAAACAATTTCTCCAGGCTCTATGTTGACCAGGATCTATTTGGCTGTTGAGGAATTCTTTTTGGTGCGTGATTAGGCTTGATAAAAATTCTGATTCATCAAGAGCAAGGAATGATCGTATTGAGCCTGCCCACCCACATCGGCTATTTACCATTGTTTGTCCCTTTCATGATTGAAATCCCGCATTGAAAATCAATTATATACTAGAAATCTTTGTTAATGAGTAAATGAATATGGCGTATATTGTAAGTAAATGGAGAAATGAATAGAGAATATGTAATTATCTCTATACTTCAAAACTATTACAACCAAATAACAGTTGTCAGCAAAGCAGGAATAGCCGAAATACCCATAAGAGATATTGAAATAATTAAGCAATAAGGCTTTAGGAACTTAAAATTTTTGATTTGATATCCCACACAAAATCTCTAATATATCGATTACCTCCCCCATCTCGTTGGTGTTGTGGGCAGCCATTGAGTTTGTTTTTCCAGGGTCTGTAGATGCCAAAGAGCGATGCGTTCACTTCCAGGGTGCCGCAGCAAGGGTGGTAGGCGCTGTCGATTTTGAGACGGTCGCCGTCGTAGGTGCCACCGGTGATATCGAAGATCATGACGTAGTCGAGGAGGTCGGGGCCGGCGAAGCGGAGGCCGTGGTCACCGTAGGTTTGGGTGAGGTGGGGTTCGTGTTGGTGATTGTAGGTATGGGTCATTTGCGTCAAGCTTTAGTGATTAGTATAAATTAGAACGTATATTCTATTGTATCACAGCACTCAAAGGATTGACATGCCCTTATAATTGAAACTGGCAGTATTTAATGATTGAAAATCTTCACTGTGGATAAAAGGGATGGAATTTATGTTGGATTTTGATGGCGATGGGGATTTTGACGAATTTGATGAAGAAATGATTGAATATGAACTTCAGCTGATGGAAGATGAGATGATGTTTGAGCAGGAAGAAAGGCGGGGGAACAAAAGACCAAATCATGAGGAGGATTGGGTAAAATTGTGTGGATTAGGAGTGTTGATTGCGATTGGAATTATTGCAACTGTTGCTTTAATAATTTTGATGTTGGGGAATTAACAGATTAACACTGAATTAACTAAAATTATTAAACTAATTAAAACAGACATTCTATCAGACAAAAAGATGCTCACCAAGACGGAAAGATATAATTTAATCGTAAATTATATTTCTATATTTCAATAATATGTGTTCCTTCAGATGCTTTACTTACAAAAATATTTGATGACAAACCTGTCTTTTTATCATATGTCATTTTTATTTCATTGCTTGCCTCATTTGCAAACCTATCGTCCACAATAGCAATCGCACATCCACCAAATCCTGCGCCTGTCATTCTTGCTCCATAGCAATGTTCATTATTATTAGCGATATCGACCATTATATCCAATTCTGGACTGGATACTTCATAACAATCCCTAAGACTTTCGTGACTCAATTTAAACAACTCACCTACTCGACTAATATCACCATTATCAATTATTTTTGACACCTCTATTGTTCTTTCATTTTCAGTAACAACGTGATATGCTCTTTTATAAATTGTTTTATCTAATTTGTGTTCAGCTTTTTTAAGAAAAGACAAAGATATGTCACGTAATGATTTAACATTCAAAAGTCTTGACGCTAACTGACAACTATTTCTTCTTTGGTTATATTTAGTATCAACTAGGCCACGACGTGTGGATGTGTCCATAATTAAAAAAGCTATGTTTGACGGAATTGTAATTTCATCAAAATCAAGTGATCGACAATCGATTAATAATGCAGAGTTTTCTTTTGCTGCTGCAACTATCAATTGATCCATGATTCCACAATTAACACCCACCCATTCGTTTTCTGCTCGTTGACAAATTATGGCCATTTCTTTTGAAGACCATTTTATATTGCTAAACTTAGCAAAGGCACGAGCAAATGAAAGCTCTAAAGCAGCAGAGGAGGATAGGCCGGCTCCTACGGGAATTTCACTATAGAAAACACCATCCCAACCTGCCAATTTGTATCCAGATTTTCTCAATGACCAAGCAACGCCTTTTATATATTCTCCCCAAGATTTTTCTCTGTTCACAATTTTATCAATAGAAATAGACTTCATTTCTGATAAATTTAATGAATAACAATTAACCTGATGATCATCTCGTTTACTTACAGCCAACCACATAGAGGATTGTATTCCCATAGGGAAAACATAACCATCGTTATAATCGGTGTGTTCTCCCATTAAGTTTATCCTCCCAGGTGATTTTATTAATAATTCTGGAGATTTTGAGAATAATTCATTAAAATAATAAATAGTTTTATTTTTCACAATTAAACCCATCTAAAAGAAATAATTTCAGAACGAAATTACATCAATTCCAAATTTATTTATTTCTTCTTTATATTCTTCAAACATTGAGATTTTGAAAGATTCAAATTCCTGATATTTATAATCAAGGCCAATGCTTTCATATTTATTTTGTCCAAGTTTATGAAAAGGTAATAATTCGATTTTATTGATACCATTTAATTCTTCTTTTACAAATCGAGCAATTTGTGAAATTTGTTGGACATCGTTATTAAAACCAGGGATTATGGGAATTCTAACTACTACATCAATTTCATTCAGTTGTGCAATTCTTGAAAAATCTTTTGAAAAATTAATGATGGTATCAACTGAACCGTCAGTAAATTTTTTAAGTAAATATGAATCCAATGTCTTAATGTCAAAAAATGCAAATGATAAATATCGTGCAATATTGAGATAGAAATCGATATCGCCAAAACCATTTGTTTCTATAGCTAAATTAATCCATCTATCGCTAAGGACTTTAGCTAATGCAATGGCAAAATCTGGTTGCATTGAGACTTCACCGCCAGACAAAGTAACTCCACCGCCCGTACGCTTGAATAAATTCCTATCTTTCTCAACCTCCAAAACAACTTGGTTTACAGACATAAGAGATCCAATTGCTTTTCTCGCTCCAGAATAGCACCGTGTCGTGCATGGAAAAATATCTACTTTTCCATAGCAATATTTTTTACATATGGATCTATTAGTGATAAGTTGACCATCATCACCTTCCACAATTGACCCGTATGGACAATCTTCAATACAATTATTACAATGCATGCAAAGATGCTCAAACCATGCCATTTCAATATATGGTTTTATTGTTTCTGGATTACAACACCATAAACAATTAAGCTGACATCCTTTTAAAAAAACAACTGTACGGACACCAGGGCCATCATGAATAGAGTATCTCTCAATTTCTGTAATAATTCCTGTTATTTCAATTAATTGTTCTGGAATGTCCATCATTCTTTCTTTAACATAACTGCTGCAACAATAATTACACCCTTGATGATCATTTGAGGATACGCAGCTACACCAGCTAAATTTAATATATTATTAAGAAACCCAATAATAAATGCACCCAAAATTGTATTAATTACTCCCCCTTTACCTCCACTTAATGATGCTCCTCCAACAACAACTGATGCGATAGCATCTAATTCATAACCTTGACCAACTAATGCGGTTCCTAATGATAAACGAGCAGCAAGTAAAATGCCACTTAATCCAGCGAAAATTCCAGAAATCATATAAGCAGAAGTTAAAGCAATATCAACATTGATACCTGCCAATCGAGCCGCTTCTTTATTACCACCAACAGCATACACCGATCTACCAAAGGAGGTTTTATTCAAAATGTACCAAGATACAACCCCAACAACTACCATAATAATTACAGCAACCGGGATTGGTCCCACACGTCCCGTCAATAAATCAACTATCTTTGTGCCATCAATTCTTCTATCTGAACCAGTTTGATAAATATACGATACCCCCCTCCAAATTGTCATTGTAGCTAATGTTGCAATAAAAGGTGCAATTTTCGCTTTGCTTACCAACAAACCACTGACTGAACCAGCCAAGCCCATCAACCCAATTACAATTAAAATAGCTAATCCTGGTGAATATCCCTCTTGAGTAAAACCCGCGACAAGACATCCACCCAAAGCAACGATAGAACCAACTGATAAATCAATGCCTCCTGAAATCACGGTGAATAACATACCAAGGGCAATAATTACATTCATAGACAATTGAATGGAAACATTACGAAAATTATTTAAAGTTAAAAAATATGGGGATGCAATGGTTCCGGCAACCATCATTCCCAAAAAAGCTAAAACAATATAATATTTTTGGAAAATATCTATAATCTTTTTTGGGAAAAAATTGTACTTTTTATTGGATTTCTTGTCAGGGCTTTCGAATTGTCTCCTATCAACATCAATTTCTTTCATTCTTAATTCTCCTCGTTTGAATTAATTTAAAATACGATTAGTACCTGTGGCGCATGCCATCAATGATTCTTCAGTTGCTTCGTCCTTAGAAAACTCCCCTGTTATGCAACCTTCACACATCACTAATATCCGATCACTTACTTCTAAGACTTCAATCAGATCAGATGAAATCATTAATATTCCAATCCCTTGACTTGTTAAATCCCTCATAATTTGATAAATTTCCGCTTTTGCATTAACATCAATCCCGCGAGTGGGCTCGTCTAAGATCAGAACCTTTGGATTTGTTGCTAACCAACGGGAGATTAATACTTTTTGTTGATTTCCACCGCTAAGACTGGTTATTGGAGAGGTAGGAGAAGTTGCTTTGATTCTTAAATCTTTCATATATTTTCTGACTATAGCTATTTCTCTTTTCCTAAAGAGATAAAAACCCCGCAAAGTAATTTTGTCAAGTATTGATAGAGTCAAGTTTTTTGATAAAGAAAACTCATCAATAATTCCAGTTTCCTTCCGATTCTCAGTCAATAATGCTATTCCATTTTTGATTGCATCTGAGGGTTTAGATATTTTAATTTTTCTTCCTTCAAGAAATGTATCCTTGGATTGTAGACCCTTGTAAGCGCCAAAGATTGTTAAAGCCAAATCAGTACGTCCTGAACCCAAAAGCCCAGCCAAACCTAGTATCTCACCTTTTCGAATTTTAAAAGAAACATTTTTTACTCGCGTTCTACTTTCCGGCGAACCAGCATAACAATTCTGAATCTCTAAGACAGTGTCTTGAAAATTATTCTGATTTTCAGGGAAGAATTTCGTCAATTCCCTACCTATCATCATGGAGACCACTTTTTGGTAAGAGAGGTTTTTATTCTCATCTATTCCAATTAATTGACCATCACGAAGAACAGCAATTCTGTCTGCAATAGAAAATATTTCTTTAAGTCTATGAGAAATATATATTATCGTCACATTTTCCTTTTTGAGACGATCTAATATGGAAAATAACTGGTTTGTTTCAACCTCTGTCAAAGCTGCTGTTGGTTCGTCGAGTATTAATATCTTCCTATCTTGTACCAATGCTTTAGCAATTTCAATCAACTGCAATTGACTGACGCCTAATTTTGCTATATTCATTTTCGGATTTATTGATAATCCTAATTTCTCAAGGATCTTCTTTGCTTCAAAATTCATTTTAGGCCAATCAACACCAGTATGATTAATTGGCCAATTACCCAAGAAGATATTTTCAGCAACTGATAAATCCTTAACTAACATTAATTCCTGATGTATCATTGCTATACCAGCGTCTTGAGCATCTTTAGGACTCTTGAATTTTTTAGTATCACCATTTATTGAAAAATTGCCGGAGTAACTAGAATTTGGAAATACACCAGCAATAATTCTAACTAGAGTTGACTTACCCGCTCCATTTTCACCAACTATAGCCAATATCTCACCTTTATTTATAGAAAATGTAATATTGGATAGAGCTTGAACGCCAGGAAATGATTTGCTAATATTCTCAATCTCTACAAATTTATCGGAATACACTAGAAACTCCAAGCTATTTGAAACATATAATATAAATAAATAAATAAATAAATAAATTCTTTAGGCGGTCATAGAATTTTCTCGATGACCGCCTTTCAATTTTGCTAGATTTTTAATTTAATAAAGAGAATTAGGATCATAGTGATCATCCACATTTTCAGTGGTGATAGCTGGATTTGGAACGTAAAAAGTTGCAGGACCTTGTTGACCTTTAGCAGCATAAGCTGCAAAATAAACAGCCCATTTACCCATCAACCTTGGATCGTTTGAAACTGAGGCGACAACTCCTTTGTCACCATCTTGAATCCATTTCAGAACAGATTTTCTCGCATCAATGGATGTCACCAAAACATCTCCTAACAAACCGGCTTCTTCAAGTGCGGGAATCACACCCTGAGTTCCACCATCACAGGCTGAGAAAACAACATCAAGATCGGGATTTGCTTGAAGTATATCTGTCATGACAACTAATGCCTGATCTGGAACCCATTGGTAAAAATCATAAGCAACTATATTTAAATTGCTTTTCCCATAATTCTCAAGCATCACATCTGTGTAACCAGATAATTGTCCCCATCTCCGTTGATCTGACTCTAACTCTTGAGGATTAGCGCTTAGGACAGCGGCTTTTACCTCATCAACCCATCCATATTTGTCAATTACTGCTTCAGCTAGTGCACGACCAGACTTATAACCGGTATCGTATGCATATGTTGAGACAAAAGTAAAAGGTGAACCTGCAGGATCCAAGGCGCTATTGACCACCACAAGCGGAATTCCAGCGTCATGTAATTTCTTGACCCCTGGTAGAACTGCACTCGAATCATTCGGATTTAAGATTAAAGCGTCCACCTGACGACTTATAAGATCCTCTATGTCTGAAATTTGCTTTGGATTATTTGCTTCAGCATCAATGATAACCAATTCCACACCTAGATGCTCAGCTTCGATTTCAGCAACTCTGAGCAATTGTTCATACCACTCACTTCCTGCAAGCCTTCGTTGAGAAAAGCCAATGGTGAGGCCTTCAAAAGCACCTTCAGGACCTACTGGTTCTTCTGGTGCACTATTCAACATATCTTGAGTAATTTCCATTGGTGGTAGTGATGAATCCGAAACTGCTTCCTCAGACGCTGGCTCTTCGGCTGGTGCGCATGCTGTTAGGCCTATAGTGAGGATCATAACAACTGCAAAAATTATATTCAAAATTCTGCGATACATTATATTTCTCCTTTTCTGTTTAGTTTCTCACTCAAAATCACGAGATTGAGCGAACTATTTCTTATGAGGATAGCCCATAAGATTATCCCTTGTAATCAAAAAATACTAAGTTCTTTGTTCTGTTCTTTCGATAATATCCTCCTGTACGTCTTTTGATAGTTGTGTGAAATAAGCACTGTATCCTGCTACCCTAACAAGTAGATCAGAATAATCTTCCGGATGTTTTTGTGCCTCAAGTAATGTTTCTTTGCTAACAATGTTAAATTGTATTTGCATTCCACCATCCGCGAAGTATTGATCGACCAATCCTGCAAATCTTTCAAGTCCACCTTTATTGGGAATGTTGTTTTTATCATTACCCAGATAATCCACATCCCTTTTTCGATCATTATTCTTGGTTTTGTTCATATCAACTCCTAACTTTGAAAATAAAAATTTAAATTAAATCTTCTGGTAAAAACTTTTGATTTAACAAAGAACCACAAGATAAAAGGATGTTGTTGATTTTTGAAACGGAAGACAATGTTGCTGTGGGACCTAAAGTATCAGTCCCTCTCATGGGTGATTGACCTTCAGCTAAGGCTTTGCTTGCCAATCTTCCATCAGGGGTTGCTCCACAAACCTTCCCAAATGGAGTATTGCTTGATACAGTACTTGTAGAACAGTGCAAAGTGCCACCTATTGGACCTCTCCCATATCTTGTGTTCTTAAATTCGGTTAATTTTTTTGCTACATATGAAAGGACATCCCTAGCAATTGAATCTACCTCTTCAATATCATTGCCGTATTTGGGTGCATTAAAACACATTGCTTGAATTTCTGGACCTGTTGGATCAGTATTTTGGTCTTGAAAATTTGTCTTGATTGCATGAAGCATTTGCTTTCCGGTGATCTTCTTATCTTCAAAAATCAATACTCTGATAGCCATAAGACTATTTGCTACATTTGCAGTACCAATTGTTTGCTGACCTGTAAAGTCATATTTTGCTCCACCTTGTTTCAATGATTTTCCCCGATCAATTGTTGTGGTAGGGCAAGCAAAAACAGATGCAAGGGGTTCATCCATTTCCTCTTCCCAACATTGATCAATGGTATTCTCTAATATAGCTTCCATTTTGACATAGAAATCTATCTGACTAAAGAATGCTTCTTCTACCTCGGCAAAATTCTCAAAACTTGAAAGATCTTTATGGTTTGAATTTTCATGTAAATTATGCCCTGTTCTTGGATCATAACCATTGTAAAGAGCCATCTCTAATATTTTCCCCATATTCAACCAAGCACCTCCTGTACGACCACCTAATAAACCTGAAACGCTTGGTTCAACACAACCAATAATGCAATAATCATATGCATCATCTAATTCATATCCTCTATTAATAAGAGCGGGGATAATCAATTCATCGTTGAACAAGGATGGCAACCCCATACCCAGTCTTATAGTTTCAAGAACCTTCAATTTAAAATCGTGTGGAGTTTTTCGATGCAATCTAGCCGTCAAAGAAGGTTGGGGGACACGAACATTTGCTGTTGCTTCTAGACAAATATAACTTAACTCATTAGTAGCATCAGATTTTGTAATGGGATCTTGCCCACCAATTGTAAGATTCTGAAACAAAGGATTTCCTCGGAAAAAATCTGTGTCAATCCAACTGCGTACTTTTTGAATTGTGTAGATTTGAAGGAAGAAATTTTCAGTTAATTCTAAAGCCTCTTGTCTAGTTAATTCTTCTTTAGCAATATCGTTTCGATATTTTTCAATTAATATTTGATCGTACCTTCCAATTGATATTCCAGCGCCATTATCTTCAATCTGAACACAAAAATGAATAAAAAGCATGAACTGCAAAGCTTCTCTAAAAGTTCTTGCGGGATATCTTGGAACTCTTTCGCAAATTTCAGCAATTTTTAGTAAATTATTTCTAGAGTTCCCCTCAGATTCATTCTTTGCTAATTCTTTTGCTAGAATTGCGTAACGCTCCGCAAAACGAATAACGGAATTCATTGCAATAATGACTGCTTCATAAAAATTTTTCTTTTTTATTGAATCGGGTTGAGACCAATCAAGTATTTTTACTTTCTCTTCGCAAATTTTGACCAATTTCTCCAGCCCAGTATCAAAAAGATATTTATGATGAGGGCTATAATGTCCATCACCACCTTGAAAATATGCTCCAATATCCACTGCCTTTAAATCAAAATGAGTAAGGGTTGCATTTTCTGGTAAAACTGCCCGTAATCTATCTGTATGGGTTCTACCTTTCCAAAATTCAATAATCTCCTTCAATTCTGGAAGTGTTTCTTCATCAACAAGAAATTTGCTTGCTGGGCGATCATAAAGGGCATATGGATCCTTATTAATCATTTCGTTTTCAATCCACTCAACGTCAAATTCAGGATAAAGTGGAGCCCATTGAGGTTTTGATGCATGATTGCAAACAAAACGACTTCCAGGCAAAATAAATATTGTCATGTTATCAAGTATTTTTTCTACTGCTTTTGCCCTTCGTAATATCGATGGTAAATGTTCAGTTTCTTTATAAGATTCTGTAAGGTATCTGGCACGCTCAATGCAGACTCCTGGTTTATACGATAATATTTCTTTCTTCAGCTGCTGTAATTCTTTACTTAATTGAGGTTTTATCTCATATTGAAAAGACTTAATTGTCATCTTCTACTCCTAACTTTTTACTTCTGGTTTCGCTACACTACCACGTTTAATTAAAAAGGTATCGATAATTTTTTCATTTTCACCATCAGATCCATTTAATAATGAAAACATACTATGCCATGCTGTCTTGTAAATTTTCTCTCTCGGTATGCATATAGTTGTTAAAGGCGGATCTATTAATGAGGCAAAAGAAATGTCATCTATACCAATAATTGACAATTCTTCTGGTATTTTTTTGCCTTCTTGTTTCGCTTCTTGCATAAGGCCGATAGCCATTAAATCATTTGATGCAATAATGGCTGTTGGAATTGGTTCTTGGTTCATTATTTCATGATATAACTTACGCCCACCCTCAATTTTAAAATCGCCTTCATGTATGGAAAAATTTATTAAATCACTCGAATATCTTTCTATTGAAGCAACAAAGCAATTTTTCCTAATATTTGCGGTTCGAAATTCCATAGGACCAGTCAATAATGCAATGCTTCTATGTTCAAGATCTATTAAATAATCAATTGCCTCATTTATTCCATGAAAAAAATTTTCCTTAATATCTACAGTTCGTTTCCCCTTAATCCCCCAATCGAGCGCAACAACTGATATCTTCTTGGAGTTCAATAAAGAAATTACATCTGGATTTACTTCAGTTGTCATTATAAATGAACCATCAGCATGAAATTCTATTAATTTTCGAGCTGCCTTATTCATTAATTCAATATCGTAATTCGTATTGAATAATAAAATATCATATCCATCATTAGATGCTAAGTATTCAATTCCTTGAATAACTTGAGGGAAAAAAGGGTTTGATATATCAGAGACAATTAATCCTAGCGTATTAGTTCTTCCTGTCGCTAATGCTTTTGCTTGGAAGCTACTATAATAATCCAATTCTTGCATAGCATTGACAACCTTTTGCTTTGTTTCTTTGCTAACATACCTAGTTTTATTCATCACATGGGACACTGTGGTTGCAGAAACCCCAGCTAAATGTGCAACATCGTTAATAGTAACCCTTCTAGTTTCCATGGTTCGTCTCTTATTTTAGTCGAATAGCAAACGCTTGCGCAAGCGTTTGCCTACATTATATAATAATATTAATATTTTGTCAATAAAAATGTTAATACGTTAACATTTTAAACTATGAAATGACACATTCAATGGTTTGTCAAAATTATTTATCACATCAATACATTTATCTCAAATTTCTCTGGGCAAAATGGTTATAGGTTCTCCGGAAACAGTCGTTGGTTAAGAAAGTTTGTGATTTTTTCTCTCATCTTTGGTTTAATCTCTGAGGATTCCAACTTACTGCAGATTATGGTAGCAGGTTAGGTTGATACCTCAACTTAATTAGAAAAAATTTCTAGATTTTCAGTCATCTGTTGTTCTGATTTCTTTAAGGAAACCAATAAAAATGTACAATTTTAAGAAACCAAAAGCAATTATAATATTGGCCTGTTAATTCTCTGATGGCCAGCAAAAACAAAGCCCACCTTTTGCCAGGTGGGCTTTGCAAATTCATTTACAATACTGCTCTTGCTCTTATCGCCACACACGGTCTACCAGCTACGTTCATCGGCTCCGGGTAGAGGGTGATCTTCTGGTCCTTCCAGGAGGCTGTATCATCCCCGTGGATCTCCGCCGGCTGCATAGCCAGAGGGCGGGAAAGGATCACGCCGCGAGGGGTCTCGGTGAACCAGAGGACATATTTTTTGACCGGTCGTCCGGCTGGGTGGAGTTCCTCCTGAGTGATCTCTTTGATGGTCACGGTGGCAGGACCTTTGAGGTCACTGCCACGGGCAAAACGTCGGGGGTAAAGTTCTGATATTTTCATTTTACGAAATCCTTTCTTCAATCTGGTTGATGATTTGTTGGGCTAAAGTTGAAATAGTGGTCAGGGATGCTTTGAGGTCATCAGTTGTGAGACCGGTAAGATAAAGATAATTGGGGGATTTGAGATCTTCAAAACCAAAATGCCGGCATACGGCGTAAGCTGTGGCCTCTGCTTCAAGCTCTCGCTGTTCATGGGGCTTTTTGCTTTCGAAGTGCTCCGCTAAATGATGGGCGATTTCGTGAACCAGTGTTTTTGTACCGGCGGTGAGGTTGAGTAAAATTTTATTTTCACTGGTGAGGGCACCCTGTGCGGCGCCGATTTCCTGATAATCTACAGTCAAACCGAGAGATTCCGCATAATTGATGAGAATTTTTTGAAGCTCAGGCTTGTATTCAGGGGATTTCCAGACATCGAGGGCGGGGATCTCGTCGCCTTCGGTCTGCGAGATATCGAAAACATAAACCACCTTGAAAAACACTTTATAAGTGGGTTCTTCGTCTTCATCCGGGGATTGGTCTTTGACGCGTATGGGGGCTAAAATCGGGATGCCTCTCTCACCCTTTTTGACGGTGCGGTTAAATTGATCTCGCCATGTGCAGAAACCGGCGACATGTGAGGCTTTGGGGAAAGTGTCCTTGATCAAAAGCTGGTTGTGAATGCTGTAATGATGGAATTTGGCCACGGTCTCGAGGTAGACCTCGATTTCCTGCGAGAATTGGGCTTCATCAATGAGGGATGCCAACTCTTCAATAGTGGCATTGATCGATTTTTGAAGTTGAGAAGAAGTATATTTGGCCATTGTGAAATCCTTTCTGCCGGATATTAAGCCTCCGGCGGGGCATATTAAAAAATCAGGCTCGAAAACAGTTTTCTCCATAGCGAAGCCATTTGATATAAACGGGGTTTCCATGGTCATATTCATAAAAAGTGACCCTGTGATCGTCGAGGCCTCGCCGCTCGTCGATGTCGACCAAAACCCAATCGGCGTAAATATCAAGAACGGTTGCGGTCAGGCGATAACGGCGGTATGTGGCATGGCATAAATCGCCGGGCTCCAGCTGAATTTCTTTTTCGATGAAGTGACGGTAAAGCATGGCCGCGATGCGATGCTTGCAGGGGATTTGTGGATTTCGCCGGTCATCCGGGCATGTGCATGCGACAGCCGGTAATTTGACAGTGAGATCAACCCGATAAAAATATTCGTTGCCGGCCTCCGTGCGGACCAGAAAAATTTTCTTTACAGGATCCTGACAGGAAACAGCGCCATAAGTGCAGGCAATCGCGATGCCACGGTCCCAGCGATGGCCAATTTTTGCAAGTTGCGGGAATTTTTCCGGATCGCGATATTCAGCGATAAAATCGGCCACCTGCTCCATGTCAAAAATAGGTTTTTCCGGGGACAGGTAGTTGATTGAAGTAAGTTTGGGATTGCATTTTTTCTCCTTTTTGAAGTGATAGATTAGAAACCGAAAGAAAGCTGAGCGGGCACGAAGCGAAAGCAGGGAAACCCGCAAAAAACCGAAGGAACCCAGGAACCGGACAAGCCGCGAACAGCGCCCGGGGAGGGAGAGAACAACCAGACAGGGCACCCGCGAGAGACCAAACAGGAGACCGCCAGAGAAGAACCCGGACCCAAAGCACCACCAGCGGAGAAGACCACCCCACCGGCCGCCTGAGAAGCCGCAGAAGCGGAGCGAGCCGCCAGACGGGCACGGAAGGGAACCGAGAGCGGACCCCCGGCCAGCCAGACCACAGAAGCGCCAGAAGCAGAAGCGAACAGGGCAGACTGGACAGAAGAACAGGAACCGGCACCGGCACCAGAAACCGAGAAAGCCGCCAGAACCTGAAGAGAAGAAGCGCCGCCAGCATTGACAGCCGCAGAAACCACCAGCGAATCGGCGCCAGCCGAGGAACCGCAAACGATGCCACCGTCGGACGCCAACCAGCGAGAAACCGGCCCCTGAACCACAGGGAGCGACGAGAACGAACGGGAACCACAAAACAGGATTGAAACCACAGGACACCTCCAAAAATTTGATTACGGACCCGAAGGAGGGGGTGAGCCGAAGGCCAAAGAGAAGCGAAGCGCCGCCAGCCACGTCTTTCTTTTTGTGGCTGACAACTTTTGCGGCTTTGCGATGGGTCTTCATGTTTCTCCTCTTTACCCCCTCAAGTGCGGATTTTCAGGGGGGTTATAGGGGTCGGGGGTAGGGGGGCGGCGGTCCGCGAAAATCACCCATGGGCTCCGCGGCGATCCTCCCATGTAAAAGGTTTGTACAATGTACAAACAAAGCGGATCCCGGGAGCGGATCCGCTTTGATAGTGGGGAATAATTTATAAGCGGGAGTCGAGTATTATCTGGGAGGCTTCCAGCTTACGTTGAAGGGCGATAACTTCTCCGGGATCACTGGTCTGCTTTAAAGCTTTCTTGATGCTACGGTGCATACGAGAAAGGGTTTCGCTGGGGATATCGGTATAGGGGACACCATCGCGGTTAGTAACTTTTGAAGCGGCTCCCAGGGCAGCTTTAGGGTCCTCGACGGGGTCAATGCCCAGGGCGTTTAAGATCTTGAGGGTGACAGGATTGGTATTTGGATTGGGCTTTGTTGAATGGTTTGTGCCGTTGGTTTCGAGTTCCTCCAGGGGTGTAGGGTCATAACCGGCTAACTTCATAACCCAGGAAAAACCAAGGCGATAAGCTTTAGACGTTGCACGAGTGATGCTCATCGATCGTTGCTGGGATCGGGGCTTTGATGCCCAGCGTGGTTCATCACTCCCACAGCTGGCTGAGGCACGGCCTATGACCATGCCATCGGACGCACGGATTAACTCGACGGTTGCGGACCAGTCGCCAGTATCAGGGTCCAGCCTGGTCAAGTTTTCTACTTCCCGGGGGAGCACGCCAATGAGAGCACCGAGGGCGGACCAGCCTTCGATATTCACATGCTTTCTGTTATTGATCACTGTGTACAATTTGCGATCATTGATAAAATCAGCCAGGTAAGCAGCGAGCTCAATTCCACGGTTGATCACGTCTTGAGGACCAGTGGTTTGAAGGGTGCCCAATTGAACGATCTCATATGGGGTTTCTATGATTTGATTGTCTAAGATTTGAGTGGTCATTGAAAACCTTTCTGCTGGTTACGAGGCCACCAGCGGGGCGCATAAAAAACTAAAATGGAATTGGGAGATGATCATCGCCATTTTGAAAAGCTTGCCAGGCTTCATCAGCTTTCTTTGAGTAGATCTCGACTTCATCGCGGGCTTGGATATGGGCCCAAGCGCTATTGATCTTGTTTTCGATAAGCCAGAGATAATTATCCATGGCCTCTCGTGCTTGGGCTTCAGCTTCGACCAGATATGCAGGATATGATTTATTTGGGCTGTACTGCTCCAGGTATTGGGCATGATGTAAATGATCGATGTAATCTAACACAGCAGCTGTATCTTGAACATGGGCCCAGGCTTTGTCGACCTCAGCTTGAGGACAATCACGCTGAGAAAGTAATGCCCAGCGGTCAACAGCATCGACCAGGTTTTTGTTAGCTGCGTTCACTGTGTGGAAAGTGACAATATCTGAACATATGGTAAGATTAGGGAACAGAGAATTGATTTTCTCGAGAAGTTGCCCATTGTTCTGTGACAGGCCTTGGGCAATTTCTGTTAATGGTGATTGGGTGGTCATTGTTAGTTAGATCCTTTCTTGGTTTGGTTAGGCGTGATAAAGTTTTTCACATTTTTTGATGGCTTCTTGCCGCTGTTTTACTGTGGCTTGGTACTGGGCGATTACCACAGGATTTGTGAGGTCAATAAGCGGCGTTCGAAGTGGTACAGCTAAACTTCCTCGTTTGGGTTTGTACCAGTCGGTCAATGTGCATTTTTCCATGGTTAGGGTCCTTTCTGGGTGTGTTGGTCAAGTACTAATATTATATAACAATATAGCTATATTGTCAATAAATAATTTTGATCAACTAATGGACCATAAAGGGGGGTAAAATCGACCTGGCTAAACCAGCGGATCATCAGCTGGATCACAAAAAAATCCAGCTGAATAATCCAGCTGGATCACAAAAAAACGAGGGGTATAATCGCCCTGGCTAAACTGGAGGATTTGGAAAAATCCCCAAGGGGGGCAGCCTATTTAATTTCGGTCACTGTTTTTGTTTCGGTCGGAATCTCCACGTTACCGGCCTTGTGGAGATCAATAAAAAGTTTCAGGCCAAACTGAAGAACACTATGACGGCTTACCCCCAGACGGTTGGCTAAATCCTCCAAATATTCGCGGTCTTCCTGCTTTAGGTAGACACTCATAGGATAATTTTTTGCATTCATGATTTTTTCTTTTCTCCAAGTTACAATATATCAATATAGATACAATACAACATAAATTTTCTTATGTCAAGAAAATTTTGTTTTTTATTGATGGAAAACGGAATTAAACAGGAAAAACGAATAGAAACGAAAGAAAAAAGAAAGAACCATTAAAAAGATTAAGTCTGCCGACGACCGGAGCCGGTTATGAGAATTTGACAATAAATATACGTCGATTTGGTGTGAGTTTGAACCTAAAATTATATTCTTACGGCTACGGGCGGAGGGCTTAATTTTGCGAGGGGGCGTGTACAAAGATAATTGTTTGCTGACTAATTAATTTACAATAGGCAATTGAAATACAAAGAGTAATGCCCCCGAAGCAAAATTACGCGAAGCTAAGGATCAAGAGCTGAAAAAAAAGTGTAGCCCAGGATAAATACGACAGGGCTGGAAATCCCATGCATGATCGGTAATGGTTATGCGATCGGCAGTGGATGAGCGTCTTTCCGGGCGAGGGAAGGGGTAAGCGACGAAGGCTCTTTGTTTTTCTGAGGAGCTTTCCCCGACTGAAGCCCACAACCGGCTGCATGGTGTGAAGCGAGCGGGAGTGATCGAATGGAGCCCAAGACGAGCGTTAAAAAGGGCGCCAGTGAAGCATGGTTTTAGGCGTGTTTGTGCCGCAAATCAAGTACCAAGAGTTTAGTAGATTGACAAGGCACAAACCGCCGTTGCGGAACTGTGCGCCCTTTAGAGAGATTTGGGCGGAACGAGGAACGGGAGCGAGCGGAACACGAAGCAAGCAGCCAGATAAAGAGCCTGGTACTTGGAAAGAAAATTTCAAGATAAAGTCGAATTCTAAAATATCTTCCGCTAGGTGTCTTACGCCCCGACGAAACCGGCGAGCCCCGAAAGTGTGGGGAGCGGAGGCGCAATGGAGTGAAGCCCAAGATGAGCGTTAAAAGGGCGCTGGCTGAACGTAGTTTGCGTAGATAGCCGCCGAAAAATGAAGAGAAGAATAATTAGTTTTGCAACGAGGCGGCTATCTGCGCAGTGAAGCCTAGCGCCCTTAGCGAAATTTGGGCGAAGCGGAATAAGCCGGAGCGATCCCACGCTGAGGGAGTGCGAGCCGGTTGAGGACAGGGCGCCACCGAGTTCTTAAAGGGCTGGTAAGCAATGCCGCCGCCAGCCACGCTTTTTCTTTTTGTGGCTGGCGACTCTTGCGGCTTTGCGCCCCATGCCCGGGTAGAACCAAAACCTGATACCTGGAAAGAGTTTGCACGGCGGCACCAAGTTAGGCGCTTTTTGTTTTTGCCTATCTTGGTGTCGCCACTACTAATTAAAACCTCGAGCGGTAATAGGTTACGCATAGAAGTTATCCCCCTCTACAATGCGCTAAAAAAAAGTAGTAGAACCCATGCGAACAATGGAACTGCAAAAGAAAAAGGGCTGCGGAGGGGTTAGCCTAGCCAGGGACAAGCACGCTTTTTGTTTTTGTGCTTGTCCCGTTGCGACGGCTATCCCCGACACCATGCCCGGGTAATTCTGAAGGTTGGATATGACAAACGGAATTTCAGTTAATCCGGCAGGCAGTGAAGGCGTACTTTATTTTTGCCATGACTGCCTGCCGGTAACCGAGCCCAAACCCCAACAAAATCACCTGGCGGGCCCCGTGGGTGGCTGGTTGGAAAAGCAGTGATTTGCAAAGGCGTTTTATGATCAACAGGCCTCACGAAAGCGAGCAGTTGACCAGCCACCCATGGGAGGACACCACGTGGCCGGGCCAGGTGAAGAGAGCGGCTTCCCCTATCCCCCCACTTTCAACCCTACCTTATTCCGGCTGGTGGGGGGCCTTGACCGGTTGGCGGCACAAGCAAGGGGCACGGTTAGCAGCCAAAAAACAGAACGCAACCCACGCTTTTTGTTTTTGTGGGTTGCGGGCTGAAAATTTTTGGCTGCTGCCCCTTGTCGCAGTGCCGACAGAGGGTGCCCCCCACCCAAGCCGGAACCCGGGAGGGGTTGGGGGGTGTGGGGGGAGGGGAGAGCGGCTTTGTTGGGGTTAAGGGCTCGTTCTTTACGTGACCTTTATCACTCGAGCGGTGATCATCGGCATGGGGTATATCGCAATCCTCCGCAATGGAATCACAAGAGATAATCGCCCACCTGGTAGAGTATCACAATCCTCCGCATTGGGTTCACGAGAGACAAACGCCCACCAAGAAAAAGGGGTTGTTCAGCAAGCACGATTTGGCTGGATAGCCGGACGCCTTTGTGACCTATAACATTCACGATAATCCGGCTATCCAGCCTGCGCAGCTGAACATCCCCGCCAACATTGCGCGAATAAAGGCAGCCAGGTAAGGCGTTCTTTCTTTTTGCCTTTCCTGGGTGCCATATAGCATTGGGATCTCGAAAATAATAATCCACCTGTAAGAGTATCTCAACCCTCTGCAACGGGAAATCAAAAGTATTGATCCACCTGAAGAAAGCCAGAGTGAGCGGCGTTCCTGACGAGCAAGGCCAAACCCCGGAGCGACGCCCCCACCATCTGCGATCGTTGTTTTGGCAGATGGTGGGGGGTATTTGCTTATCTTTTAAAGGAGCGGAGGGGTTGGCCGCAGTCGAGGAATTGAACGGAGCGAGCGAAAGGGAGGCTTATTCGGGGATCAACGCAAAATCGACGGAGAAAGGAACAAATTAAAAAAGGAGATTTCTAAAATGATAACTCAATATCCGGTGAAAAAGATAATATAATAGTTCTGAGTCTTCAAATTACCAATAATCCCCTTTCACTAATTACGATAGAGGTAATTATTAATGACCTTGAAACCTATTGTTATAGATACAACTTCTAATGAAAATGGATATACTCGGCTTTTGGGAGGACCACCAAATAGTTCTTCAATGCGTTCAGGAAAAGTTGTGCTTCAACCTGGTGAATCTGTAGGAAAACATAGCACAAAGACGAATGAAGAACTGATCGTAATATTAGATGGAGAAGGTGTATTTATTTTCAATGATAGCCACAGTCTTGAGTTCAATAACCAATACGTCTTATATTGTCCCCCAATGACTGAACACAATATTCTTAATACAGGTTCGACCCCGTTAAGTTATATATATGTTGTAGCAAAAGCAATCTAAAAAATTTTGGGTTTCGAACGAAGAAATATCTTAGCCAAAGTTAAAATCTTGGATTCAATGATTTAGTGCAACGGGTGAGGTGGTAAAATCATTCGTATGCAAAAACAAAAATGAGTCTACTGAAAAAACGACTGGACAAATTTTATCCTAATTATCGATTCGCGAAAAAATGAAGTTTCACCTATAATTATAACCAGGACAGTTCAAA
>LDZU01010456.1_pt1 | contig 23614 bp, 17 predicted proteins | sample 615531 | NCBI WGS metagenome assembly LDZU01 (sample SAMN03408293, study PRJNA278302) | terrestrial metagenome | isolation source: oil reservoir sample SB2 | place: USA: Alaska, North Slope, Schrader Bluff formation | collected 2011-09 | reverse complement strand
GGCTGGAAATGATATTAATGATCAGAGAGAACAGGAACAGCACAATACCGATGAAGAACAGCACGTGGTAGTGGGTGCTGCCGCTGGCTACCTCGCCCATTTCGGATGCGATGGTGGCTGTCATGGTGCGGGTGGGTTTAAAGATGGATTGGATACCTTGCAGCATGGTGGGGGCGTTGCCGGTTACCATCATGACCGCCATGGTTTCACCCAGCGTGCGGCTGATTCCTAGCATGACTGCCGTGATGACACCGCTGCGCGCTGCCGGAAGGGTCACCTGCCAGATGGTCTGCCAGCGGGTGACGCCCAGCGCATAAGATGCTTCGCGATAGGATTGCGGTACAGCGTTCAGCGCATCTTCTGCCACGGAGACGATGGTCGGGACGGAAATGAGCGCCAGTAGCAGCGCACCGGTGAAAGCGGTCAGTCCGGTTGGCAGGTTGAATGTTTCACGCAGGGTAGGAGAGAGAAACACGATCCCGATGAAACCCAATACTACCGAGGGGATGCCAGCCAAGATTTCGATCAGCGGTTTGAGGATCTCTTTGACGCGTGCAGGTGCGATTTCAGCGATGTATACGGCTGTGCCGATGCCGAAAGGCAGCGCTATTGCGATGGAAATGAATGTAACCAGCAGAGAACCAGAAAAAAGTGGCAGAATACCGAAGTAATCTTCAATGGGGTACCAACGTGTGGTAAATAGGTCAGATAGGGCTACCTCACCCAGCGTCGGCAAACCTTCTTTCAATAAAAAATAGAAGATCATCAAAACGATGATGATGCTGGAGAAGCCAGCTATCTTAATAATTCGTGTGATGACCTTATCTTTCATATTTTTTCCCTATTCGATCGATCGATACGGGATGAATCCCAGATCGAGCACATACTGTTGTGCTTCAGGTGAGAGAATCCAATCAATATAATCCTTTATAGCTCCAGTTGGTTCTCCATTGGTGTACATGTAGAGCTGGCGCGCAATGGGGTAGCTTTTATCTTTGACAGTTGCCTCGGAAGGCAGCACGTATTCTTCTCCCTGGCTGAGCGCCAGCACTTTTACCTCATCTGTCACATACCCCAACCCGTCGTATCCAATGGCGTTGGGATTATCTCGCACTTCAGAAATGATGCCTTCGGATGAGGGCAACAGTAAGGTTTCTTGGGAGAAGAGCACTTTGCTGTCAGAATCACCCATGCGCACCACGTTCTCCAGGAAATACACATGTGTGCCGGAGTTGGTCTCGCGCGACAGGCACACAATGGGGCGATCTTCACCGCCCAATTCTTTCCAGTTGGTGATGAGACCCTGGTAGATCTGTGAGACCTGCTCGACGGTGAGCCTGTCAACGGGATTTTCGGGGTTGACGATAACAGCAATGGCATCGTAAGCAACCACAATCTCATTTGGGTCAATGCCCTGGTTGTTCGCTTCGCTGATCTCTTCGTCTTTGATGGCGCGCGAGGCATTGGCAATATCCACCGTGCCGTTGGTCAGGGAGGTAATGCCTGTGCCAGAACCACCACCAGAAACAGATATCTGGATATCAGGATGCGCCAGCTGGTATTTTTCAGCCCAAATTAAAGCCAGGTTGACCAGCGTATCTGAGCCTTTATCCTCAATGTACTTGTTCTGAGTTGTACCATTTGAGTTGGAGGTGGTTGGCGAGTTGTCGCTGCCACATCCAGCCATGAAGAAGATCAAAATAAAAAAAATCGCGATGGATTTTTTCATGATGCGAAATTATACCTTATGAGAAATTAGGAAGGGTAGTTTTCCGGGATGATTTTAGCTACCTCTTAAGATTGGCGCATGCGCGATAAGAAAGGAGTAAGGTATAATTAAACCTCCCGTGAATTAATTGAGGAGTTTTTCTTTAAATGGAAATTAGCAATCTTAAACGAATAGATATTGATCAGGAAATGCGCACTTCTTACATCGATTACGCGATGAGTGTGATCGTAGCGCGGGCTCTTCCAGATGCACGTGATGGGCTGAAACCTGTCCACCGCCGCATCCTATATGCGATGATGGATATGGGCATCCGCGCCAGTTCTTCTTATAAGAAATCTGCTCGTATCGTTGGTGAAGTGCTCGGTAAATATCACCCGCATGGTGATGCAGCGGTGTATGACGCCATGGCACGCATGGCACAGGATTTCTCGATGCGCTATTTACTGGTGGATGGGCAGGGTAACTTTGGTTCCATCGATGGCGACCCACCTGCCGCCATGCGTTACACCGAAGCCCGCATGGGTGCTATGGCAGAAGAAATGCTGGTGGATATCCAAAAGGATACCGTCGATTTTGTGGATAACTTTGATGGCTCTTTACAGGAACCTTCTGTGCTTCCGGCGCGCCTGCCGAATATGCTTTTGAATGGGGCATCCGGTATCGCAGTGGGTATGGCTACCAACATTCCTTCCCATAACCTGGGCGAGCTATGCCGTGCGCTCATCTATATGATTGACAACCAGGATAATCTGGATGAGATCACCGTGGAAGATCTGATACGCATTTTGCCCGGTCCAGATTTTCCCACCGGCGGCATCATCGTGGGAACGGAAGGTATCCGGCAGGCTTACAGTACCGGTAAAGGCAAGGTCACTTTGCAGGGCAAAGCACAGATCGAAGAGATTCGTGGCGGGCGTTATGCAATCCGCATCACCGAGATTCCCTATCAGGTCAATAAAACGACGCTCATTGAGCGCATCGCTGAACTGGTTCGTTCCGATCGTATCCCTGAGATCTCGGACCTGCGCGATGAATCAGATCGCACCGGCATGCGCATCATTCTTGAGTTAAAACGCAGTGCACAACCGAAACGAGTATTGAATCGCCTCTATAAATATACGCAGTTGCAATCCACTTTCGGCATCAATATGCTGGCATTGGTGGATGGTGAACCGCGTTTACTGACACTGAAGCATGCCTTGCAGATTTTCATCGATCATCGCATGGAGGTCATCAAGCGCCGGACAGAATATGACCTGGAAAAAGCCCGCAATCGTGCTCATATACTTGAAGGGTTGATGATTGCGTTGGCGAATTTGGATGATGTCATCCGCACCATTCGTGAATCGAAAGATGCAGATGTCGCCAAAACACAATTGATGAAGCGCTTTAAACTTTCCGAGATTCAGGCGCAAGCCATTCTGGATATGCAATTGCGACGTTTAGCGGCGTTAGAACGCATGAAGATCGAAACAGAGTATAAAGAGGTCAAAGAATTGATTGCCTACTTGGAAGATCTGCTGGCGCATCCCAAGAAAATGTTGGGCGTTATCCGGCAGGACCTTGAAGAAATCCTCGAGAAATACAGTGACCGACGTCGCACTCATATCTCTGAAGGAGGTGTGGAAGATCTGACCGAGGAAGACCTGGTTTCGGATGTACCGGCGCTGGTGAGCATCACCAATCGCGGCTATATCAAGCGCGTTTCCCCCAAGGTTTACCGTACACAAGCCCGCGGCGGGCGGGGTGTGATCGGGCAGGGCATGAAGGACGAAGATGAAATCGATATGATCATCCCGTGCCGTGCGCTGCACACCTTGTTGTTCTTCTCCGATCGCGGCAAGGTATATTCTGAAAAGGTATATCAGATCCCAGAAGGTGGAAGAACAGATAAGGGTCTTTCCCTGGTCAACTTGATTGCGCTGGAACAGGGGGAACGCATCACTGCTGCTTTGGCGGTACCTGATTTTGAAACAGCGGGCTATCTAACGTTTGCTACCACGCAGGGCTATATGAAACGGGTGGAACTGAAAGAATTTGAAAGCGTGCGTACCTCCGGGCTGATTGCCATCTCCTTGCAGGATGATGATGAATTGGGTTGGGTGGCATTGACGAGTGGGAAAGATGAGATGATGCTGGTTACCGCTAACGGTCAGGCACTGCGCTTCAAAGAAGAAGATATTCGCCCGATGGGTCGCACCGCTCGCGGTGTGATCGGTATCCGCTTCAAGGATGGAGATCGGCTTGCTTCGATGGAAGTGGTGGAAAAGGGTGCTTCCCTGCTGGTGGTGACCGAAAAAGGATTTGGGAAACGCACTGATCTGAAAGAATATCGCTGCCAGGGTCGCGGCACGCAGGGTGTGGCAACCATCGACAAGAACTCTCTAGCCAAGATCGGCAAGATTGCGATTGCACGTGTTGTTCAAAAGGATGACCAGGTAACACTCATGTCTAATAACGGCATCATCATCCGCTTAAATGTGAAGGATATTTCCATTTCAGGACGCGCGACACGTGGTGTAACACTCATGCATCTGGAAAAGGGAGATAAAGTGGCTTCCGTAGCGCGTTTCACGGAGGGCATCCTGAGCGGTAACGTGGATTAAAAGAAGGATTGCTTATAAAGAAGCCGGGCGCAGGCTCACTTCCCCCATTGGGAAGGAAAGCTGCTGCCCGGTTTTTTCTTTAAGTACCAGATAACCTTGTTCATCTACGTCCTGCATGATGCCAGAATGAGTTTGCCCGTTGGTGGAGGTGATGGTCACAGGTTGCCCCAGAAAAGCTAAACGGGTTCGCCAATCATTTAAAAAAGTGGAAGAAGGGAATGAGTTACGCACATGAAGGAGTTGCTCAAGAATGCAGTGCAGGATTTCCCAACGATCCATGTTTTTACCGAAAGCATCTTCCAGCGAGGTGGCGGGGAAAAGCAGGGACGAAACGGGTGGCAGCGCTGCAGAACTGATGTTAACCCCCACGCCCATTACCAGCCCGCAAAGGGTGGTACCTTGCCAAACTGCTTCGCACAGAATACCTGCGCATTTTTTACCATCCAGCAGTACATCATTCGGCCACTTGATCTCTGCCTGCGAAGAAGGACTGATGGCATCCAGCGCTGTGCATACTGCTAGTGCTGCCAGTGCTGAAAACAGCGGCAGAGACTGCTGTTCTTCTGGATGGGGATACAGGATCAGACTGAATGAAAGGGAAGCGCCTGCGTGCGCGTGCCAGGAACGTTGGTTGCGCCCATAGCCGGCGATTTGATGATCCGCCACTACCAGCGAATAATCAGGCGGGCGCTGCGCAACCCATTCCAGGGCGGTGGCGTTCGTGGAGGGTAGCCTGTTGAAATAAAGCAGCTTCCCCATGGGAATGTCAGCCAGGAGTTTAGAAAGAGTTTCTTCGTCCACGGCTTTCATTATAGACCGGAAAACAAAGAACAGCCCGATTGGGCTGTTCTTATGCATGGTATTGGCTGCTATTTACTTACACTGACTTTGATGGTCTTGGGTTTGGCTTCCTCCGCTTTGGGGACACGCAGGGTTAGTACACCGTTCTCGATGTTTGCATCTGCCTTGCTGGCATTCAATGTGGAAGGAAGAGTGATAGTGCGATGAAATTTACCAGAAGGACATTCTTTGTGAATGTAGTTGGCATCTTCTTCAGCGCCGAATTGCAATTCACCGCTCAGGGTTATGGTTTCATTGATAACCTGGATATTCAGATCATCCGCTTTCAGACCTGGAACCAGTGCGGTGACGATGAAATCATCATCCTCTGCGCGCACATCAATGGGTACGATCACTTCGTTCTCTTTATATGGCATTTCATCATCGAAAAAATCCTGCATACGGCGCAAGCGGGCAGCGCGACCAAAAGGTGAATAAACGTAGTAACTCATGTTTGAACCTCCAAATTTTCTGTTCTTATGCTATTAATGATAAAAAAGGATGATTAAAAAAGAATAAGCAAAATCTCATTGTTTTATTAAAATTATTTTATTAAAATTATGAAAAGGAAAGATAGTTTGGTGGTATGATTGTGGCTTTGGAGAACAAGAATGACAAAGAACCAGCTTGAAGACAAAATCACGATTATAGAGGGACCACCCCCTGTTTTTGAGCAAATTGATGATGGGTGGGCTTTGGGTCTTTCTGAGGGTCCCTTATTATACGATATGAGCCTGACACAGGTGCGTACTTTCAACGGTCCAGAACTGGTGGAGCGTTGCCATCGCATGTGGAAGGAAAACGGCGTCATCCATCTGCATTATCGTAATGAGATGGGTGTGGAGGAGAAGGTACCCATCATGGCTGCCCGTTCCATTGAGACCGATGAGGGGCAAATCCTGCTACTGTGGACGCGCCATATCCCTGAGGAATTCGAGGACTTTGATGACCTGGACGATGAAGAGGATTTCGACGAAGGAGAATATTAGAATACTTGTGAAAAGGTGAGCAGAAAAATGGCTCACCTTTTTTTGTGTAACGAAATTTAGCGATTAGCCAGGAATGCATAGGCTGCTTTTTTACCCGATTCTCGCAGAAGATTGTATTTCTCATCACCCTTAACGATATCGAAATCGGTCGATTGTATGCCGCGATCGCTGATGGCGATGGTACGGCGCTGATCGATGATACTGGTTTCGTATTGTATGACTTCGTAGGATGAATACACATTACTCATAACTAAACTCAAGTAATCCATCAAGTTGCGCGGATTGGAGGATCGTTTGATAGAGGTGCTGCTGCTATCTGGATACAGAAACAAGCCCAGGGTCTCTTGATTACCCTTGGTGCGTTTGAGCTCACTGGTGGTCAGATAGGGTGGTTCATCAAAAACCTTGATGGGGTAGTTATTGAATAAACCTCCATCCACGTAGTAATCGCCATTGCCGAATTTCTTCCCATCAAAGCGTAGTGCCTCGAAATAGAGCGGGATGGACATGGACATGCGTACCGCATCCGCCACAGCTATATCGGGGGTGGTTTGGAAAGACATGATCTCTTCGCGCTGTTTGTTAAGGTTGGCTACCACGATGAATGGATCGAGAAAGCCGCGCTTGTGAAAATCCATGAAACTGGCATCCGCATTACCGTCGCAGTGTTTTGCCACCACTTCACGCAGCCAGCCGTAGAAATATTCGCTGGAGTACAGCCCGTAGGAACGGATGATACGCGCCAGTTTTTCCTCATCGGTTGGCAGGCGCGTTGGTAGTTTACGCTTGCGGGTCGAGGATTGTGGAATCTTGCGAAAATCGAGGGTGGAGAAAAGCTCCAGCACCTCATCAATGGGTAGGCGTAAGCTAACCAACAGTGCGCTGATGGCACCGGCAGAAGTACCTGCAACTCGTTGAATGCCGGTAAGAACGCCTTCTTCTTCTAGTACTTCCAGCGCGCCAATATATGCGATTCCGCGTACTCCGCCGCCTTTGAAGACCAGGTTGCGGTAAATGATGGGTTTGGGAGCGAGAAAGGGAAAGAGTGGACTCATAATTTCCTCATAATGGTTAGATTACCCCCATCATATAAGGAATTAGAAGATTTGTAAAGATTTTGTTATTTTGTAAGCAGATTTGTCAAAATTGAGGAAATCTCCACTAAAGCTCGCGTATCCAACGCACAGTATTGCAAGAGATTGGTAATTGTTTTTTGTCTTTCTGAATCAATTATCTTTCCGCCCACCATCTCCCACCAGGTGATGGATGCTTCATCTCCTTTTTGAATGGCTAAATCCGCATAGCTCAGGTCGGGCACCAGTACCTGCAGTACTTTTTTGATGGAAGCGCTGCCATGAAAATCAGGATGGATGTACATATTCTGGCTGAAGACCTCCATCAGATCCACCACGCGGCTGTTGAGTTCCTCCAGAAACTGCGCATAGCTGGGGCAGATCTCCGCCATTTCGCGGTTACGGTACATTTCAAAGGCTTTGTTCCATACCATGACCGAGCCATAGGGTGCGATGTGTTGCGAGAGCTGCTGCAACAAAGCGGGGGCAGGATCGCTGAATTGGGTGTGCAAATATTCATAGTGTTTGAGCTCGGCATCGGGAGCTGGTAGCACGTGCAGCGAATATTGAAAGACGATGTGCTGGTTGGGTTTGTACCCATCAAAAGCCGGTAGTGCAGGGTTGCAGGTTTCGTAATCCAAAAAATGGAGTGGGTAGCGCAATTGCGCGAACCAATTACGGATAGCGTTTCGCTCAATAGATGGCTCACCGGATTTGACCACATCCACGTACGCCTGCTGTTTTTCAGAAAGTGCGAAACCGGCAGGAATATCGTTTATGGCGCGCACTCCCATATCTTCCATCTGAGTGGCTTTGTTTTTGTGCAGGCGGCTGATCTCGTAAATGGGATGCTGAGGCAGGTCGGGGTGGCATAGCTGCGGGTAAGGGCAATCGTTTGGCTTGCGGCAGTGTTCCAGATTGTCATAAGAATTCTGCTGCAGAGCCTGGCGGGCAACCCGCATGAGGATTGCAACCGTAGGTTGCACATCTGCCATAGCTTGTGTGATATCTTCACAAACGAAAAGCTGAGCTAGATCAAGCTCACCTTTCCGGTGGTAGTTGCTGTTGAGATGTACCAGACAGGCATGCCGCAAGCGCATACTGGCGGAAAAAACTTCGCGCTGGAAGGCAACATCCAGCACATGTTCTTTTTGCAGGGAGGTACTGCTCTTGATCTCATATAGATCATAACAATCCTCTTTTTCATCGTGGATCAGGGCATCGCTGCGGGCGAGGAAGATATCCAGTGTGTCAGTATGTTGCCAGTGCAGCTCTGCATTGGAGTATTGGGGCAGGATGTGCTGCTGGATGAATTCCAGCGCCAGTGCTTCCACTTCCTGTCCCTGCTGCATGCGGAATTGGTCCATGGCGGTGAAGGGTTGGGCGCTGGGGTAGCCGTGCTTGGCTGCCCAGAAATGCCGCGGGCAGTCACAGAACAGCAGGAAATCGGTTTTGCTGATGGTTTGGTCAGGCATATATCATTCCCTACTCTTGATTATAGTGGAACTTGTTCCAGAGAGAGATCATTTTGGGAATGTCTCGTTTTTAAGAGATAAAAAAGTGTTTCAATACGAAGAGGCTGTTCTACTTTTTAGACAGCCTCTTCGCGTTCTACTCCTTCAGGATGTATAAAATTCCAATGGTATCCGGACCGGCATGCGTGGCTACCGTGCAGCCGGTGTGGGTGATATACACATTTTCAATGGGTGCCAGTTTGAGCAATTCCTTCTTTAAATAGAGCGCATCTTCATCGCATCCTGTGTGGGTCAGGAATACCCGCTTCAGATCCACGTTGGGAAGATGACTTTCAAAATCGATCAGCATGGAGTTCAGCGCTTTTTTACGTGACCCATTGATCTTTTCCTTGACATCCATTGTGCCTTTGGCTGCGTCAACCTCGATCACCGGGCGGATGTGCAGCATGCTGCCCACCACATGCTCCATAGCGCTGCAGCGTCCCCCTTTGTAGAGGTAATCCAGCTTATCGATGATGAAGGTGGTATGCACGTGCGGTTTCACTTCTTCCACGCCGGTTATGATCTCTTCCACGCTGCAGCCCTTATCGCGCAAGTCGCAAGCTGTCAGCACGGAGAGAGCGATGCCGGTGGAGAGGTTGTGTGAGTCGATCACATGGATCTTTTTGTCCGTGAGCGACTCCGCCACTTTGCTGGCTACCTGGTGCCCGGCGGAAAGCTGGCTGCTGATGCCGATGTAGATCATTTCATTGGGTGAATCAAAAAGTGTTATGAAATCAGCCGGTGAAGGTGCCGCTGTCTTTGGAAATAGCCCGCTTTGAGCGACCTTCTCGAACAATTGCGGGGTAGTGATGGTTTCCCCATCCAAATAGGTTTCTTCCCCCAGCGTGACGACGAATGGGATCTGTCGAATGCGATGTGCATCCAACAGCTCTTGGTTTAAATCCGAACAGCTATCTGTTAAGATCTCGATCATTTTGACTTCCCTTCTGCGTTGTTTGAGTTCTTTTGGACGGATTGAACCCTGTCTTTATATATAGTACTGGAAAGGCTGTAAAGAGGGCTCTTTTAACCATCCCTGCGGAGTAGTTTACCTCTTGTTTATATGAATTCTGTAAAAAATTTGGGATGAAGGTGAATTTTTATCCCAAAGAAAGGCTCTATTAAAGGCATTCCCCCAGGTCGCACAGGTTGTTAAAATTTGCATCCACATATCGTCGGCAGCTACCTGGATACGCACAGCCCTTTGGGCAGCGTACCACACAGTTTGCCGGAGAGGATGTGCTGGTTGCGCTGGGGATGGTCTGCGTTGCCTGTGGTGTAGCTCCCTGCGTGGGTGTGGAGGTCACAGTGCTGACTTCCTGCCCGCGCTTGCGGCGTTGTGAGGTATGCACCTGTGGTTCTTCCAGTTGAGCAGTAGTTGGTTCGGTTGGTGTCTGGGTTGCGGTGGCTTGTTCTGTGGGAATATCTGTTCCCTCGGTGGGGGTGGTCTTTGCTGCACTCCGCTGCTCACTGAGAATAGATCGGAAGGTGTTACTCCCACCCACCAGGATGGCGGCAAAAGAAGCGACGCCTACCGTGCCCATCAGACGCAGAACCTGCCTGCGTTCCATTTGTTGTTTTTCGGAGATTCCCTCCGGAAAAACGCCGGTCGATTTCGGGAGGGTTTTCCGGGGAAAGATATTGCTGGAGGTATTGGTGATCCAACGGGCGTGCAGGGCGATCTTTACCACCAACAGAACTAAACTGAAAATGGAAGAGATGACATGTATATCGCGCACCAGCAGGTAGTTCTCCAACGGCAGGTCAAACCAGGAAGAGATCAACAGTCCTGTCAGCAGAATGAATTCCAAAGCGCACATCAGTAGAAAATCCAGTAAAAAACGGACTCGCTGCCCGCCCATCTTCGGCGCAAAGAAGCGTTGCAGCATGTTGAGTACCCATTTCCAATGTCGCAGCAGATGGTACAGAGCCAGGATGCAAAGGAACAGCCCGCCCCACTGGTGCAGCGACAATCCCGTCAGATCCAGCCAGAAAGCCAGCACGAAGCCGATAAATAGGATAGCATCAATCCACCAATTGGTTTTGTTGGTTTGTTTTTTCATACAGAAATGACCTATTTTTGTTATCAGCTGAACTTTATATGAGAGATGTGAAGAAGTTGTGAATTTTTTATATGTTTGTACAGTATTTTTTTAGGTAAATCATCAAGTACCCACCCAATAGTATTTGTATTTGAAAAGTTGTACAATCAATCGTAAACTGTTAACATTAATATTTTTTATTGTCGTCTGGGAGGGAAAATGAGCATCATACTGATTGTTTCCATCTTGATACAGTTGTTTGCTGCATTTTATTCCCTTAGGTTGATTAAAATCACCGGAAAAGTAAAATCTTGGCTTGCGATTTCAATTGCCATTATTTTAATGACCATTCGACGATCTGTAACACTCTATGGTTATATAACGGGTAACTTAATTTCAAGCTTAGATTGGGTAGAAGAAATTGTAGCACTTCTCACTTCATTTCTAATGGCGATTGGTATTGTGTGGATTGCTCCCATTTTTCGATCAATCAAGTTGACGAATAAAGCACTGATACGTTCAAACCGTGCTTTGAAAACGTTGAGTGCGTGTAACCAGATTATTATTCATGAAAATAATGAGTCTATTTTGATGAAAAGAATATGTCGGGTAATTGTTGAGTTAGGTCAGTATCGGATGGCGTGGGTTGGTTTCGCTGTAGATGACGTGGAGAAAAGCGTTTTGCCTGTTGCCGATTTTGGTTTTGTGGATGGGTACCTTGATCAAACAAAAATAACTTGGGATGAAAGTGAAACAGGAATGGGTCCGACTGGAATGGCAATTCGAACTGGTCAAACTTGCATCGTCCGTGATGTCCAAAGTGACCCCAATTATCACCCATGGCGCAAAAATGCATTGAATCGAGGATATCGATCAACAATTGCTTCACCACTCAGGGGCAACAATCATGTTTTTGGCGCTTTGAACATCTATTCAAACGAAAAAGATGCATTCGATGAAAATGAAGTGAAGTTGCTAACAGAATTAACGAATGATCTTTCTTATGCGATTAATGCAATCAGAATAAAAGAACAACGAAATCAAAGTGAACAACAATTATTTGAATCTCAACAACGATTAGTGCAACTTGTAGAACGTTCACCGTTAGGTATCGTTGAATGGAGTACCGACCTCGAAATTGAAGCTTGGAACCCAGCTGCTGAGATGATATTTGGATATTCAAAAGAAGAAATGATCGGTAAACATTCTGATCAGTTACTGCCTGGAACTTCAAACTTTAAATTCGATAACAATCTGTATGAGGGATCCTCTGATAAAGGATTCATTTTTGACGCAACTGAGAGCCACACGAAAAATAATGAAATAATCATATGCAATTGGTACAATTTTCCTTTGATCGATAAGGAGGGACAGCTATATCGTTTCGCATCAATAATTGAAGATGTTACAGATCAGACCAACGCGGAAGTGATGCGAGAAAATCAGTTACAAAGATTAAATGCCCTAAGGCATATTGATATGTCTATTCTAGGAAGTTTTGATTTAAATATTGTATTAAATACAATCGTTGAAGAATGCATTGACAAATTACAGGTTGATGCCATTTCCATTTATAAATATGATCCGCTTCAAAATGTATTGGAATACAAATGTAGTAGCGGTTTTAAATCCACAGATTGGCAAGATATTCAACTCAAACCTGGCGAAGGTTTAGCCGGTAAGGTAATTGTGGAAAGAAAAATGGTCCTGATATCGGATCTATCTGAAATAAAAGAAAAAATTTCCCGGTTTTCTATATTTATGCCAGATAAATTTAACAGTTATATAGGAATTCCTTTGATATCCAAAGGAGAAATAAAAGGTGTTTTCGAAGTATTCAATAAGACAAAGATCAGCGGACAGGAAGCCTGGTTAGATTTTTTACACATGTTGACCGGTCAAGCTGCAATTGCTATCGATAATGCAGAACAGTATGAAAAATTACAAATCTCAAATATGGATCTGGCTTCTGCATATGATAAGACAATCGAAGGATGGTCAAAAACACTTGAGTTGCGTGATCAGGTGACCGAAGGTCATGCGGTTCGAGTAACAGAAATTACTTTGCGGTTGGCAGAAACATTCGAATTAAGAAAAGATGAATTGGTCCATATTCGTAGAGGTGCCTTGTTGCATGATATTGGTAAAATAATACTCCCCGATAGTATTCTGCATAAACCAGGACCATTAAGTGAAGAAGAGTGGATATTAATGAAACAACATCCACAAATTGCCTATAAGCTGCTATCTCCAATCAAATACCTGCGACCAGCTTTAAATATTCCTTACATGCATCATGAAAAATGGGATGGAAGTGGATATCCAAATGGATTAAAGGGGGATCAAATCCCTCTGGAAGCGCGAATATTTGCGGTCGTTGATGTATGGGATGCATTAAGCTCAGATCGTCCTTATCGAAAAGCATGGCATCCCAAAAAAGTCACTGAATATATTAAAGAACAAGCAGGAAAACATTTTGACCCCGATGTAGTTATGCGGTTTTTGCCTATGCTCGAAGAAAAAAAGAATCATTCCGTATTTATGCATTAATTGATGCATAGAAATAGTTTAATGCGAATGATTAAAAAGTACCGTATATTTTTTACCTGTTGAATAATATACCAAGAGATTAGTTCGGATAATCATTTGTTGAAAATGAGGTTATTTGATTCGGGAATTTGATTTCTTGGGAAAATTATGATCTACAGTTGAGATCTCTTTGGTGAGTGAAAAATGCAGCTTTTTGCTGGATCTGGAATGCCCCAGGAGGGACTCGAACCCCCAATCTAGGCGTTAGGAGTGCCTCGCTCTATCCACTTGAGCCACTGGGGCATTAGTATGCGAATTATAGCATTGAGGAATGTGGCTGGCAAGAAAAAAACAAAGCTGCCGGATAGCTATCCGGCAGCTTTGGGAGGGATTGCCACTCGCGACCCTTGTGGGGCTGCAGCATAAGGAGGGATACGCTGCGTCGCAGTGGCGATACCAATACTAATAAAGGTCTTTGGTATCTGTGGATATATTATACCTAAATAGTCCAAATTACTATTAACAAAATCTCAGACTTTAAGGGAATGCATATACGTTTTTAAGTTCGGCAAGGAGATTTATGACTATAATTCCAGTAGTGTAGTATTAATACAAAATCAAAGGAATAGCATGGCACAAGCATATTATCGAAAATGGCGCCCCTCCAACTGGCAGGAGATCGTAGGGCAGGAGGCGATCGTACATACTTTGCACAATGCGGTAACCCTGGATAAAGTAGCACACGCTTACCTGTTTTCTGGTCCACGTGGAACGGGCAAGACTTCCACCGCGCGCATTCTCGCAAAAGCTATTAACTGCACCCATCCCGAGCGCGATGTCAGACCCTGTGGGGAGTGTGAAAACTGCAAAGCTATTAACAGCGGTCGTTTCCTTGACCTGATTGAGATTGATGCTGCTTCCAATACCAGCGTGGATGATATTCGTGATCTGCGCGAGAAAGTCAACTATGCCCCATCGCAGGGTACCAACAAGGTGTATATCATTGATGAAGTACACATGCTTTCAACCGCTGCTTTCAATGCTTTACTGAAAACACTGGAAGAACCCCCCGTGCACACTGTTTTCATCCTGGCGACCACGGAGATTCATAAGATCCCCGCTACGGTGCTTTCACGCTGCCAGCGCTATGAATTCCGGCAGATCCCGTTGAATTACATCACTGCCCAGTTAAAAAACATAGCAGAAAATGAAAAATTGGCGTTTGAGATGGAAGCGCTTACCTTGATTGCTCGTCAAGCAACTGGCAGTATGCGCGATGCCATCTCATTGCTGGATCAGATCGCTTCGACCGGAGATACCATCTCTCTGGCGTTGACCGAGGAAGTGCTGGGGACATCCTCGGATGAAAAAGTCATTCAGCTTGTGGATCATCTCTTGAAGCAAGAGACCGACCAAGCCATTTCTGTTGTCCATGCCGCTCTTGACAGTGGCACGGATGCACGTCAATTTTCCAACCAGGTAGTCGATCATCTGCGTGCTTTATTATTGATCAAGGTTGGCAATGTTCACGATGTGGAAGCAACCCAGGAGATGAAGAAGAAGATGACTTTCCAATCCGAAGCGGTGTCCACACAGGCTCTGGTGAACTGGATCCAACATTTTAGCTATGCTGCACATAACATCGGTTCGCGCTGGCAGCCCAGCTTGGCTCTGGAAATGGCAGCTGTAGAATGTTTGGAAGAACGTACAGAGACCAGAGCATCTATGCAGCAGCAAAAAACAAAATCCGCCGATAGTAAACCGCAGGTTCACAAGACCACTGACAAGCTCCCCCTGCAGGAGAAAAAACCAGAAGAAAAGGTGGAAAAGCACGAACAGAAAGAAGCAACCCAAGCTGCACAACCCGAGAATTCCAACCCACCTGAGATTGAGAATGAAAATCCACCGGAAGAACCAGCAGAACAAGAACTTGCTGATACAACAGGAGAAGCATCTGCTCCTGAATCACTGGTTTTGGAACGCTGGAAAGATATCCGCTCGCTGGTACGACAGGAAAAGCCCAGTACGGCGGGTCTGCTCAATTCTTGTAAATCTATTCAATTGGAAGGGAAGCGATTAAAATTGGGTTTCGAAAGCGATTTGCTCATGTCCAAAATGGATGATGATGTCAATCGAGAAATAACTCGCAAAGCTGTAAAAGAACTGCTGGGGTTGGATGTTCAGGTCGAATGCCTGGTGGTTAAAAATGGAATGAATCATCATTCCACTCAGAATGCACAGGAGCACGGCAGTTTGGTGCGTACTGCGCTCTCATTGGGTGGAGAGATCAAAGAGAAGGAGTAAGGAAAAGTATGGCGAGAGGTCAAAAGGGTTTAATGGATTCGGAAAATTTGATGGGACAGATGCGCGAAATGCAGGAACATTTAAAAGTGGCGCAAAAAGAATTGGAAAAAGAAGAGATCAGTGCGGATGTACGCGGTGGAGCCATTAAGATCACCTTTACCGGTGCACAAGAGTGCAAGTCGGTCGAGATCGATCCGGAACTCTTGAAAACGCTGGACGCTGCTGCATTGGAAGGTCTGATGATGGATGTCATCAATAAAGGTCTGGATAGGGTACGCAAACATACCATGAAAAAGCTGGGACCGATCAGCGGAATGGGACGGTAGGAGAGAAAAGAATGCCACTTCTGCCTGAACCTCTGCAAAGACTGATCACTGCTTTTGAAAGATTACCCGGTATCGGACCAAAAACTGCTTCGCGCCTGGCTTTCTTTCTGTTAAAAGCGCCCAATACCGTCTCATCCGAATTGGCAGAAGCTTTAAAGGGACTGCAACTGGCAACCGGTGTTTGCCAGACATGCTTTAATATCACTCTGGTGGATCGGACCCAGTGTGATATCTGCGCGGATGCGCAGCGCGACACCGGTATTATTTGTGTGGTTGAAGATCCCATGGATGTGCTGGCGATCGAACGCGCTGGGGCATTCCCGGGGAGATACCATGTATTGCATGGTGCGCTTTCTCCCATCGAAGGGATCGGTCCGGAAGATTTACGCATCCACGAACTGGAACTGCGGGTAAAGGGCGGATTGATCAAAGAGGTCATTATTGCAACCAACCCAAGCATGGAAGGGGATGCAACTGCACTCTTTATCAAGAAGCAACTGGCTCCCTATACGGTGCGTATTACGCGCTTAGCGCGCGGGCTTCCGGTGGGAGGTGATCTGGAATATACCGATCAAACAACCATCCTGCGAGCGCTGGCGGGCAGGCAGGAGATGGAATAATGGATAGAAGTCAAAAAGGATCGCAACTGAACTGCGATCCTTTCTTCAACTATTCCAATAAAATTCCGAAGTTATCCACGCGGATGCGCTGCTTGGTGGGCGTAAGGCGGATTTCCTCAATGCTGGCAATGGGGTCACTCCATTGATCCTGGATGATATTCTTCTCATCTTCGAGATTGCTCTGTAGTTGGGTAAGATCTTCCTGATAATCGCTGAGAACCTGTTGGGCTTCCTCTAATTTGGCTTGCGCTTCATCAAACATACGCTTTTTAGTGAGTGAACTGGATACACCGGTCACTTTCTTCTTGGTTAGCAGGGTTAGCACTGCCTGCCCGCCTTTGCTGAGCATTTCCATGCGGCGGCTGTTGACTTCAGCTTCATATTTCTCAATGCGCAATTTTTGTTTGTCGATCTTATTTTGCGCACGGATGAGCTTGGTCTTATATTTTCTTTCCAATCCATCCAGTTTGGTCTGCATCTTTTCTTGAGTCGTCTTCAGACAACGCATTTCAAAAGATGCTTTATCCTCTCCTTCATTTGATTGCAACCCACTTTCCTTGTGCTGGAAAACAGAAAAGCTATCTGTTTCGTAGATCCATTGTTCGAATTCCTTTTTCTGGGTCTGCCACCACTTTTCATCCTGCAACCAGGCAGCCATGTTGCTGGCGTTTGCCTTCATATCGGTTTCCGTAGTAAAACTATCTTGCGAAAGACCTTGGACAATACTACCATCCCAATCCAGAGCTTTTTGAGGTGGATCGGGCATGATGACCGTGATGACATGGCTGGCATTGATGGCAGGGCTGCGCGAATAAAAACTTACCTCTGCCTGACCCAGCAAAGCAAGGCTTTTTCCGGCGGGCTGGCTGCCCGTCCGGATATACATGACCGCATCACTTGAGGAGGGTGCAGTGGTTGTGGGAGTGGTTGAATAAGTTTGCGGTAATTCTTTTTCAACGCTATCTTGCAGCGGTATCTGCGCACCTGCCAGTTTGTTCAAGGCTGGGATCTGGCGCAGTGCCAGAGGTCCGGTGAGGTAATCCATCGCCCAGCGTGTTTGGAAAATGACGGGCTGTTTTTCATGCACATTTTGTAACAAGAAAACCCGTTTTCCCAGAGCGGAGATGGTTTTATCCACTGTGCTGCGGCTCATTCCTCCTGCGGCGCTTTCCAATCCATCCAGCAGGCGTTGTTTATCCTGATCTGTTTGCAGTCGCCCGATCATCCAAGTGCCTGCATTGGAGAGTGCCTTGTAATCAACATCAATGGGGTTCTGCGTGGTCAACACCAACCCCAGCCCAAAAGCACGCGCTTGTTTTAATAAGCGAATGATGAGCGGTTTGGAGGGCGGGTTTGCCACAGGCGGCAGATACCCGAGGATTTCATCAAAATACAGCAAGGCACGGATGTTGGAGGTGCCGGTCTGCTTACGCATCCAGGTATCCACGGCTGCAAACAGCAAGGTCACAAAGAACATGCGCTCGGTATCATCCAGATGTGCCAGATAGAAGATGCTATGGCGTGGTTTCCCTTCAGGTGTATACAGGAACTCGTTTGCATCTAATGGTTGACCTTCGATCCAGGATTGGAAGGAAGGGGATGCCAGAAAATTGTTCAATTGCAACGCTAACTCATCGCGTTCTTTTTTAGGGTAGAACTTATCTATGGGGAAAGCACCTAGTTTGGTAAGAGGCGGATCCTGGATCTCCATGATCAGGGAGGATAGGTCGAGTTCTTTACCGTTCTTCCAGCTGTGCTCGATGATATTGGCGATCAGGATATGCTCACGAGAACGCAATGGGTCAATATCTTTGAAACCTACCAGTGTCAGCAGGGCGGTGACAGTACTGGAGATCATTTCACGCAGTGATTCCTCATTCTCTTCCCAATCAACTTGAGGGGAATTGAAGGAAGTGAGAATGTCAACCGGAATCCCTTTGGATGAGCCGGGTGTGTAAATAGCGCGCTCAACGCTGGATTGCAGTTTCAACAGATCTTCCTTTGGAATTTCCCATTCCTGCAACCCTTTCTGCCATGTTTCTGCCGTGCTGGCTGCCATTTCCGCAGTTGTTTTCCCTTCACTTCTCGCCAGATCAGGGTTGATCCAGGGCTCGAAATCAGCCGGTCTCAATTCAGGGAAATGCAGCATGAGGTTGGTCAGATCCCCTTTGGGATCAATGATGATGGCGGGGATATTTTGCAGTGCTGCTTCTTCCAACAATCCCACACACAGCCCGGTCTTCCCTGACCCTGTCATGCCGGTAACGATGGCATGCGTGGTCAGATCATCCAGATCATATAGGAGTGGTTGGTCAGTCAGGATCTTCTTTTTGGAAAGGTCATACAATTTACCGAGATACAATTGCTTATTTTTACGATTTACCATTATTATTCACCATTTATTTCTGATATGCTTATTGTATATGCAGAAATATGTACTGGGTAGGTATTTTACAAACCGGTCTGTATGGATATAATCAAACTATAGAAAAGGCAAGATGGCAATCGATTTTCACGTTCATACACTGCAGTTTAAAGATAGACAGGAAGCTCGCCTTGTTGATTCATATTTGGTGATGGCAAGTTCCCTGCGTAGCCACCGTCATCGCAAAGGTGAAATCTTAGCGTGTTTGGTGGATTTTAATCTGCCTGATTTAATTGAGAGAGAAGATATCGAGCGTATGCTTGCTTCCGCGGGGAAATCTTTTTTTGATACTCCTGGTTCCGTTACCAATGCTATTCAAAGTGCAGCGGCTGCTTTGAACACTGACATTTTGCAGAAAAATCTCTCTGCAGAAACCGCAGAAACGGTCAGCGCTGCAGTGAATTTTGCGGTGTACCATAAAGGAACCATTTTTCTTGCCCAATCGGGTATAACCTACACGACCATCTTCAGCCAGGGACAGATCGTTCATTTTTTCTCCACAGATCTCAACGAACGGGGGTTGGGAACATCCCGCCGATTCTATCTTAACTACAAACAAGTTCCCATCCAGGCTGGCGATCTGTTGATCCTATCCACCGCTAAACCTGAAACGTGGAATGATGAACGCTTACAAGATAGTCATGTTATCAGCTTGGAGCAACTTCACCGCAGGTTAATGAACCAACTTTCAGAAGATATATCTGCGCTGCTGCTAAAATGCCGTGAAGGAAAAGGGGTAGTGGTGGAAGAAGTAGTGGATATGAGAAAAACTACTCCACTTGCTGATCAACCACCTGCTGAAAAAGAAATAGAAAATGTTGTAACTTCTTCTCAAGCAGAGATTGAAAAAGAAGCAAACGATAAAGGAGCGACTAACTCCGAACAAGAGTTTGAAGAAGAGTACCCCGAGGATGTTTCTTTTCAAACAGAACCTTACCTTGCTGGCAATGAGGTGTTATCAAACGAGATAAAGATCCAGGTAGGTGAAACCGAAAAAGCCACCAGAACAAACCCGCCCCAAAAGGGACCACCGGAGGAACGAGCTCCAACGCCAAAACGACCTGACCGTGAAAACCCACTTCAGCAAGCAGTGACCGGCATTGGTCAGAGCATACAACGTTCCGGTCAGAACCTCTTTAAGAAGATTGGCGAGCGATTTGCGAATCAAGAAACCAGCCTGGAAGAATCTACCAGCTCTCATTTGATGAGCATACTCGTGGTTGTTATTCCAATCGCGTTGATAGTGATTTCAGTGCTGGTATATATCTACAGTGGACGACGTGAGCAGCATCAGATCTTTCTGGATGAAGCACAATCCTATATCACTCAAGCAGCCAGTATTGATGATGTAGAGCAGCAGCGAGAATACTGGGTGAAAGCTTATGATGCAGTCATCAACGCCATGGATTTCGGAGATAGTGATCTTTCGAACAATCTGCTTACCCAGACGCAGACTGTCTTAGATGATATGGATCTGGTAACCCGTCTTGATTTTCGTCCTGCGACTACCTCGCAATTTGGTGCAGATGTGATCCTATCTCATATTAAAAACAACGATTCCGGGCTCTATTTGCTGGATGAAACCAGCGGAAGTCTATTCCATGCCGAGAAAAGCTCAAAAGGTTTTTATGAGATTGATAGCAGTTTTCTATGTGGACCTGGCACCTACGGGGTTATCACACTGGGGAAGATTGTAGATTTTACCTTGCTGCCAACCAATACGCGCGGTTATGAGCTGCTGGCAGTGGATGAAAACGGGAATCTGCTTTATTGTCAACCCGGGCAGGAGCCCGTACCGGGATCGCTCATACCGCCTGAGAATGAATGGGAGCGCATAGCTGCCATGAGTTTGGATGAATATACCTTGTACGTAGTCGATGCTGAAAGTGATCGCATCTGGAGCTACTCTGGGCGAGACTTTGAGATCAGTGCCATGGCAGGCATCGTCTTCAATAGCCATCCCGTAGATTATCTGGGTACGGAAGAGGTTGATATGGGTGGCGCGTTGGATATCATTGTGAACAAAGAAGACTTATTTGTCCTGCATCAAGACAGTCACATGACTACCTGTCAATATAATGCATATCGTGCAGAAAATGCCACAGAATGCCAGGATCCTGCTCCCTACGGGGATAGCCGAATTGGATATGAAAAAAATCCGCTGGTGTATTTTGATTCTTCTTTCCGTGTGATCCAGGAGACGCTCTATCCCAGCTCTGCTTTTTACATTCTTGATAACAACAATCGTGCAGTGCTGCAGTTCAGTTATCAGTTAAATCTGGAAAAAATGCTCAAGCCGCAGCCCAGCAGAACCTACCCACTGCCCGAAACAGATATGACCGGGCTGGGCGTGACCACCGAAAAAGAGATATTTCTGGCATTTGGGAATCAGCTGTATGTAAGTGAACTACCGTGATGGTTTGCCATCATTCCGTTTTAGACGGAATAGCAGCCAGAATCTTGCCCTCTAGTTTCTCCCCGATCCCAGCAAGAGAGTGCAGCTTCCCCTCACTGGCAGCTTGACGCAGTTCATCCAAGCTGGTGATATGCAGTGATTGCCAGATCAGTGCGGTAGTTTTCGGTCCCACGCCGGGTAAATCCAACCAATCCAGCAACTCAACGGGGATTTCATTTTGCAATCGTTCCAGGAAACCTAATGTACCGGTTGTACTGAGTTCTATGATTTTGTCAGCAATCGCCTGACCTACTCCTGGGATGGTCTTAAGATCCTCGCTGTTCATCTCTGCCACCGGGTCGGGATAAATACGGATGCTTTCTGCGGCGCGATCATAGGCATTGATCTTGAAAGGACTTTCTCCTTTGATCTCCAATAGCCTGGCTATCTTTTGAAAGATGCGAGCGATGTTATCATTATCCATACGTTGATTATAGCGAAAAGAAGGTGGTGGTGGCAATGAATATCCTGGATGGGATTCAAAAGCCGGTATTGTTGATTGATCTGGAAAAAGCGCAACACAATATTCGGGTTATGTTGCAAAAAGCCGACCAGAACCAGGTTGTGTTACGACCACATTTTAAAACCCACCAATCCCGTGAAATCGCAGAATTGTATTGCCAGGCAGGCATTACTGCAATCACTGTCTCTTCAGTGGATATGGCTGTTTACTTTGCGGCTGCAGGCTGGCAGGATATTCTAATTGCTTTCCCCCTCAACAGGCGCGAGATGGAACGCATCAACGGACTGGCATCGCAGATGCACTTATCGGTGCTGGTAGATAACCTTGAAAGCGTGGATTTTCTTACACAACATGCACATTGCCCTATGGGGGTATGGATCAAGGTGGATACCGGGTTGCATCGCGTGGGAATCTGGTGGCAAAATAAAGAGGAAATTTTAATTTGCGCGCAGCGAATTAACAGCAGTCCACTCCTCGCCTTTCAAGGGGTGTTGACGCATGCCGGGCATACCTATCATGCTTCCTCACCAACCGATGTTATCAACAAAGCTGCAGCCAGCAAAGCTGCCATGCTGGAGGTCAAAAATTACCTGCAGGAATATGGCTGCGGAGAGGTGCATGTATCCATCGGCGATACACCGGGCTGTCGGCTGCTATCCGATTTCAAGGATGTGGATGAGATCAGACCGGGGAATTTTATTTTCTTTGACCTTGAACAGTGGCAATTAGGGGTTTGTATGCCCGATGAGATGGCGGTTGCCATGGCTTGCCCGATCGTGTCGAAAAATGCGGATCGCAAGGAACTGGTCATTTATGGTGGTGCCATCCATTTTTCGAAAGAGACACTTTCTTATCACGGAGAATCCATTTATGGCTTGCTGGCAGATAAGCAAGAGGATCATTTTGCAACCATTTTGCCAGATTGTAAATTGGTCAGCACGACGCAGGAACACGGTGTGCTGCGTGTAAACGACGGCGTTTTTCAACAATATCAGATTGGTGACCTGGTATTCGTGTATCCCGTTCATTCCTGTCTGGTAGTGCAGGCAATGGGGGAATTCTGTGATTTAAAGACCGGGAAAAGAATCCCCACCATGGTTCAACAATGCCATAACGGGCAGGTATTCTAGCCATAAATGATTGTGAGCGGAACGGGGATGAAGATGAGCAGGAAAATTACCAGCATGACGATCCCCATTGTTTTCCGTTTTTTATCCAGTTGAGTGATCTGGTCAAGAGGTTCGGCGTAAGCTCTGCCCATAAATAGAGCCAGCACTGCCCAGAACCACCAGGTACTCCAGAAGAATCCCAACAGTACCAGAGCGGCGATGATGAACGGCAGCACGCGCCGCGATGTTTTGGTACCAAAAACGGATTGTAAGATATGACCGCCATCCAGCTGTCCGACCGGGATGAGGTTGAGCATGGTCACGAACAAGCCTGCCCATCCAGCCCAGGCAACGGGGTGTAGCATCACATCCAGCCCCCCCCATGGTATGGGATTGCCGGTAAAGAAATACTGTGCCCAATGAATAAATAGCGCCAGACCACTTTTCCCTACGGGCTCTGGGAGGAATTTTCCAAAGCTGATGTATTTCAGCAGCAGGTAAAGAATGGAATTACCCTCCATTTGAAATCCGGTACCTGCCGGTAAATTTGTAGGGAGTGGCTCTACGGTTGATAGATTCAACCCTAT
>LDZU01010015.1_pt1 | contig 23616 bp, 15 predicted proteins | sample 615531 | NCBI WGS metagenome assembly LDZU01 (sample SAMN03408293, study PRJNA278302) | terrestrial metagenome | isolation source: oil reservoir sample SB2 | place: USA: Alaska, North Slope, Schrader Bluff formation | collected 2011-09 | reverse complement strand
TTCTGCAAGGTTTTAACAAAATCCCGAACCCGGTCAGGCTGAAGACCGCTTTTGGATTCTTCTCCGCTCGTATTCACCTGAATACAGATTTTTACGGTGGATTCTTTCTCGTAAATTTTTCGGGCAATTTTCAGATGATCCAGGCTGTGAAGCCAGTGAAAATGATCCACCAGTTTCTGAACTTTATTTGATTGCAACACGCCGATAAAGTGCCGGATCACGCCGGGTAACGGATCTTTTTCAAATTTTTCCAGGGCTTCCTGCATCCGGCTTTCACCAAGATTGTCTATTCCCAGATTTGCCGCCTGCCGCATAACCGAGACGGGAAAACGCTTGGTAACAGCCACCAGCGTCACCTTGTCCGGATAGGGAGATAGACGGCGGATATCCGCCATAATTCGGTTCAGGTTTTCCTCAAGATTTGGGATCATTCCTCGACACCTTCAACCTCTACAGCTTCTTCATCTTCTTTCAGGTACGCGACGGAACTGATTTTATCATCCGGTTTCAGGTTGATCAATCTGACCCCTTGGGTATTGCGGGAATACACACTGATATCCCGGACATGCATCCGGATCAGGAGACCCTGAACCGTAATCAACATCAGATCGTCTGTATCCACGACTTCTTTCAGGGCAACCATTTTCCCGATTTTGGGGAGCGTTTTCAGTGTAATCACGCCTTTGCCCCCACGGTTCGTCACCCGGTAATCGACAATTTCAGACCGTTTTCCAAAGCCCCGTTCGCTGACGGCCAGAACACTGGCGCCTTCCCGTTTAACCACAACCATATCCACTACGCGGTCCTGCTTGTTGGCAAGGGTTACGCCCCGCACGCCCGAGGCATTCCGTCCCATATCGCGGATATGTTTTTCATTGAAGCGAATTGCTTTTCCTTCCAGCGTTCCCAGAATAATATCCTGTTCGCCATTGGTAATATCCACGCCGACCAGATCGTCATCATCCCGAAGTTTAACAGCCAGAATTCCCGTCCGTCGGGGGTGGCTGAAGGCTGACAGTGCTGTTTTCTTAATCACACCCTTCCGGGTTGCCATAATCACAAATCGGTCCTCGGAAAATTCACGGACGTTGAGAAAGGCCCGGACATTCTCGCCTTTTTCACACTCCAGAAGATTCACGATTGCCCGTCCGCGGGAGGCTCTTCCGGCCTGTGGAATCTGGTGGACCTTTAGCCAATAGACCTTTCCAAGACTGGTAAAGAACATCATATATTCATGGGTGGACGCAATGAAGAGGTTTTCCACAAAATCTTCATCCCGGGTTCCGGCTCCCCGCTTACCCACGCCTCCTCGATTCTGTGAGCGATAGGCAGACACAGGCGAACGCTTGATAAACCCATTATGTGTAATTGTAATGACCATCTCTTCGTCGGCAATCATATCCTCAATGGTAAAATCATCACTGTCTGCGATTATCTCTGTCCGCCGGGGATCGCCATACCGGGATTTGATATCCTCAAACTCTTCTTTGATGATTTCCATCCGCTTGGATTTATTCTCCAGTATAAAATTCAGCTTCTCAATCAGCTTCAATTTTTCCAGATATTCCTGAACAATTTTGTCCCGTTCCAGTCCGGTCAGCTTCTGAAGTCGCATATCCAGGATAGCCTGGGCCTGCTTTTCACTGAAATTGAACCGGGCGATCAGATTTTCCCGGGCTTCGTTCACACTGGATGCGGCGCGGATGATTTTTATCACCTCGTCAATGTTGTCCAGGGCGATTTTGAGCCCTTCCAGAATATGGGCCGCTTCTTCGGCTTTTTTCAGATCATAGCGGGTTCGCTTAACCACGATATCATGACGGAATTCAATAAAATGAGCCAGTATCTGCTTCAGGTTTAATACTTTGGGAATACCGTTCACCAGCGCCAGGAAGATGATGCCAAAAGTGGTTTGAAGCTGTGTGTGTTTATACAGGTTGTTCAGAACCACTTCAGGAATGGCATCCCGTTTCAGTTCAATAACAATGCGGATACCGTCTTTGTCGGACTCGTCCCGCAGGTCGCTGATACCATCAATCACCTTGTCCCGAACCAGGTCAGCAATTTTTTCCATGACATTGCTTTTGTTAACCTGATAAGGGATCTCGGTTATCACAATCTGTTCTTTTCCTCCACGAATCTGTTCGGTAGAGGCACGGGCGCGGATTTGCACCTTGCCGCGACCGGTCAGATAGGCAGATTTTAGTCCGGCCGAACCAAATACAAGCCCACCGGTTGGGAAATCTGGTCCCTTGACATATCGCATCAACTCCTGAATTTCCAGATCGGGATTGTCCACCAGGGCTGAAAGGGCATTACAGATTTCAGCCATATTATGGGGCGGTATGTTGGTCGCCATACCCACGGCAATACCTGATGCGCCGTTCACCAGAAGATTGGGGACCTGTGTCGGGAGAACAACGGGCTCCTGTAGGGTTTCGTCAAAATTGGGACGAAAATCCACCGTTTCTTTTTCAATATCCACCAGCAGTTCGCCCGCCAGGCGGGTCATTCTTGCTTCTGTGTACCGCATGGCTGCTGCGTTGTCACCATCCACGGAACCAAAATTTCCCTGGCCGTCCACCAGGGTGTAGCGCATGGCAAAACTCTGTGCAAGCCGAACCATGGCATCATAAACAGAGGAATCGCCATGGGGGTGATATTTTCCCATGACCTCTCCGACGATACGTGCTGATTTTTTGTAGGAACGATTGTATTGGACACCCAGCTCATTCATTCCAAACAGAATCCGCCGGTGAACCGGCTTCAGACCGTCTCGGACATCCGGCAAGGCCCGGGATACAATTACGGACATGGAATAATCGATATAGGATTCTTTAAGTTCATCCTCAATATTTACAGGTATAATGCGTTGATTGGTCAATGTTTCTCCTATCCTTGTTTCACGGTCAGATATCGAGATTCTTTACATATTTCGCGTTGGCTTCAATAAAGCGTCGTCGGGATTCTACGCTTTCTCCCATCAAAACAGAAAACATCCTGTCGGCAGCAGCGGCATCCTCAATGGAAACCTGTCTTAATGTCCTTGTTTCCGGATCCATCGTGGTGGTCCATAACTGATCCGGATTCATTTCTCCAAGCCCCTTATATCGGGAAATGTTCAGCCTTGACCTGGTTTTGGCATCGAAGCGTTTCAGGAGTTTCATCAGCTCATCATCATCATAGGCATATTGCATGGATTTCCCGTTTTTTATGCGGTAAAGGGGCGGCTGGGCTATATATACGTAGCCGTCTTTGATCAGGTCAAACATCTGCCGATAGAAAAAGGTCATGAGAAGAGTCCGGATATGGGCTCCATCGACATCGGCATCGGTCATAATAATAATCTTGTGATATCGGATTTTATTAATGTCAAATTCCTCTTTGCCAATGCCGGCGCCAATGGCTGTAATCATAGTTCGGATTTCGTTATTGGATAATATTTTATCCAGCCGTGCCTTTTCAACATTGAGAATTTTTCCCCGAAGGGGAAGAATCGCCTGAAATCGCCGATCCCGTCCCTGCTTGGCGCTCCCGCCGGCAGAATCCCCCTCAACAAGAAAGAGCTCACACAATGCGGGATCCTTAATGGAACAGTCTGAAAGTTTGCCCGGGAGATTGCTGCTGTCCAGGGCATTTTTTCGGCGGGTCAGCTCCCGGGCAGCCCGGGCGGCGTCCCTTGCTTTAGCGGCAAGAACTGATTTTTCAATAACTTTCCGGGCAACGGACGGATTCTGTTCAAAATATTCTGAGAGCCCGTCGCTGATGATACTGTCAACAATACCCTTCACTTCACTGTTGCCCAGCTTTGTTTTGGTCTGTCCTTCAAATTGCGGTTCCGCCACGCGGACCGAGATAACAGCCGTAATCCCTTCCCGGGTATCCTCACCGCTCAGGGAAAAGTTGTTCTTTTTAATCCCTTTGAACAGATTGTTCTTGATGGCATACGTGTTGAGGCTCCGGGTCAGGGCTGTCCGGGCACCCGTCAGGTGGGTTCCCCCTTCTATCGTGTGAATACAATTAACGTAAGCAAAAAAGTTTTCGTTGTAACTGTCATTATACTGGAAGGCAAACTCAACCAGCACATCTTCCCGCTCCCCGCTGATAAAAACCGGTTTGGGATGAAGGGGTGTCCGGGCCTCGTTTAAATAGACTACGAATTCCTGAATTCCACCTTTGTAATGAAACGTGCTTTCTTCTCCGGACCGCTCATCTATCAGGGTAATCGATACGTCGCGGTTTAAAAAAGCCAGCTCACGCATTCGTTCTTCCAGAATATCTTTATCAAACTGAACTTTCGTAAAGATAGATTTGTCGGGATAAAAGGTTACTGTCGTTCCGGTTTTCCGGGATTTGCCGATAATCTCCAGTGCCTTTGTGGGTACACCCTTTTCAAAGGTTTGTTCATAAACATTTCCGTTCCTGTGAATTTGCACGCGGCACTGCTCAGACAGGGCATTCACAACGGAAATCCCCACGCCGTGCAAACCTCCGGATACTTTGTAGCTGCCCTTATCGAATTTCCCGCCGGCATGAAGAATGGTCATGATGACTTCCACGCCCGGTTTCTTTTCAGTAGGATGCAAGTCAACGGGCATTCCCCGGCCATTGTCCGTAATACTCACACTTTCATCGGGATGGATGGTTACGACAATTTTATCACAAAAACCTGCCAGGGACTCATCAATGGAATTATCCACCACCTCATATACCAGGTGATGAAGTCCGCGCTTCCCCACGTCCCCGATATACATTGCCGGCCGTTTCCGTACTGCTTCCAGTCCCTTAAGAACGGTAATTTTATCTGATTTGTAATCATTGGCTGCGCTTGTCGTCATTACTTCCCGATTCCTTTCTTCTTATTCAAATGTTCTTGCCGGTGTTATATGAACTTGATTTTTTTTACTACTGTTTCTCCCATGAGGGATCTGTATCTTTCCACCAGTTCTCCGGACATCATCATCAGCTCGTTTCGCCACACATGGTCCCGTACCCGGACATAAAGAACTCCGGAAACAATTTTTTCAGGCTCGGTGACCGCCGCTATTTTCTCTCCGACAACCTCACGCCACTTGTGAAAGGCCTCGTGTTCAATCAGTGCCCGGGGACCGGTCAGTCTGGTCAAAAGAGCAGTCAATGGACCTTTAATACTTTTCATCATGTAAATTTATAAAATAACCCTCTAAATATGAAGAAGTAATTGTTCAAAATTAACTATCTGAGAGCCCTATATATCAATGATATTAAACGATCCAGGCGATGGTAATATCCCTTGTCGTCTCAAATCACTAAGATCAGTAGATGTCACGATTATTTCTTTTAGTTTCTGAATATGTTGCAACAAATTCCGGGTATGGTCAATATCCAGTTCTGAAAAGAGATCATCAAATAAAAAGAGAGGCTCAACACCTTTTTGTTGCAACATATACTTACCTTCCGCAAGTTTCAGGCAAACCAGCCAGAATTTCTTTTCTCCCTGGGAGGCGCCGGTTTTTAACGCCTGGCTGGATCGTTTGAATTCTATGCGATCATAGCCGGCTCCCCTCAGAGATCTTTTTAACAGAATCTCGTTTTGAATATTTCTACGGGATTCAGATAAAAAGGCCTCTATATAGGAATTTGTTTTTTCCGAAAGATTTATGGAGGATTTGTATTCAATGGACACCGGAATATCCCGTTCGTCGATGGCGTGAAAGAATGCATTTAAAAAATTATTTAATATCAAAAAGTTATCCTTACGGAAAGTGTATAGATCCAATGACAAGGGGGCCAGTTGCTCATCATAAGTTTCAAGCTGAGTATCGTAGGAAAAGGATTTTTTATCATTTTTCCGTTTCAGATAGGCATTGCGTTGTTTCAGCAGTTTTGAATAATGAATGAGGGTCGCCAAATATTCATGGGAAACCTGTGAAAAAAGCCGGTCAAAATACTGACGTTTTAGTTGGGGAGCTCCGTTTGTCAGAGCAGAATCTTCAGGAGATAAAACCACCACTGGCAATTTTCCGATCCAGTCGCTGTACCGATCTACAGAAACATTGTTCAGCAGCAACTTTTTTCCCAGGTTCCGGACCAGAGTAAATTTGACAGTTCCCAGATTTTCCCATTTACTTTTAATCAGAGCATGGTCATAATCCCGCATGATAGCTTCGGCATCCCGTGATGTTCGGTAGGAACGGGTAAGACAACTGAAAAAAATTGCTTCAAGAACAGACGATTTTCCTGATCCGTTTGGGCCGAAAAGAATATTCAGACCAGGGGAAAAGTGAAAAATCTTTTTCTGAAAGCAGCGGAAATACCTGAGGGTTAAAGTCTGTAACATCATAGGGTGAATATACAAAGTAGGGCGGTTCGCACCGCCCTTCTTCTGATTCTTCTAAAGCCGGAGAGGCATCAACAAAATCAACAGGTTTTCATTTTCTGCCTGTTCTTCAGGGAAAAAAACGCCTGCCGATAAAGGCGTATTGAGAAATATTTTTGCCCTTTCTCCGTCAATGTGCCGGATGGCCTCTTTCAGATATTCGGCGTTATATCCAATGGTTAAAGGTTCCCCTTCATAGCTGAGTGTTAATTCTTCCTTGGCAGTGGACGCCGTTTCCACATCTTCCGCCGAAATAACAACCTTGTTTTCGTTAAATGTCAGGGCAATCTGATGCGTATTCTTGTTGGAAAATATGGCAATCCGTTTAATCGCCGATAAAAAGGCATCAATATCTACCAGAACCTTGTTGGGGTTTTTCACGGGAATTACACTTTCATAGTCCGGAAAACGTTCCTCAATAATACGTGAATAAATTACACTCTCTTCAGTTTCCATCATTACATGGTTTTTACCCACTTTAAAACGGACTACTTCAATATTTTTTATGTTGGCAACGCACACATTGAGAAATTTAACAGGAATAATCACATCCCTTTCCAGGGAGTTATTTTCAAAATTTTCATAGGTTAGTTGAACCAGCTTATGACCGTCTGTGGCGACGCCTCGAAGTTTTTTTTCACGGAATTGGAAAAGAACACCATTCAAAGAGGCTTTCATTTCATCGTGGCTTACAGAAAAAATCGTCTTTTCAATCATGCGTTGGAGTTTTTCCGGAGAGAAGAGAATCGTAATACTGTCATCTATCAGGGGGACATCCGAAAATTCAGCAGAAGACCGTCCGGTTATGTGGTATTCGCCTCCCAGGGGCGTTTTTATTTCAATACCTTCGTTTTTAACACGGAATGTCAGATCCGTTTCAGGAAGCTCAGACGTGATATCCAGTATCATGCGTCCCGGGATAGCAATAGAACCCTCTTCTTCCACATTCGCCTTGCAGAATGTTTCCATGGTGATTTCAAGATCTGTTGATCTGAAACGAAGTTCTCCATTTTCTGCCGTTACAAGAATACAACTTAATATAGGCAATGTGGAACGAATCGGTGTGACTTTTGAAACTTTTTGAAGAGACTGATAAAGATCATTTTTTGAAACGGTGAAAATCATTGTATTAATCCCTTATTATTTTAAAAAATTACTAATAATAATATACGGGTGGAAAGTGTGAATATCACATGTAAAGTGAAAAAAAATAAGCTTTTTGTGTGCCTCAAAATTGTGGATAACTTTTTGATTCATGTGAACATATTTTTGGTTTTACTGTTTTTTTTCGTAAAAGGTCAGGTTATTCATCCACGTTAACATGTTATACACGGTCAATGTGGATAACTAACGTTTGATTTCAACAAAGAACTTTTCATACAGGGAGTCCAACCAGTGATTCCAGGCGTTCTGTTTTTTTTGTAATAAGGCCATGTTTTCAACCACGTTATAATGGGTTTCCAGTGTGATTTTTTCTGCCGGTTTCCTTTTATTCAGTTTCAGGAGATGAAAACCAAAAGAGGTTTGAAAAGGTTCCGATATTTGTCCCTCTTCTAAAGTATCCACAACAGTTTTAAATTCTTCAATCTGTAATGTATTTACAGGAAATTCTCCCAGATGTCCTTTATTGATGCGTACATCAGGATCATCACTGTAGCGCAGAGCAAAATCCTCAAAATTGCCACCAGCCAGGATAGAATCGCGAATTGTGGATAACATGTGGATAGTCCGGGCGTTGTCTGTTTCATCCATTTTGATTTCAAAAAGAATATGTGCCGGATTGATTAATTCTCCTCTTCGTTCAACAAGCTTAATCAGGTGAAGACCAAACTGTGTTTCCACGATGTCGGATATTTCGCCCTCCTTCAAAGAGAATGCTGTTTTTTCAAAAGCTGGAACAAAAGTCCCTTTAGGGGAAAAACCCAGTTCACCGCCTTTTTCCGCCGAAGTGCGATCTGCGGAAAAATCCCGGGCAGCCGCATCAAATGAAATTTTACCGGACAGGATCTGCTCTCTTAGTGCATTTAATTTTTCACGCTGTTGGGACTTTTTGTCTTCCGAGGGTTCCGGGATCATCAGAATATGGCTAATATCTACCCGTTCCGGAATATCTGGTATGGAATCCTTGTTTTCCTGGTAAAAAGAGACCACCTCCGGGCGGCTGACACTCATGTTTCCAAACCGCTCATTTTGGATTTGCTGTACGATCAAAGAACTTTTTACCCGGTTATATAAAAATTCTCGGATTTTTCGCATGGGTTGGTTAAAAACCTGTTCAATTTGTTCTTCAGACCCGAAAAAATCCAAATACTGCTGAAGCTGATGGTCAAGAGCTGTTTGTATATCCCGTTCCCGGACGACAATGGAGTCTTCTTCGGCCTGTAAGAGAATAATTTCCATATTGATTAATTCACGAAGGGCGTCGTTTTGCATGGACATAAAAACATCTTCCTTCATGGAGGAAGGATTTATTCCTGATGAGCGTAACATTTCAATTGTCAGCTGCTGAACGTCGGAGTACAAAATGATTTCCTGTCCCACAATCGCCGCGATACCGTCTACCAACTGCTGTGCCCGGAGGGGAAAAAGAGCGAAGAGAATGAGAATAACACTTTTACTGAAACACTTCAACATGTGATTTTTTCCTGAGTTTATGTATGAGGGCATGGTATGCCTGGTTATATTTCATGATACCGATCTCCTGACGGATATCCTCGCGGACCTCCGAGATGGGAAGGTATGAATCCGGCGGGAAGGTTTCAACGATTTCAAATATAAATAATGCATCTTTATGGAAAAACGGTTCCGAAATTTTTGGGGGCTGGCCCGAAAAGAAAAGATTTCTGATTTCCGGTATAACTGAATTTTCTTTGACAAAGCGGGTGAGGATCAGATGATTTTGTTTAATCTCCTGAACGGCACCGGGATGGTTTCGGAAAAAGGTCCGGTACGCATTTCGGGCGGCATCCTCAGTTTCAAATGCATACACGTTCACCTTGTGTGTCAGTTCGGCCACGCGGAACTGTTCACGGTTTTGAAAGTAATATTCATTTATTTCTTCATCATCCGCACTTAACTGGTTCCCCAGTTCCAGCTGAAGGTAGAGGTTGCCAACCAACTGTTTCTGATATTGGAGCAACTGGTTTTTTACTTCGGGATTTTTGTCTAGCTTCCGCTTCATTCCTTCCTGGTATAAGAGTTCTGTGGAAACCCAATTTTCTATAAGTTTGGACTTTTCCGTTTCCAAAGAGGATTCGGTCCCGGTCATGGTCGGTATCAGGCTCAGGTTCTCCTCTGTAAGATAGGAATTATTGACCCGGGCAAGAATATGGGACGGTTCCTTTTCAGAGCAGGAGAAAATCAACAATCCGGGAAACAGGACCCAGAACAGCCTATTTTTTATACAGTGGATTGATTTGTACATCATATTTTTCATAGAGTGTTAGGAACGCGTTTTCTTTGGCCTCTGCCCGTTTATCCCGGACATAGTCCTGAACCACCTTCTTTTTTACCGAGTCATAAGCTAGGGGGGTTTCGGGATAAAATTCAATCACCTGAATGATGGAAAACCGGCCATCTTTCAGGAGGATTGGTCCTGAGAGGTCGCCCGGTTTCATTTCAAAAGCCCTTTTGCCCATTTCGCCATATTGCCCTTTGTGAAAAGGATCCAGCAAGCCTCGATTCCGTTTTCCGGCTGGGCGCTCAGTATATTTTTCTGCCAGGTCGGCAAAAACAGCGCCCTCTATCAGCTTTTTGTGGATTTCTCTGGCCAGCAAACTGTCTGAGACCAAAACCTCCTGTACGCGAACCTGTTCAGGCGTCATATAATTGGATTTGTTTCTTACATAATACCGGGCAAGATCTTCTTCTGTTGGCTCCAGGCCTTCAAAAATTACCACATTATAATAGTAGGCATGTGCCGTCCTGAGGATATAGCGGTTGATTTTTCTTTGAAAATCTTCGCTCTTCACTGCATCTAGCCGGGAGCCGTTGCGAACGAGCAAATCAAGAATATGATTGTCCCGCACAAAATCCGTCAGATCTTCCGCCGATTTAAATCGCGGAATTTCTTCATGGTCAAGAAAAAAGGCCATGTAGTCCAAAACCCAGTCTTTATCGATTTTTACACCGGGATATTCGGCAAGAAGGAAGGTATCCGGCATGTCAAGCAGTGTTTTAAAGACATTTTTTCTTTGAGACATCAGGGAATCAAAGACTGTGTAAAAGGATTTGATGTCATTGGGATACAGGGTGAGGGGATTTGCCTGTGTGAGTGAATCAATGTATTCCATCTGTCGCTCAATAAAGCGTTCCGGCCACATTTTGCGAGCTAAAATTTTCAGGCGGGGCATTTCTTCTTCACGGGATTTTACGGCCAGGGAGCGTTCCTGTTTTGGATAGATGATGTGATATCCATAGGATGTTTTGAATGGCGGGCTGATCTGGCCGGTTTTCGTTGCAAAAAGAGCGCTGTCAAAGACGGCAATCATCTGACCTGCCCTTACCCATCCCAGGTTTCCTCCTTTGTCTCGGGTAACCGGATCTTCGGAATATTCTGCAGCCAATGATTCAAAATTTTCCGGTTTGGCCCGCCGGCGGATCTGATTGATAAGCACAAAGGCCTCTTTATCCGTTCTTTCTACATCCGGGTTTCGGGGATTCTTGTATGTAATCAGGATGTGATGGGTTAGTTTCTGCGATTTAATACGGTTATAGAGCTCATCATAGGTTTCATCGTCGATCAGTTGTTTAAAAACCTCGTGATCATATAGCGCCTGGGCATATTCCCGGGCTTTTTTTACCTGAATTTTGTATTTCAACTGGTAGTCATCAAAACGCCCTGTTTCCTTTAGATACCGCGATGCCAGGATCATATTGATATAATCGTCTACCCGTTCTTTTATAACATTCGCCGAGATACCCTTCAGATATTCGGCGGAATAGAAATCAGACAAATCCTCCAGGGTATATTTTTCTCCATCCACATAGGCGATGGTTTGGTCATCAAATTTCTTGCCACAAGATGTTACGAACAATATCAGTGTGAGTAAAATCAGAAATAAGCGAAACTTCATTGGATCTCCTGTCTTTTAAAAATCAAATTTATTTTTATTCGTTACCGATTCCAACAGCATTTTCAGGATCTCCGGTTCTTTCCCTTTATCCAAACGAATGCGGACAGAAAAGTTCCCCTTTGTATGGAAGGTGTGTGGAATTTTCAGATCTTTAAGAATGGGGATCATGGTGAGGGCGATTTTTTGCAGCGTTTCATGGGGAATATGAGGGTTGAAAACCAGGCTTGTATATTGTGAGAGCCGTGTGATAGATTCAATTCCGAGCCCTCGGGCCAAAAGATACAGATGTCTGAGCTGAAGGAGGTTCAGGGCTTCCGGGGGAGGAGGGCCAAACCGGTCCGTTAATTCTCTGCGAAGGGCTTGTACGTCTTCCGCGTTTTCTGTGGCTGCGAGGGATTGATACAATTCCAGGCGAATGGCCCCCGGGGGAATATAGGATGCCGGCAAAAAAGCCCGAAGGGAGAGAGAGATGTCGGGCTGAATCTGCAACGCAGACTGCCGGCGGGTTCGTAATTCAATTTCATCGGTAAGAAGTTTTAAAAAATAGCGATATCCCACCTGGTCAATGTGTCCACTTTGCTCGGTTCCGAAGAGATTTCCGGCCCCCCGCAATTCCAGATCCCGCAGGGCAATATGATAACCGGAACCCAAATCAGTGTAAAATTCCAGGGCTTTTAAGCGTTGCATGGCGTCCGGGCTGATGTGCTTGTGCCGGGGAATCACCAGGTAAGCGTATGCTTTTCGAAAAGAACGGCCAACCCGTCCGCGAATTTGATATAATTGGGATAATCCGAAGCGGTGGGCATTCATAACAATCAGTGTGTTGGCGTTGGGGATGTCGATACCCGACTCAATGATGGTTGTGCTTACGAGAATATCATATTGATGGTGAAAGAAATCAATAAGTTGATTTTCAAGGATTTTACCTGTGAGTTGTCCGTGGGCAAAACGGATTCTTGCTTCAGGGACCAGCATCTCCAGGTTGTGTGTTAAAGGCTCCAAATCACGGATGTTGTTTTCCACTACAAGAATTTGTCCACCTCTTTTCAGCTCATCCCGGAGGACCTGCCGGATAAGATTGGAGTCCCAGTGAATGACTTTTGTATAGATGGGAATCCTCTCTTTGGGCGGAGTATCAATGCGGAGAATATCCCGGATTCCCGAGAGGGACAACTGAAGGGTTCTGGGAATGGGTGTGGCGCTGAGGGCCAGAACATCCACATTGGAACGCATTGATTGAATTTTCTCTTTATGCCGGACCCCGAAACGGTGTTCCTCGTCGATGATAAGAAGCCCTAAATTTTTAAAAAACAAATTATTAGACAATATCCGATGTGTCCCGATAAGGATATCTGTCCGCCCCTGAACGACCGATTCACGAATAGTTTTAAATTCCCGTTCTGTGCGGAAACGATTCAGGATATCAACAGAGACCCCCAACGGAGAAAGGCGTTCCTTGAATGTTTCAAAGTGTTGAATGGACAGGATGGTTGTGGGCACCAGGACGGCAACCTGAAAACCTGAAAGGACAGCCCTGAAAGCAGCCCGGATAGCCACCTCCGTTTTTCCAAAACCCACATCACCACATATTAGACGGTCCATAATCAAAGGTTTGCCCATGTCCTCTTTGACTGTTTTAATGGCAAGATCCTGATCCCGCGTTTCCGGCCAGGGAAAAGTGAGTGCCAGTTCTTTTTCAGATGCCGGATCACCATCCATAGTAAGCCCTTGTTTGGAAACCCGTTTCCGGTACAGCTTGAGCAATTCATCTGTTAGGCCGGCTGCACTTTTTTTGGCCCGTTGTTTTTTGGGTTCCCATGTCTTTCGTTTCAGAGAATCGGGACGGGGCGGACGGGCGTGACCCTCTGAGAAGCGATAGATTTTATCGATATGTCTGACGGGCAGATAGACGCGGTCTTCCTGGTCGTATTCAAGAATCAGCTCTTCGTCCCCGCCGGAGAAGCGGGTGCCCAGATAAATACCAATGCCGTAATCAACGTGGACAACGGCTTCTCCGTATTTCAAAACATCCCGGCGGGGAACCCGTTCAACATCGGGAATAAAGGGGGCGTCGGGGTTAAAAAGGTGTTCTTTCTGAAAAAAGTAAGTGTCATTTAAAAAAGCCGCCCGGAGATCTTTCAGGAGAAACGCGTCGGGAAGGCTTCCCCGGACAAAGTGGACGTTATGATAATCATGGAGCAGATTTACCAACCGATCTTTCAAAAGTGAACTTTGCCAGAAAAGGCACACCGTCTTCAGATCCTGTACGAAGCGAATAATATGGGTATCTCTTGAGGCTTCTGCCCGAAAAGGGGGCAGGGGCAAAACATTAAAGGATTCCTCATCTGAAATGGGGGAAAAGGTAATGGATAAAAAGGCTTTATCGTGGGGAACGGAATGGCCTGAAAGATAGATAAGGACTGTTTTTTCCGGTAATTGGGTGATAAAGGGAGAGCGAGGAGAAAGGGATCCGGAAGAGGGAAAAAGACGGAGATGTTTTTCATCGTTGACAGAGAGCTGGGAATCGGGATTGAAAGAACGAATAGATTCAAGGGTGTTTCCAAAAAACTCCATGCGTTGGGGCAGGGGAGAGCCATAGGGATACACATCGACAATCCCGCCGCGAATGCAGAATTCACCCGGATGTTCCACCAGCTCTGTCCGCGCATATCCCATATCTGAAAGACGCCGCGTAAGCCATTCAAAAGAAAGGGATTGGCCTTCGGCAAGGGAAAGACTTGAAACGGCAGGAGCGGCGGGATTCTGCACAGGGTGAGAAAGGAGCTCAGAAGACGCGATCACACAGGAAAGCTTGTCCTGTGTGAGAAGTGAGGCATAGCGGGCAAAATGATTCTCAAAACGGGCATGGTTATAAAGTTCTGTGCCATAATCAAAAAAAGGAAGCCAGGCTACTGTATCATCAGGAAAAAAGGACATACAGGCCTCCAGCATTTTTTCTAAATCCCGCTCCGGGTCGGCAAGCAGGACCGGGAAGAGGCCACTTTCTGACAAAGCTCTGGAAAGCAAGGCAATAAAAGAAATCACATGGGATTCGGCACGGATGTTTTTTTCCCGCATCAAACGGTGGAATAACGCGGTAAATGCCGGGGTATTCCGGAATGTTTGAATCAGATTCATGTCCATAGTTTCACGTGAAACATCAGGTTAAATAAATCAGGAGGATTTGGATATCAGAGGGCGAGACGCCCCGAATCCGGCCCGCCTGTCCAAGGGTTTCAGGCCGATAGCGTTTGAGTTTTTCCCGTCCTTCATTGGAAAGGGACTTAACCGTGTCGTAATTAAAGTGTTCGGGGATCTGTTTTTCTTCTAGTAGGCTCATTTTCTTCACCATTTGTTCCTGTCTGTGAATATAACCTTCATAAAGAATTTCAATAAAGGCCTGATCTAAACTGTGGGACTGAACTTCCGGGAAAAGTTTTCGGTGAATGTCCGGCAGGTGTTCCTGCCGGAGAATATGTTTCTTGATAAGCTGGTCATACCGTTCTGACCGGAGGGCAGACAGCCCCCAAGGGGTGCCTTTTGGACAGGAGGTAGTTTTAAAAAAATGTTTAATGTAATCTCTCTCCTGTACAGAATTTTTAAAGCGCCTGATCATCTGTTGAGATTGTATTCCGATCTTATCTGAGGCCCGGTACAGGCGATGATCCGCGTTATCTGCCCGGAGGATCAGTCGGTATTCGGCAAGACTGGTAAACATCCGGTAGGGCTCATCCGTTTCTTTTGTAATCAGATCGTCGATGAGTACTCCGATATAGGCTTCTGAGCGGGAAAAGATTATTGGATCCTGGCCGTCAAGGGCCCGGCAGGCATTTACGGCTGCCATAAAGCCCTGTACCGCCGCCTCTTCGTATCCACTTGTACCATTAATCTGGCCGGCAAAATAAAGCCCGGAAATATCCTTTGTTTCCAGGGAATGGCGGAGTTGATAAGAGGGGAAGTAATCATATTCAATGGCATAGCCAGGTTTGATAAATTCAGCCTTTTCCAGTCCTGGCACTGTTCTCAGGGCTTTAAACTGGATATCAATGGGCAGAGACGAGCTGAAACCGTTGATATACCACTGTTCCGAGCCCTCCCATTCCGGTTCAAGAAAAAGTGGATGAGAAGGCTTTTCATGAAATCGGACAATTTTATCTTCAATTGACGGACAGTAACGCGGTCCGGTTCCCTGAATATCTCCGGTGTAAAGGGGAGAACGGTGAAGAGCGGACCTCATGATCTCATGGGTTTGTTCATGGGTGTAGGTCAGGTAACATGGAATATCTTTGGGGTGAAAAGAGATCGTTGTGTAAGAGAAAGGTTCCGGGTTCGGGTCGCCGTACTGGGGTGACATCCTGGAAAAATCAATGGAACGGTATGTAACCCGGGAGGGTGTACCGGTTTTCAGGCGTTTGACAACAAAGCCCTCTGCTTTCAGCTGGTCACTGAGTCCCACAGAAGGACGTTCTCCGTAGCGCCCGGCAGAAATTTGTACCGGGCCGATGTGAATCAGGCCATTTAAGAAAGTGCCGTTTGTAAGAATGACTGTTTTTCCGGGGACAAGACGGCCGTCTTTCAGGTAAATGCCGCGGACCGATGCCTGAGAAAAAATCAGGCGTGTGCCCTCGCCCTCGATGATGTGAAGATTGGCAGCATGCAATAGCGTTTGTTGCATATATTCAGCATATCGTCTTTTATCAGCCTGGGCTCGGGGAGACCATACGGCCCTTCCCTTAGAGCGGTTCAGCATTTTGAATTGAATCCCTGTCCGGTCAATAGCGCGGCCCATTTCTCCACCCAAAGCATCCAATTCCCTGACCAGATGCCCCTTTGCCAATCCTCCGATGGAGGGATTGCAGCTCATGCGGGCAACACTTTTCAACGAGAGGGTGACAAAGGCTGTTTTTTTCCGTAATCTGGCAGCTGCAAGGGCCGCCTCCACACCAGCATGCCCCCCGCCGACAACGATGACATCAAATTCCTCGAAAGGGTGTTTCACGTGAAACATTATCTATTTCCCAATGCAAAAACGACTGAATATGTGATTCAAAACCTCCACAGAAGTTGTTTTCCCGGTAATATCATCCAGTGCAATCATGGCCTCCCGAATGTCCACGGCGATAAATTCCGGGGATAGGCCGGCCTTCAGTGCCTCTTGGGCTCTTAAAAGTGCTTTCTGTGCCGCTTTCAGTTGATTCTGATGACGAAGGTGGGATATCATGACGGATTCGGTGTTCAGTATATAATGGGCTTTCAACAGATCCAGGATCCGGTCCATTAGGACCGAGATGTGGATGTCTTTTTTGGCACTGACGGCAACAACCGGTTGATCGGGTTTCGTATAAGACAGGGCTTTCCGGACATCTTCTTCCGGCAGACGGTCGATTTTATTCAGAACGATGAGCCCCGGAATCTCCTGGCTGTCCAAAAATCCTGCAATATCGGGCACTTCGTCGGGAAATTCGGTAATCATTACCATCAGATCGGCATCTTTCATCAGTTTTTTGGTTTTTTCCAGTCCCGCCAATTCAATGAAATCACGGGAATCCCGCAAACCGGCCGTATCATAAAGGCGCAGGAGATACCCCGAATGGTTTATCCGTTCCTCAATGTAATCCCGGGTTGTTCCGGGGATGTCCGAGGTAATGACCCGTTCTTCTTTAAGAATGGCGTTTAAGAGACTTGATTTACCAGCGTTGGGCTTTCCTACGATAGGAATTCGAGCTCCGTCATGCAATATCCGGCCGGTCTGATAACTGGCCATCAAATCACCAATGTGTGCAAGCCCCCGCTCAATCCTGTCACGAATCTCTTCCGGATTAATGGTTTCAATATCCTGATCGCTGAAATCCAGCCCGATTTCCAGTAACGAGGCAGCTTCCATAAGATGATGACGGATTTCTTCCAGCTCCCGGGATAATCGGCCGTGGAGAAGAACACGCGCCGATTTTAAACTCTTTTCCGTTTCGGCATGAATCACATCAGCTACGGCTTCTGCCTGGGTGAGATCCATTTTTCCATTGATAAAAGCCCGCCGGGTAAACTCTCCCGGCAGGGCAGGCCTGGCCCCTTGGGTATAAAGCACATCCAGGATAAGAGCGGGAATAATACGCCCCCCGTGGCAGGAAATTTCTACAAGATCCTCTCCGGTATATGAACGGGGAGATTTGAAATAGGTAACAACGACATCATCTATAAAATGCCCGTCTTCAGGATTGGTAAAAGAAGTGAAGGTCGCCCGCAAAGGTTCCGGTGGTATCCGTGATATGCAGGGTTTTATAACGTGCAGTGCATCCGGCCCGGAGACACGTACAACAGCAATACCACCGACACCTTCCGGTGTGGAAAGTGCGGCAATGGTCCCTTCATACCCTGCCATGGCTTTACTTCTTTTTTGTTTTTTTCTGCCCGGCGCTCATTTTCTCCCGCTGTTCCGCCAATTTTGCGTGGACGGATGGATTGATAAAAAGCTTCTGCTGGAGAATGGTCAGTAAGTTAAAAACAGTGTAATACAAGTTCAGGCCGGAAGGAAAATTATTAAATATCAATAAAAAGAAGACAGGCATAAACCACATCATGATTTTCTGCTGCTGGTTGGCCTGGCTGGCACCGGTCATTTTTTGCTGAAGTATCATGGTCAGGGCCATAATAATGGGCAAAACGGCAACCCCATCTCCATAGAGAGGGATAGAAAAGGGCAGGGTGAAGATCACATCGGGTGTACTTAAATCTTTGATCCACCAGACAAAAGAGGCACCCCGCAGCTCAATGGTTGTGCGAAAAACGATAAACAGGGCATAAAGCAACGGCATCTGAATAAGCATGGGCAGACAACCACCCAGGGGATTCACACCATATTCCTTGTACATTTTCATGGTTTCCTGGTTCAGGGCCTGGGGATTGTTGGCGTGTTTTTCCTTCAATTCTGCCAAAAGGGGCTGCAGTTCCTGCATCCGCTTCATGGATTCGTAACTTTTATGCGTCAACGGATAGAGAATGATTTTTACCAGAAAGGAAAAAATCAAAAGAACCACACCATAATTTGGAATAAAACCCCGCATAAACCTCAGAAGCTTCAGAATTCCCACAGATATCGGCTTGATGAGCTTCCAGCCCCAGTTCATGACATGTTCATGTCCGTAACCCAGAGATGTCAGGTAACTTTCATCCAGGGGAGCAATCACAACCTTGAATTGATCTTCGTGAGTGTCCCTGGCGGGTAAGCGCATGAAAAGACGGGCATTGAAAAAACGCTCTGTTTTGCTTCGGGTCCCGTAGATTTCAGTCCGGATTCCAGGCCGGGACTCTGCCACAAGGGATGCCAGAAAATATTTGGATCTCAGAGCGACCCACCGGGCATCTCCATCCGTTCTGATGCTCTGTTCTTTTTCCTTTAACTGAAGATTGGTAAGCTCTTCACCCACCTTGCTGTAGACGTATGAATAGTTTAAATCGTCATCCACACTTTTTTCTGTAATGGCAAAACCATCATACCAGTTGAGTGTATACATCATATTGGGGGCAAGGGCGGTATAATTCTTTAATACAAGATTAAGGTCAAAAGCATATCCTTCAGGTGTGAATGTAAATGTGCGGATAATTTCCTGATTATCCTCGGTTTTTAAGGAAAAAGAAAGGGTTAACGGGCGTTTGACATAAAGGGTGTCCAGGTTCGAATACTGTTCAAAGATTGTCGACTGGAAAGGAATATCATTGAAAGACAGGGTTTCAGTATCAGAGATGGGGAATTCCATTCCCAGGTTTCCGGCGGCATCGGGCTTTAAAAGGTGTACCTGTTTTCCCTGGAAGGTCTTGTATTCTTTAAAACGAAACTGAGTGATGGTTCCGCCACCCCGGTTTGAGAGGGTTAAAAAATATGTGTCCGTGGAAATCACCAACTCTTTTTCCTCGGTACTCATAAGGGAGGGGACACGATGAACCGGGGTTTCCTCTGATTTTGACATACTTTGGGTTGGTGTGAATCCAGTTTCAGCAAGTTCTTCCGGAACCTGAACAGTTTTGCCCTGAAAGGTTTCAGAAACCGGTTCCTGCTTTTCAACAAATTGCTTTTGGTAAAAGGGCATAAAAATCATGATTAAAGCAATAAGAATAAATGCGATCACTGTATTTCTATCAAACACTGTTTTTCTCCTTTTCCGGTACCGGATCATATCCCCCGGGATGAAAGGGATGACATTTAAAAATTCTAATTAAGGCCATTTTACCCCCTCTAAAAAAACCGTGCTGTTCTATGGCCGTAAAGGCGTAGGATGAACAGGTGGGAGAAAAGCGGCAGGAGGGAGCAAAATAAGGGGAAATAAAATGTTGGTAAAAACGAATGCCTTTTAGTATCAGATATTTCATGTGATCTGAACAACCATTTTTTTAAGATATTTTTCTATCTCAGGCGTTGCCCCCTTTTCAGGAACCACTGTGGCAATGAAACCATAATTATATCCCAAGGGGATGGTATCCTGATTTAGACGGACGACCTCTTTCAATACGCGGCGGCACCTGTTTCGCCGAACCGCCCCCCGGATGGTTTTCCGGGTTGCGAAAAGGTAGCAGTTTTCTCCGGCGTTGGGGGAATACACCATGTGAAAAAAGGGACAGCTTTTCCATGTGCCCTTTTCAAAAAGGACCCGAATGGCCGTTCGGTCCCTCAAAATGGCTTTTTTTTTCAGAGTATAGCTCACGAAGAAACCGACAAACGCTTCCGCCCCTTGGCCCGGCGCCGCGAAAGGACGGTCCTTCCACCTCGCGTTTCCATGCGTGAACGAAAGCCATGTTTATTTTTGCGCCGTCTGTTGCTGGGTTGAAATGTTCTTTTCAAGGGAAATCTCCTTTATTTTCCGTTTTTTAATTTACAGTCTGGTAATATCTAAAAATTGTCCGTCATTATCAAAATATTTATGATTAAAAACAGCCGGTATCATTTATAATGATTTTTTGATTTTCTTAAAAAGAATCTTGACATTGCGGTCTCAATTTGCAAACTTCTATTCGAGCAGAACGGAATGAATGTGGATAACATGTGGATATCTTGTTCGTGTCTGAGTCACTTCCGTTGGGCGTGTGAGGAGACTTAATTCATAAAAAGCTGATTATAAGGAGGTTGTGAAATCTCCATTCCTTGTTCTCTCCCAAAGAATGAGTGTGGATAACTTAAATACGATGTATATATTATACAATGGCAATTGTGGATAAGATGGATTCTGAGATGCTGAAAAAGTGGGATGCGCTCCTTGAAGATTTGCAGAAGTATATTCCTACACATAGCTATACATCTTGGTTTTTACCCCTGCAGCCCGTGTCATCCAACGAGCAAGCCCTCAGGATTTCGGCACCTAACCGGTTTCATTCGGAATATGTGGAGATGCATTACCGGGATGTTTTAAGAAAATGTATTAAATCAGTTTTCGGTAAAGATCTAATAGTGCAATTTACAATTGCTGAAAGTTTAAAGAAGGACATTTCATCTGGAAATTCCACGCCGGAATCACCTCTCCCGCCTCCTGTTACTGAACGAGGAGACCGGGAAAATCTTCCGCCACAAGAGTATTATGTAGAGGACCGCTATAGTCAGCTGAATGGAAGGTACACCTTTGAAACTTTTGTAGAGGGACCCCATAACCAGTTTGCGAAAGTGGCCAGTCGTGCCGTGGCGGAAGCCCCGGGCAATACTGCGTTCAACCCCCTTTTGATTTATGGAGGCACGGGGCTGGGTAAAACCCACCTTTTACAGGCCATCGGCCATTATGCCCGGACCCGGAATCCAAACCGGCGGGTGATTTATGTGTCCAGCGAAAAATTTATGGTCGATTTTATTACGGCCATTCGCAATAACCGCCTCAATGAATTTGGGAATATCTATCGCAAGGCAGACCTTTTGCTCGTGGACGATATACAATTTCTTGAATCCCGGGAAGGAACACAGGAACAATTTTTTCACACTTTTAACGATTTGTATCAACATGGAAAGCAAATTGTCATCACGTCAGACAGGACCCCAAAAGAGTTGAAAGGGGTTGAAGAACGGCTAATTTCCAGGTTTTTGTCAGGATTAACAGTGGATATCCAGCCCCCGGATTTTGAATCCCGTATAGCCATTCTCCAAAAAAAGGCGGATATGGATCAAGTGATAATCCCACCGGAAGTGATAGAATTTGTGGCGCAAAATATTACAACCAATGTCCGTGAACTGGAGGGAGCCATGACCCGGATCTTTGCTTATAGTTCCCTTGCCCATACGGATGTTACCATCAATCTGGCAAAAAAAGTCATCAAAGATATTCTGGGGGTCCGGAAAGCTCGTCACATTTCAATTGATATCATTCAGAGTGCCGTATCTGATTATTACAAGGTCACAGAAAACGAACTGATGGGTAAAGGGCGAAAACGGGAAGTGGCCCTGGCGCGACAGGTGATCATGTTTCTGAGTCGTGAAATCAGCGGCATGTCATTGAAAACCATCGGACTGCGTCTTGGCCGCAGGGATCATACCACCGTGATGCATGCCTGCAATGTGATTGGCAAAAAAATTCGCGAAAACAAGGAATTTGCCCGTGAAATCGATACTATCCGCCACCAAATAGATCTGACGGCCGGCTAATCGTATCGTTTTCTATCCCCGTGTAACATGTATCGTGTTTATTTACTCAGAATTTTGTTTATTTAAAGACTTATCAGAGAAAGGTTTACAGGATTCCGACATAGTATAAACCTTATATACATTTATTAATTTTATACTATAATATTGACATTAATATCCTTCTTGTGTAAACTTGTGTTAAGAAAGATATAATGAAGCAAGGAGGTATCTATGAACCGAAATTCTGCGAACAAGGTGTTACTTGTCGGGTATTTGGGGAACCAACCGGAGATGCGGTATACCCCCAATGACATCATGACCACCACATTCAATCTGGCAACAAATTTTATTTGGCGGGATGAAGAAGGAGAATTTCAGGAGCGGACGGACTGGCACCGGATTGTAGCCTGGAGGAGTCTGGCAGAATACGCAAAAAGTTTGAAAAAAGGACAGTTGCTTTATGTAGAGGGTCGCCTGCAGTCTCGCGAATGGACGGATAAAGACAACAACAAGCACTTTGTCACCGAAGTCATCGCAGAAACCCTTACAATGCTTGGTGCCCGGAAAAAGGGGGAAAGCGGCGGTAATGGAAGCGATTCAAGCAAAAGCGATCAGGACTGATCCCTGTGCCGGGGTGTGTTAAAATGGAGGTAATCATTTAAACGTGGTGGTTCGGTAAGCAGTCCCGGAAAGTGATGGTAGAGGTGGCGGGCAAACCAGTAGTCCAGTTCTCCATTACTATCCGGGGCCTTGCCCATGACGGCCTTCCAGGTTTCCGGATCTTCCATACAAAAATAGACAAATAGATCCGGTCCGCCATATTTCCTTAGCAAGTGGAAAATATGACGATACAGGTGAATACGCAGAGGTTTGAAATATCGTAATTTTCCGTCCATGCCCCTCACCATCTCTGGATTTAATAAGTGGGTGTCGGGAAAACGGTTCAGAATTTTTTCTTTCATATCCGGCGGAAAACGAAGTGTCCCCATGGATATCCAGGCAATCTGAGAAGAGGGGGCTACTTGAAACAACTGCTGAATGGTTGTCTCGTAGTCTGTTTTCCATGATGGATAATCAAGGATTGGATCAAAATGAAACGCCAGTTTATATCCGGCACGAACAGCCAGTTTTACGGCATTCAGGCGCTGGGGTAGTGACGCAGCGCCATGTTCTTCTGCTCGTATGACGGCCGGAGGATTAATAGACCAGGCCAGAATGGTTTTTCCTTTATGATTTTCCTGCAACAGAGACTGAATCCGATAGGATTTTGTTTTCAGCTCCAAAATCATGTTCGGCGTATGAGCCGCAAAACGGATCAATGGCTGGGCGAAATGCCCTTCTTCATTTAATGCAAGACTGTCTGCCAGTTCACCGGTTCCAATTCTGAAAAAACGCCGGGGTTCATGCGCCATTCGTTCCCGGATCTGGGCAATTATCTGTTCTGTATCGGTAAACACAGTGAGATAAGGATTGTTTAAATAGTATTGGAGAATGCAGTAGCTGCAGTTGAAAGGGCAATTCATAGACTGGTTCAGAACCCAGTAATTACAACAGAGATACTCCCCAGATGTACCTGGACAGGGTTTAAAGAT
>LDZU01003940.1_pt1 | contig 23748 bp, 20 predicted proteins | sample 615531 | NCBI WGS metagenome assembly LDZU01 (sample SAMN03408293, study PRJNA278302) | terrestrial metagenome | isolation source: oil reservoir sample SB2 | place: USA: Alaska, North Slope, Schrader Bluff formation | collected 2011-09 | reverse complement strand
CGGTACGATGGGACAGTGGTCTCTTCTGCTCAAAGGTATCGCCTGTAACTGGCTTGTCAACCTGGCCATCCTGCTCGGTATCTGTGCTGACGACGCCATAGGCAAGATCGTCGGTATCTGGTTCCCGATCATGGCCTTCGTTTCCACCGGGTTTGAGCACTGTGTCGCAAACATGTACTTCATCCCTGCAGGTCTCCTGACAAAGGGCTACCTGAGTGCTGACCAGGTTGCCACCATCGGTGCCGCGAACCTTGAAGGCCTGAACTGGGTGACGCTGTGGACGAACAACCTTATCGGAGCAACCATCGGCAACATAATCGGTGGTCTCTTCTTCGTGGGTGTGCTCTACTGGGTCTCCTTCCGCAAGGAGATTGCGGCACTCAAGTAACGAGATACCTGATGAAGATCAAAGGAATCGATGTGAAGATATCGACCATATCTCTGGTCGTTTTTGGTATCTTCACACTTTTTTTAATCGTTACGGTTGCCGTTACCGGGGATCTATCGATCCTTATCCTCGGGGTACCGCTCCTTGCCCTGCTCCTGATCATACCTGCAGCGCTCAACTACATGAGCCAGAAGCAGTATGCATCGCTGGTGCCGATGTATGAAGAGGAGGCAAAACCCGTCAGGGTCCGGGCGATAAACCTGAATATGCTTGGTGAACCGGTGCGCATAAAGGGCGTTGTCGAGCGGGTTTACTTCCAGTTCCTCAACCGGCCGCAGTACCTTGTAGCCGACCGGACAGGTGAGATATCGGTCAAGATGTTCACCTCACCGGCAGAAGACATTCACGAAGGGGATCTGGTCGAGGTGCTCGGGACGGTCGTCAAACGCTACATCCTGGCGGGGGATGCAGCCATAAACTGCGTCTCAATAAGGAAAGTCAAGAAGAATCAGCAATCCTGACGTCATTCAATTCAGCGAAGGGGCTAAGGAAAGAGGGTGATTTCCAGCCTCACTCACATTCAGCGTTTTGATCCTAAAACGTCTTTTCAAGACCCTCGTCTATTGCCCGTGCCGCAGGTCTCCCGTTGAGTTCCTCGATATAGTCCTCGTAAAGATGGATCCTGGTGCTCACGGGGAAAGGTATCCCGATGGTGCTGATGACCGCTTCTCCCCTTTCAAGGGTCTGGATCTCGGTATCCATGTGGGAGAGGTCCTGTTTTGCACTGCCTGCTATGATCTCTCTATCGCCGCGATCGGAGAGGCCCATAACAACAAACGTGTTTATCTGCGCGAGGACGCGGGCATCGATGTTCTTTGGTTGCTGGGTGACCACACAGAGGCCCACGCCGAACTTCCGCCCCTCCATCGCCGCCTCCCGGAACGTCCTTGTGCTCCCGTAGCCTGAACCCAGCACCCGCTGTGCCTCCTCGATGGTTATCAGCACCTGTCCTGGCTCCTTCTCGCCACCGGTCTCCTCCTCCTGATGGCTCCGCATTATCCTGCGCGTTATGATCGAGAGGACAAAGAGCTCGCTCTGCTCGCTCATACCGGGTATGTCGATCAGGACAACCCTGTTCTTGTGGAGTTCTTTTAAGATATCGGGGATCGATGAACCCTGCTTTCTGAAGAAACGCCGGTTCCGGTTCATCATGCCCGCGATACGCCGCTGCATAACCGAGAGGGTGCTCAACGAGAAGTTCTTGAGGTCGCGTGCAATCCCGGCATGCGGCCCCCTGTACGTCCCGGCATCGAACGTCGCAAAATCGGTCTCCAGGAAGAACTCGATCAGATCCGAACCAGGTCTGTCCGCAAGCATCTCCACAACCTCCCGCTGGGGCGTTGAGTGCTCGTAGAGCAGGAGCAGGTCCGGCGCGCTGAAATCGTCGTGGTCAAGGTAGAGCCGGTTTAGGTGGTACTTCTTTATGAAATCATCCCCTCTGGTGGAGAAGACCGCAAGCCCATCCCTGCCGGCCTGGTAGTGGAGGAGCCCCCGGGTAGCCTCGCCGCTCGAGGACCGGCCGCCAGCCACGTACTCCCCGTGCGGGTCGACTATCAGGAGCCCGAACCTGCGGGCGCGCATGCACGAGGCGCAGAAGACCTTCATGAAGTTGCTCTTCCCCATGCCGGTCGTTGCGAAGACGCCCATGTGCTGGCGCATCACCGGTGCGTGGAGCGCAACCCTGACATCTCTAAATTCGCCCTCACCGTTCTTCATCACCCCGACCTCGATATCCCCCATAACCTGTTGCAGAAACTCAAAATCACGGGGCTCCGGCCGCTCCACGCGGGAGAACTTCGCCGGTATTGTCCTTGGTTTGCGGAACAGGCCGTCGTCTCCGACGTAGCCGAGCGGTGTCGCCTCGACCAGGATGAAGACATCCTCACCCATGCCGTAGAAATGCTCGGTATGGGGGCGTGTGTCCCATTTCGGGTCGGAGAAGTTGCAATCGTGGACAAGGTCGTTCACCTTTGCAAAGAAAGTCAGACGCTTGACGTTATCTGTGATCTTCAACACATCCCCGAGATAGAGCCTCTCATCATGCGGCACTGCAAACCGGTAACTGAGCACCCGATCTCCGATCAGCCGGTACTTCGAGGCGTCATCGCCGTCAATATCGATCAAACTCGTCATGGTAATCACCAAATATGCCGATGTAGTCGGCAAGGCTCATCCCGAGCATGTCCAGACCATGGATGATGTCCTGGCGGATCTGCTCGACCGCGTCCTGCGTTATCCTTGTTGTGAGATGGGCGTCGAGGAGGGGGTAGGGGTAGCCCGTCACCCTCCCGTCGTCGGAGTAGGCCGCAAGCCCGGAGAAGACCGCATCGACCATATCGGGGGTGTAGTGGCCCGGGATCTCAACCTTGAACGCCCGCGCTGCACGCGGGTGAAGCCGCGCAACGTACTGCTCCCCCCGCAGTTTCCAGGTCTGCGTCTCCTGGCGATCGATCAGGCCGCTCGCGCCGGAGACGGAGAGATACCAGGGTGCGGCAACGCCAACGCCGCGTGCAAGCCCTTCCGCCGCCGGGACGATCGGGTGCCCACCGCCCCAGGTCAGGGATGTCCGTTTTGTCACGGCGGCTATGAGAACCCCGCGCAGGTTGCAGAGGTTCAGGAGAGCCTCGATGACCTCGGCGTGGCTTGCGTGCCGGACCTGGAGCGTGCCGTCCAGGATGAGGAGGTCGCCGGTATCGAGTTCTGCGGCCATCTCCATCGCCGACCAGAGCTCCAGCGTGTCCCGGATGACAGCGGCGTTCCGGGCGGGGTCGTCGTGGTCAAGCCGCGCCCCGGGGCGGCGGCGGAAACAGTCGTAGAAGATCTCGTCGAAGTCCTCGTTCCCGGCGCCGGGGTTGACCGTGATGACGTGCAGCGGTGTTGTCCGGCGGTAGAGGCGCCTGCCGCGGGCAAAGGCGCTGACCGAGGCCCTGATGGCGGCGATGGCAAAACTCCCGGCGTCAAGGATGATGGCGTTGCTCCCGTCCACCGCACAGACAGCCCCTTCAAACCCGGGCTTGAAATGGGTGTAGGAGGCCGCATCAAACCCGCCTGCGGCTGCAAACCGCGTGGAAATGTCTGCCGGGACGCACCCCCGGATCCTCGCCGCCACGCGCCGGATCGCCTGGCGGTAGGCTGTCTCTGCGTCCATCAGTCGACCACCCTGACCTGACTTATCTGGTCCGGGCCCATCTCGACGAGCAGCGCCGTCGAGAACTCGTCCTGGACCTCGCTTATATGGGATATGAGTATGATCTGTGGGAAATACGCCTCCTGCGTCCGGAGTGCCCGGAGGAGGTTTGCACGCCGCTCCTCGTCCTGGCTCCCGAAGATCTCATCAAAGATCAGGAACGTGGAGTCGTGCACCTGGTTCACCTCGGCGATGAACCGGGAGAGGGCCACCCGGAGAGCGATGGCGATATCGTCCTGTTCCCCGCCGCTGAACCGGTCGGCCGGGTAGTCTTCACCCATGTCGTGGACAAGGACGCTGAAGTCGTCGTCCAGCATGACCGTGTTGTAACGCCCGTCGGTGATCTCTGCAAGCACCCGGCCCGCCTCCTCCTCGATCCTGCCCCGGACGACCTGGAGGAGGTAGTCGATGTAGTCCCTGATCAGCGACCGGGTCAGTTTCAACCGCTCGATCTCCTCCGTGAGCGCGTCACGCTGCCGGACGAGTTCTTCTGCGCGGGAGAGTCTTGCGGTCTCATGCTCGATCTCCGCCTCCAGGCTGCTTATCCGGAGGGTGGCGGCATACATACGCTCCCGTGCAGCCGTAAGCCTCTGTTCAGACCCGGCAACCCTCTCCTCTGCCGCCTTTACCATCGACCCGTCAAACCCGAGTTCCTCGATAGCAGCCCGGACGCGGAGCAGTTCGGCCTCCCTCTCTGCAAGGAGATCGCGCCTGGAACCGAGGCTCTCCACCAGTCGTGGGACCTCTTCAAGACGGACGCGGAGTTCGAGCGCCCGCCGGTGCGCCGATTCGGCGCGGCTGTACTCCTGACTGAGGCGTTCGAACCGCTCCGGGTCGAACGAGAGACCGGCAAGTTCGCCCCTGACACCCCGCAGCCGTTCCTGGAGACCATCAAGCCTCGCGGTAATGGCGTTCAGATCCTCTTTTAACGCCGGCCGCCGCGCAAGTCTGGTCTGCGCCTCGGTATATGCCCGGGATACGGGTTCCAGGGCCCCTGCCTCCGCTTCCAGGCGCTTCAGAGCCTCCGGGTCGAACCCGAGCCTGGAGAGCCTGGTCTCGGCCTCATCCCGCTGGGCCAGGTGATCCGCAGCATCGGCGATGAGTCGCTCTCTCTCCTCCAGGAGGGCAGGGAGACGGCTGCACTCGCCCCGCAGGGTATCGGCCGTCGCCCGTTTCCCGGCAAGGAGACGGATCCGTTCCCTGAGAGATTCGTGCTCCGCCGGGTCGTAACCTCCTTCGAGACCGAGAGCCTGGATCTCGGCCCGGTGGTCATCCGCCTCGGCCTGCCAGCGTCTCATCAGGTCGACGCTCTGCTCGTAGCGGGATGCTGCGAGAGCGTGCTGTTCTTTCAGGCGCTGGAGGGCCGCCCGCTGAGCGTACAGGCTCTTCAGTTCGGCGGCAAGCCTCTTCTGCCCGGCGACCACCAGGGCATACTCTTCCTCGAGATCGGCAAGGGCTCTATCCAGAGATCCAGCGGTAGATGCCAGGTCTGCGAGGAGGTCGTGGTAGTGGTCACCGAGGCTCTGGCGGCACATAGGGCACGTCCCCTCGGGCCCGGCGGCCAGGATCTCTTCCCTGTGCCCGGCCACCTTCTGGATCTCCCGGCGGATCGCCTCCCGGCGTTCGGCGAAGGCGCTGATCCGCGATGTAAAGTCGTCCTTTCTGCGCTCCGCCGCCTCGATCCGCTCCTCGACACCCTCGAGTTCAGCGATCTGCCTGGAAAGATCGGTGATCTCGCTCTCGGTCCGGCGCGCCGCCGCGGATGCGGCCTCGGCCTCGTGCAGAGACCGCTCCACCTGCCGGGCGTGCTCCTGCGCCTCCTGATAAACCTCCAGGCGGGCGAGAAGGCTCTCGTAGTCCGCCGTCTCCTCCTCGAGCGCACGGAGATGCCTCTCCTTCTCTTCAAGCTCCTGGATATCGGCCCGGTTCTCCAGGACGCGCTTCTCCAGGTGAGCAAACCGCTCGTCCAGCCTGGCGATCTCCTCACGGAGGGCGTCATACTCCGGCTGGAGGGCTTTCATCGCCGCAATACGCTCGCGAAGAGCCCGGGCGCTCCTGACATCCTCTTCAAGTGCGGCAACCGTCCGTTCGTCCTCTGCAAGCGCCGCAAGGTCGGTCTCAAGCCTTGAACGCCGGTCAGCGTGGTCACGGATCTGCTCCTCAAGACTGGCTGCTTCGAGGTTCAGGCGTTCTGCGTGCGCCTTCTCCTCTGCAAGTGTGGCGACCTCCGCCTTCAGCGACTCGTAGCGCTCGACGATCGGTTGAAGTTCGTCAAGGTAGGCCTGCAGCCGCTGCCGGTCCGCGATCTCGGTCTCCATATCCCGGCACTCGGCACGCAGCCGCTCGATATCGGCTGTGAGCCTCTCCTCCTCACGTTCAAGTTCCCGGCAGCGTTCGCGCAGGTCAAGCAGCCTCTCGTACTCGCGTCGGGCACTCTCAAGTTCTTCACGGGCGCCGGTCTCTGCGGTCCGGGCGTTTGCTGCCTCTTCCTCCGCACCGGCAACCGCAGTCCGCAGTTCCAGAAGGCGCCCGCGAATCCCGTCGGGATCCAGTTCCTGGAGCCTTCCGGAGAGTTCCCGGCATGTCCCCTCCCGGGCATCTATGAGTTCTTTGAGACACTCCATGCTGTCCTTCTTGAGGTAATCGATGCCCAGAACCTGCATGAACCAGTCTTTCCTTGACCCCGCACGACTCTCCAGCAGCGCAAGAAGTTCCTTCTGCCCGGCGTAGATGGTGTTTCGGAAGTCGCCCGCCCCCATCCCGACGATCCGCTGGATCTCCGATGCCACTTTCTGGACGCTGTTTGCCAGGAGTTTCTGGTTCATGTAGAGGTTTGCCTCATGCAGGGTCGAGGATGGGCGGCGTTTGAACCTCCGGAGAACTGTGTAGTCGTTACCGCCGACAGAGAAGTCCAGGCGGACCTCGCAGACGTCCTGCGGGCCCGCAAACGAGCTGACGATGTAATCGCCGTCAAGCCCCGTTCCCTGGAGACCGTAGAGCGCAAACAGGATGGCGCTGACTATGCTGCTCTTCCCGGTGCCGTTGTTCCCGATGATCCCGGTTATACCGTCCTGGAAGATTATCTCCTGGTCGCGGAACCGCTTGAAGTTCTTCATCCAGAGCCTATTCAGCAGCACTCTCTCCCTCCCTGTGGCGTGCGATGACCGACCGGAGAAGATCCGTCCCGGTCTTCTTCACAAACTCTGCGTCGGCAGGTGCAAGGTGCTCCCTCTCCACAAAATTCTCGAACTCGGTGACGTAGTCCAGACCTGCAAGCGAGTCCTGGTGAAAGACGTGGTATGGGTCATCAACGGTCAGGGCCTGCAGCCTCAGGTCCAGGGTGCGGTTCCGGAGGTCCTGGAGGGCTTTCTGGTCGAGGGCGCGGAGCGTCTCGCGGCGTATCCCATCGAGCGTGATCTGACAGATCGCGCCCTCGATCTCTTCCCACCGGGCATCGGCCGCTTCCAGGATGGACGCGACAACCTCCCCGGCCGTCAGACCGTCAGAGTTGACACGGCCCAGGTTGAGCATCGGTGTGTGCGGAAGGTCGATATGCTCGATATCGCCGGTGGCAAGATTCACCAGGAGTCCGCCCTTCGTGTCACCGATCTCGCCGTAGTTGCAGTACTCAAGCGAACCGCTGTACCAGGCGTTCTCCGCGACCTGGACCTGGCCGTGGTAGTGGCCGAGCGCGATGTAGTCGAACCTGTCGGAGAGGATGGTTGCGTCAAGTTCGTGCTCGGCGACGGTGTGAAGCCGCCGGTCGGAGAGGGTGGTTGCAAGCCCGTGGGTGACAAGCACATTCGTGCCGCCGCCGGTGAATTCGATCTCCTCAAACGCCCTCCGATAACTCGCGGGCTCGATCATGTTCGGGATGAGGTGAAAGACCGTCTCCCCGAGTTCGACCCTCCGGTAACGGTTGTTGTGGGCGACGTAGAGGTCTGCTGCACGATAGCCGCCGCGCTCCAGAACCTCAAACGGAGACGCCGTGTAACGCGTCCTGGCCATGCTGTGGTTTCCCGCGACAACGAGCATGGGAATCCCTGCCTCATGCAGCCGGGAGAGGGCGTCGAGCGCCGTCGTGTAGGCGCGGGTCTTTGGTTTGACCTGGTGGAAGAGGTCGCCGGCGTGGACGAGCGCATCGGGGCGGATGGCGATTATCCGGTCGATGGCGGCGAGGAAGTTGTTGTAGATGAGTTGTTCACGCAGGTTCATCCCGGTCTCCGGGTCGACGCGGCTGAATGCCGATAATCCAAGGTGTGTGTCTGCCAGGTGAACGATCTTCATGCCTTATAATTCTCCCTGCGGCCAGAGTATAAAAGCCTGATCTGCGCGGTGCGAAAGTGTTCGCAGGCCCATAATACGCGTAGTCTAATATAGCCTCGCTGATATTTGTATGGTGATATTGTGTCAAAACGGGCCGTCGATGCAGTTTTTCAGGCACTATTCCTCTTAACCGATATCCGGTTCCTGCTCCGGGAGACCGCTCCCGACCACGAACTGGACGAGGGGCAGCGTGAACGTGCCGCAACAACCCTGGAGAAGGTGAAACGGCAGGTTGCAATCCTTGAAGAGGAGATGGTCGGGTGAGGTGCGCCTCCGATATCGAGGCCCGCGATGTGGAGGAGATGTACATCAACATCGACCCCATCCAGGCTGGTGGACGGCTGACCGCGGACGCCATGAAGGCGGTGATAGCATACGCCGACGGCTACTCGGTCTGTGACAACTGCCGGAGCCCATTCCGGCTTGATTATATCCAGAAACCTCCGATCGCCCAGTTCCACGCCGACCTTGCCCGGTGGCTGAATATGGACGCTGTCCGGGTGGTCCCCGGAGCGCGCCGGGGGTTCCAGGCGGTCGCGAGCAGTCTTGTGGAGAGGGGCGACCCGGTCATCCTGACCTCGCTTGCCCACTACACGGAGTTCCTGGCGATCGAGGAGGCTGGCGGGATCCCGCGTGAGATCCCGAAGGATGACTCAAACAGGATCACCGCCGATGCCGCGGCGGAGAGGATAGAGGAGGTGACCCGGGAGTTTTCAAGGACACCGCCGCTCCTCTTCATCGACCATGTCGATTACCAGTACGGGAACGTCCACGACGTTAAGGGGATCATAAAGACCGCCCACCAGTATGACATCCCGGTGCTGGTCAACGGCGCCTACACGGTGGGGATCATGCCTGTCGACGGGAAGGCGCTAGGCGCCGATTTTCTGGTGGGCTCAGGGCACAAGAGCATGGCCGCCCCTGCACCATCGGGGGTTCTCGCGGCAGCGGAGGAGTACGCCGGGAAGGTATTTCGGACGACAGAGGCGAGGGGTGATCTGACCGGCAGGACGTTCGGCATAAAGGAGGTTGAGATGATGGGCTGCACCCTGATGGGCGTTACCGTCGTCGGTATGATGGCCTCGTTCCCCCACGTCCAGGAGCGGGTGAATCACTGGGAGACCGAGGTTGCACACTCTCAGGCGGTTGTCGACGGCCTTCTCTCAATCGAGGGGACGAGAGTGCTCTCTGAATACCCGAGAAGACACACCCTGACCCGGATCGATACACGCGAGTCGTTTGACCGCGTTGCGCAGCAGCACAAGAAGAAGGGCTATTTCCTCTCAAACGACCTCAAGAAGAGGGGTGTTATCGGCGTCATCCCGGGCTCCACGCGGGTCTGGAAGTTCAACACCTTCGGGCTGACGGAAAAACAGATCCGGCATCTCTCGGAGGCTTTTATAGAGATTGCGCGTGAGAACGGGTTAAGTATCGTCTGAGGTGGGGGCTGCTTCCTCTACCGCACCGTTCTTTGCGCGGATCACCCGCACACTTGCCGCCGCCCGTTCTGCCAGCCCCACGGCATCGATCTCCTCCTCGATCCGGGCGATGGTCTCTGCGGGCGCTGCCGTCGAGGGGTAACGGGGGGCGACCGCACACCCGATCTCCCCGGGATTGGCCTCAAACGTTCCGATGCTGCGGGCGCGCCCGACAACCTCATCCTTGTCAAACCCGATCAGCGGCCGGAGCACGGGGAGGGTCGTTGCGGTGGATATCACCGCCATGTTGGCGAGCGTCTGGGAGGCCACCTGCCCCAGGTTGTCGCCGGTGACGATGGCGTGTGCCCCCCGTTCCTCTGCAAGGATGCCTGCCACCCGGAGCATGAACCGTTTGCAGAGGACGCAGCGGTAACGCGGCTCTTTTAAGGCGGTGATGACCTCAAAGAAGGGTTCCATATCGACAACCAGAAGGTCGAGGGCGCGGCCCGGCACCCAGGAGGAGAGGCGAGCGTGGTTCTGCAGGACTTTTTGCTCGACATCGGCCCCGCCGAACCGGCCGCCGTGCATATTGATGTGGAGCATGCGGCACCCCCGGCGCATCATCAGCCAGGACGCAACCGGCGAGTCTATCCCCGCCGACAGGAGGGTGATGACCTCCCCCTGTGTCCCGTAGGGGAGTCCGCCCGGCCCGGGGATCTTCTCGTCGTAGACGAGACCGCCGAACTCCCTTGCCTCGACTGAGACCTCGTAATCGGGGTGTGTCAGGTCAACCCCGACCCCGTCAAACCGTTCGAGGATGGCCGACCCGACCGCCGCCGCAAGTTCCTGGCTGGAGAAACCCGGGACGCCCGACCGCCGTGCCCGGACAGCAAACGACATCCCGGGACGGAGGCGACGCTCTGCGCGTTTGAGGGCTGCGGTTGTTATACCCTCTATATCGGCCGTCGTCACGGTGCAGACGCTCGCGCTCACCACCCCAAAGACTCTGGCGGCCGTTTTGGCGATCCGGGCAGGGTCATCGCCGTATATAAGTATCCGTCCGCGGTAGGTCTCGATCCGGTGGGCGAACCCTTCTGCCTCCAGCGCAAGGCCGATGTTCTCTGCCATGGCCGAGACAAACCTTCGTTTCACCCGTTCGCTCTTGAGAAAGACCTCACCGTACCTGACCATCACCGCTTCCACAGGTTCACCCCCTATCATCACCCTATCATGTGCCTGGTTGTCCCTGATGAATCTTCGTGAATCTGGCAGATTGTCCGGGGCTATCAGACGAGTTCGTTCAGGTTGCGCCCGCAGGGAAAGTCATGCCTGGAAAACCGTTTTGGGGTGACACTCGGAGACAGTGGCGGGGGAGCGTCTCCGCCACCCCCACGGTGCCAGGGAGAAATATCGGCTCGTTGTGTTGCTTTGAACCATTATCGAAAGCCCTGCCTCCACCCGAGCACAGCCATCAAAGCAATCACCACGCACTGCCCGCCCCGTGGACGGCGGGGCGGTCGCCGCGCATACTACCTGGAAAGGGCGGCGAGTTTTGCGACGGCCCCCCTCTCTCGTGGGGGCTTTTGTCTCTGCTATTCGTAAAGTTTTGTAATTTAGCCCCTGATCTTATGCTGGAGATTGCTACGCCGGACCTCCCGCTTTGCCCCACTCCCCGCGAACCGGCGTTCAGGTGAAATCCAGAGGCAGCCATAGACGGATGGCGAGGAAACTGCCAGTTCATATCAGCAGCCTTTTATCGAATTGAGTGCAAAATTTCGTCTATGCGCCAGTGGGATCGGAACGATCGGGCGTTTACCGGACTGGAAACAGCAATCGTTCTGATCGCCATCGTCGTCGTTGCATCTGTTTTTGCATACGCCGTTATCGGGGCAGGCATGGCCGCATCGCAGAAGAGCCAGCAGACGATGTATACCGCTCTCGGTGAGGCTGCCTCAGGCCTGCGCACGGGTGACTCTGTCATCGTCAAACTGGACAACGATCGGGGTTATGTCAGGTTCGTCGAGTTCGATCTTGAGACCGTGACCGATATCGCCGCAATCGATCCAGGGAGACTGAGATACACCATAGCAACAGAGGAGACCGTGGTCACGATTCCTCCCGGTGATCCCCGTGCAGGCATAACCTGGCGCTACCGAAGAGACGATGGAGGCCTTCTTGAGGCTGGAGAGGTTATCGCGGTGAGACTGAACGCGGCTGATGCGGCCATCGGCCGCGGCGATGCGTTCAGCATCGAGATAACCGCCGCAGATGGAGCGATCGTTTCGCTGAGCCGGAGAGTTCCAGCGGGTGCTGACAAGAATGTCTACCTCGAACTATTCTGAGGCTGGATTCACAGGGCTTGAGGCTGCCATAGTGCTCATGGCGTTTGTCGTCGTTGCAGCAACCTTTGCTCATGCTGTCCTTGGAACAGGTCTCATCTTTGCCGAGGAGAGCCGGTCTGTCGTCCACCAGAGCGTCCGGCAGGCGGGGTCAGGCCTCATTGCGGCAGGTTCCGTCTACGGTATCAGCAGCAGTGCAGAGTGGATCGATACCATCATCATCCCCATAGGTCTCACCGCAGGTTCGGAACCGATCGATATCAATACAGTCTCGATCCGCCTTGTGGGCTCTGCACACAGGGAGGAGATCTATAGGAACGATCCACTGATCGGTGTTTTTCCTGAATACGGGCACTGGAGCGTCGGGGAGCGGATCAACAGCGACGACAACCATCTCCTGGAGCCCGGAGAGAGTTACATCCTCTGCATAACACCGATGAACCGCCAGGACTGCAGCCCCTCCCGGACGTTTGCTCTCGAGATCAAACCGGCCGGCAGCGTGGCGCTCCGGGTCGAGCGGACCGTCCCGGGCTGCATCACCCCGCTGACCCGTCTTGAATGAGACCACCACGCTGGAGCCGGGAGACCACTATCACACCGGCTGCCGCCGTCACCGCAAGCAGCAGGTAGTCCACCGCCCCCGCCCCGGCCATCAGGACGGTCTCAGGGCTGCCTGAGGCAAAGAGAACGAGTGAGAGGAGGGCAAGGAGCCCAAGAATCGCGGCGGATACGCGGATGACTGCAGCGGGGAGACCCCTGGTGACTGCAAGGGCTATAACTGCCGATGCTGCCAGGAATACCCATTCCGAGAGCGAGGAGACCTCTGCCATGAGGGCTCCGCCAAAGTAGTTTATGTATTCCTGGGGCTCGTAGCCTCCAAGCAGCGGGAAGTACCAGGTGACGGGCATAGCCCACATTGCATCCAGGATCTGGTGCGAGAAGACGCCAGCCGCAACCGCCAGGACCGCAAACGAGCCCCGTCTCCGGTGACTGATGAGACCTGCCATGAGGAGGATGAAGACGAAGAGCAGCCCGTGCCCGAAGAGACGACCGGAGTCAAGGGTCTCCGCAAACAGGATGTGGCCGACCGGTTTATCGAGAAGGTCGGGGATTACAGCCCCGAGAGCGGCGAAGCCGATGAGCCGCCGCTCGCCCGTGCGACCGGCAAGCGCGAGACCCAGCACGAGGCCGAAAAACAGGTGACAGGCAAGGAACATCTCTAATTAGTGTGCCGCCGCCGGGTTAATAATCCCCGCTGATCTGCGCGATCACAAAAACAATCGATCCCCTGCAGGTGCGCATACCTTGCCACTCCTGGCCGCCTCCCTCTCCTTCCGCCTAACCGGCGTAGAAGGGGCACTCCTTGAGCAGGCACTCACGGTTGATATCGCTGAACCCGCAGCGCACCGCCCCCTCCACCGGGAGGCTTACACTGAAACGTTCCTCAAGGAATGTGACCGCGGTGCGGATCGCAAGCCATGAGTTGCGTTTGCAGCATCTGGGCCCGCCGTGCCGGGCGATCGCCATCAGACTGCGGGCTGTCATCTGGTTTGAGAGCGACCACTCCTGCTTCTTCAACGGGGTTGACCCGGTGATCAGGCTGACAAATATGCCCGTCCCGATCGCTGCACCGCAGGTGCCGTGGGTTCCACAGAAACCCCCGGGAACCCTGCTGGCTCTCTCGCGGGCGCGGGCGAGGAGTTCGCCCTTCCGCCCGGGTTCACCGCGGTGGTTGCAGTAAGCGGCTATGAGAGACGCTGGCACGAGAAAATGGTGCTCCGGGCCGTGCATCCTTACCGCCGGGTTCCGCATCAGTATACAGGCGATGGCAATCGGGTCGTCAAGTTCGGTTGTGATACAGAACTGCTCGATCAGGTCGACTGCTTCAAGGCCATGACAGCGGTCGCATACAAAGTGCCCGGCCTCGCAGGCGGCGGTGGTGCTCACAACCTCGCCGCAGATGGCGCACGCAAGATCGCGTGCCTCTTCGCTGTACAGGATGTCACGACCGCAGATCAGGCATCCAGTCCTCTGCTCCATGAAAGTATGGTTGCGTCACCACCTCCCCAATAACCTTGCGGCCGGTTCTTAAGGATCTCTCTTCCTATACATCAACCGGAGGCGCTTCCACCACCGGACTCTCCTCTGCGCCCTCAGGGATGATTATCCAGAGCAGGATGTAGATGATAAGCCCCACAACAAACCTGGTGAGCACGGTGAAGATTATGTAGACCGCCCGGATGATGTTCGGGTCAATATCCAGGTATTCTCCAACGCCGCCACATACCCCGGCGATCCACCGGCTGGTCCTTGAACGGGTCAGCTTCTTCATGATCTCTCCGGAGATATCTCTTCATCCCAACCCTTAAAAAGGTGTTTCCTACCGGGGGGCGTCGCATATCACCCGACCCCCCTCTCTTGCAGTCTCTGGAAACGGTATATGCCTTCGCCGGGACACCCCCACCCCGCGGGGCACCGCATCTATGAAGTATCTGCGGCGGCGACGGACGCCCCCCCGGACTCCGTCCCTGCAGAGGTCTTGCGGGATCATCAGAACCCGGGCGCAGCCTGATGAAACCGGTTTGATGGGTTATTGCATGAAGCAGCGATCCCCGCCCGGAGCACAGATGTCGCAGCTTCCGCAGGGCGCATCGAACCGCTCACCAAAATAGTCCAGGAGAAACCTCCTCCGGCATCTTCTGGTGGTGCAGTAATCCACCATGCTCTTGAGTTTCGAGCGTGCGACCTCGCGCTGGAAGTCAGAAGCCAGGTCGCGGTCGATGAACGACCTGAGGCGGCGTGTATCCCCTTCGTCGTAGAAGAGAATACAGTCAGCCGGCCTGCCGTCCCTCCCGGCCCGACCGCTCTCCTGGTAGTAGGCCTCAAGCGTCTCCGGTATATCGTAGTGGACGACAAACCGCACATCCGGCCTGTCGATACCCATGCCAAACGCGCTTGTCGCGCAGACGACCACCGCCTCCCCCCTGGCGAACCGATCATGCGTCTCCCCACGAGCGGAGGCCGCCATACCGGCGTGGTAAGGTTCCGCCGGGATACCATCAGCGCGGAGACCGCCCGCAATCTCACGCGCCCCCTCGCGGGTTGCCAGGTATACGATCCCGGCCTCGCCCCGCCGCATAAGCAGGTAATCGCGGAGCCGCCTGAAGGCATCGCCGCCCTTCGGGGTGACAACGTAACGGAGGTTCTCGCGGTTGAAACTCCCGACATAAACGGCGGGATCCACCAGCCTGAGCTGGCGCACGATATCCTGGCGGACATCCGGCGTTGCGGTCGCCGTCAGGGCGACCATCGGCACGCTGGGGAAACGCTCCTTGAGGACGGCAAGCGCCCGGTACTCCGGACGGAACTGGTGCCCCCACATCGATATGCAGTGTGCCTCGTCGACCGCGATCAGGTTGAGGTGCAGAGTCGCGATGAACTCGAGAAAATCCTCGCTGACCGCTCTCTCCGGCGATACGTAGAGGACCTGGACAAAACCCTCCTCGAGTTCGGCAAGCGTCCGCCGCCTGGCCGCGTAGGTGGCCGAGGAGTTCAGGGTTGCCGCGCCGATCCCCCTCGCCTGCAGGTTATCGACCTGGTCCTTCATCAGGGCGATAAGGGGAGAGACCACCAGGGTTACCCCATCACCGAGAACTGCGGGAACCTGGTAGCAGAGCGATTTCCCGCCCCCCGTTGCAAGAACCGCCAGGACATCGCGGCCCGCAAGGAGATCCTGGATGATCTCGCGCTGGTATGGGTAAAACGCCTGATACCCGAAGTAGCGTTCCAGGATCAGGTGCAGCCGATCCATCAACTTCTAGATCGGCGCTCAACCGGCATAGCATCTTCCCCGGAGACGCCGTCCCAGAAGCGCGTTATGGCGGCAAAGATCCGATCCCGGAGTTCAACGAGCCTCTCCTGCACAACCTCGCCGTCCTCCGTCTCGTAGAGTGCACGGTTCACCTCGATCTGAACCCAGGGGACGCGCGTCCGCCGGTGGTGTGCAGCCGCTATGAACCCGCCCCGGAACGGATCGTTCATCGCGACCCTACCCTCTCCCGCAAACTCTTCCTCAAACGAGCGGGCGAGCGCCTGGAGCCATGGAGGGGGGCAGGTCACGGGGCGGTTCTTCGCCGCAGGTCTCCCGTTCCGGTCACCGTGATTGCCAAGGCAGATGATCGGGCGTTCACGTCCGGCATCCCACTGAACCGGCGGCGATCTCGGGAGCATGCTGTGGCAGTCAAAGGCAATCCCTATGGGGTGGTTCTCGAGCGCCCCGGCCAGTCTTGCATGGAAGGGGTGGTAATAGTTCTTCAGGAGGGCAGAAACCACCTCCCTCCCGGGCGCCTGGCCATTCCGAAAGACCGACGCCCCGTCCTGGGTGATGACCTTGACAACGCCGTCCTGACTCCGCGGCGGGTAAGCGTAAGGCGGACGGTTGGTGTCGACGAAGATCCGGGAGACCTCAAAATCTATCACCGCCTCAACGGAGTCGTCAAACCCGTAGAGGAAACGAGTTTCGGGGTCGCTGTTGTAGATTATCTCCTTCTGGCTGAGGTTGACTAGACCGCGGACCTCCGGCGGAACGCTGGTGCCCCCGTGCGGGATCGATATAAGGAAGGGATACCGGTCGATCATCTGTCCTGCAGCCCATATTGTTCGCTCATCACAAAAGTGCAGCGGTCTGGAGGGGCGGGAAAACCCGCCACTCACGCATCCTGCTTGTTTTCGAGCGCAGAGTTGAAACACGCCACCGCATCGGCAAACCTGCCCAGGCGGTCGAGCGCCCGGCCTTTGAGGTACCACGCCCGGGCCTGGTGCGGATCGGCCTCAAGAACCTTATCGTAGCAGGCGATGGCCTGATCGGGTTTACCCAGGTGGTCGAGGGCGATACCCCTGCAGAGCCAGGCGTGGACGCCGCCACCGCCGAGGTCAATCGCCCGGTCAAATGCCCTGACGGCATCATTGTGCCGCCCCACTCCATCCATGAGGATCCCGGCAGCCATCCAGACGGCCGCGTTCTCCTGGTCGATCTCGAGCGCTTTTTCGTAGGTTGCAAGAGCCTCGTCATACCTCCCGACCCTCTCAAGCACCGCCCCCCGCATGAAGAGCGCGGCAGGGTTCTCCTCCTGGATTGCGATTATCCTGTCAATCGACCTGACCGCCTCGCCGTAACGCCCGAGATGGACGAGGGCGGAGGCGCGGGCATACAGTGTCTCGATGCTGGCAGGTTCCCTCTCCAGCAACGCCGTGTAGACCGAAAGAGCGTCCTGGTATCTGCCGGCCTTCTCGTAAGCCTCGCCGAGCAGGCGCAGGCTTACGAGGTCTTCCGGATCGGCCGCGGTCACCCTCTCGAGGCATCCCGCCGCATCGGCATACCGGCCGAGCCACATCAGGATCTCCCCCCGCCGCTGCCAGGCGGCCACGTTATCGGGGTTCGCCTCGACGATCTTTTCAGAACACTGGAGCGCTTCATCATACCTGCCCATGTGCATCAGGGCGCTCTCCAGGGCATACCACGCCCCCGTATCGTCTTCGTCTTTCTTGAGTAGAAGCGCATACTGCCGGATCGCGTCATCAAACCTGCCGCCGCGCTCAAGCGTCATCCCGAACGCCATCCTGGCGTCGCGGTCACCGGGCACGAGGTCAAGGTAACGCTCGTAGGCCTTTGCCGCCTCCTCGTGCTCTCCGAGAGCCTCGAAGATCCCGGCCCTGAGGCGGGCGGCCGCGAGATTTGAGGGATCGGCGGCGAGCACCTTCTCACAGCACTCGATCGCCTCCCGGTGCCTGCCGAGATGTGCGAGAATGGCGGCAAGCGCGGAGACGACGGCGGTATCATCCGGCCGCTCGCGGACGACCGTGGTGTAGCATTCCGCAGCCGCGGCGTAGCGCCCCAGCCTCTCCAGGGCCTGCCCCCTGCCGTACAAGGCAAAGAGATCCCCGGGCCTGGCTTTTGCGGCCTTCCCAAACCACGTGGCGGCTTCCTCGAAGCGCCCGAGCGCGGCAAGAACGAACCCCAGGTTCACCTGGTAGCCCGCGGCGTCAGGTTCGGCCTCAAGAAGCGTCTCGTAGCACTCCGCAGCCGCGGCGTAGCGCCCCAGGGCCTCCTGGAGACGGGCTTTCAGCAGGAGCGCTGCGGCATCGGCCTCCACCAGGCGGTCGACGGACTCAAGCGCCTCCTGGTAGCGCCCCTGGCAGAAGAGCGCCATGCCGTGCCCAAACAGCGCCGCCCGGTTCTCAGGGTCGAGAGGTGCATCAGCGCCTCGCCACAGCCGATCTCTGCCACCGGATCGCGGGGGCAGATCTCAAGGAAGCCCTCAAAAGCCTCTACCGCCCCGGCATACCGCGCAAGGTGCAGCAGCATCTCGCCTTTACGGCAGAGGTTTCCGCTCTCGCCCAGGTACGCAAGCGCCTCATCATACCTCCCAAGGCTGGCAAGCGCTTCTGCCAGCATCGACCGGACGGCGATGTTGCCGGGCTCGGTCTCGAGGACAGTCTCCAGGCGGCGGACCGCTGCGTCATACCTGCCGAGGTGGAGGAGCGCGATGCCGCTCTGCGCCATGACGGGAACGTTGCCGGGATCGGACTCGAGAACGCCGTCAAACTCCTTCTCTGCCTCAGCGTAGCGGGAGAGGTGCAGCAGCGCCGTCCCCCGGCAGGTGTGGAGAACGCGAGCCGGTGCATCGAACTTCAGGGAGATGCGTTTTCGGTTCTCGGCCAGGTCTTCGCGCTCAAAGAGCGCAAGGTCGGCGCCTCCCGAGATCAACCTCGTCCCAGCAGATGCCTGGCCCTCGAGCACGCGGTCAAACGACTGTATGGCCTCCTCGTAGCGGGAGAGGTGCATGAGCGCCATACCGCGGGCGTACCATACCTGAACCTGGTTCTGGTCGTGCTTGAGGATCTGGTCGAAGTTCTTGACCGCGCGGTCGTGACGGCCGAGCACCTCACAGGCCAGCCCCATGGCATAACGGGCCGCTATATGGTCTGGATCGGCGATGGTCACCTTCTCGAAGCACTCGATTGCTTCTGCCGGTCTTCCTGCGCGGAGGAGAACCGAGCCGCGTTGATACCAGGCGGCGACGTTCCCGGGATCGAGGGCCAGGATCTCTTCCCAGCACCCGGCGGCATCCTGGAATAGCCCCAGGTTCTCAAGCGCCCGGGCTTTGCCGTAGAGTGCGTCGAGTTTATGCTGCCCGGTTTTGAGCAGACGGTCAAAAGTCTCCACCGCGCTTTGGTAATCCCCCATGGCAAGGAATGCAGCCCCCGCCCGCGCCAGAGCGTCGCTGCGGTCAGGGTTTGACCGGTAGACCTTCTCAAAGGAGATCGCCGCCTGCCGGTAGTTCCCGGACCGCTCGAGCATCGTCCCGTACTTCTCCCGCAGGAGAACGTCTTCCGGGTTTGCACCCAGTGCCTCTGCGTATGCTGCTGCCGCATCGGCATACCGGCCGAGCCTCTCGAGCATCTCCGCCTGCCAGTATGCGGCATCAGCGTCTCCAGGGTTCTCCTCGAGGATCCGTGCAAAACAGGCGGCCGCCTCCTCATACTCACCGGTGCGGGCAAGGAGATAGCCAAGCGTGCGCAGCATCCCGGTATCGTCCGGAGATACCTCGATGACCCTTCGAAGCCATTCCGCGGCCTCGGTGTCTCTGCCAAGGCAGGCAAGCGCCTGGCCCATCATCTGCCAGACCAGGCGGTTATCGGGTTCAACCCTGAACGCCTTCTCGAAACTTTTCACCGCCTCGGTGTAGTTCCCGGCCTCAAACTGCGAGAGGCCCTGTTTTACCGCGGGGTTTGCACCCTTACCGGAACCAAGGATATTACCGAAGAGATCCATCAGGCATCATCCGATACTCTATCTTTTGCATGGAGAGTATTCACAACTTTGGATCATCCGCCCTGTGAACGTCTTTTATCGGCCAGCCGCTCAGAGCCCGGCATCCCGGTTGAAACGATCCTCGGCGATACATATCCCGCCGGCGGGATATCTCGTCATCGTGAGGCGGATCAAACCAGGGCACAGGCCCCGGAGAACTGGTTTGAGGGCCGTGATTTTAGCGGCTCCGCTCTTGGAGGGATGTTTCACTGCAGCATGGGCGGCAAAGGTTTTGTGACTGCTCCCCCTCCTCTCGTCGGGGGCATCCTGCTTTCTGTTCTTCGTAAAAAAAGATGCTGCAGCAGACCGTAAGGCCGCACCGACCTCGGGCGGCGAGGTCGCGTGGGCCTGCCAGCCCTCAACCTTCAGGCCTCCAGGATCGGTTCAAACTGCGTCTTGCCTACAGGTCCGTAGTGGCTCGATATCTTTGGGTCCAGCCCGCATACGGGACATACGTAGTCGTCAGGCAGATCCTCAAACGCGGTTCCAGGTGGGATGCCACGCAGCGGTTCGCCGCGCTTCTTGTCGTAGACGTAACCGCAGATCTTGCAGACGTACTTCGTCGGTTCCCAGGGCTCGAATCCCCATTTCCCGATCGGACCTTTTCCGGTCGCACCGCAGACAGGACATACGTAGTCATCAGGCAGGTCCTCAAACGCGGTACCTTCAGGGATGCCGCGGTGGGGCTCCCCTCTCAGAGGGGAGTAGATGTAGTTGCAGTACTTGCAGCGGTATCGTTTTACCTTCTCCATGGGCATAACGTTCACCTCGCCGGGTATCTCCCGGCCATAAACGGTTCCTCAGGAGGTAGGAAGGCAGCCCCAGCAGATAAGCTTTTCCATGGGCCGGGTCAGGAGGCAGGCAGGGCATCAAACCAACACCTCAGGCCGTGGCACAGCTCTATGAACTTCGCAAAAGAACTCCAATTTGGAGGCGTTTTCTTCTGGCGTTTACAAACAACTGCCTCATCTCTGAATTCTGTCCAGGCCCGACCAACCCCGGTTTGATAAAACTCTCTGAACGGCTACCGGGGGTTTTTCCATAGAATACGGCGCCGGGGGATCTGGCAGCCCCTTCGGGGTCTCATCTGACAATCCTGAGAGAGCCTGTCTCTGTCCCGTGCACGGCTATCCAGGGTCAATCGCCAATCACTGCCTGCACCCTCTGGTGGGGGCGGGGTGATCCAGCGAGAGACATTTTTCAGTGCCACGCCGAGACAGGGGACGGGGGATGTTCCATCCCCCTCGATACAGTGCCATGGAGGAAGACAGGACTTCGATTATCGGTAAACCTTCATGAGATCTATGTTTCGTCCCCCGACACGGCCACCGGGTCAATTGCCGCACACTGCCTGCCGGCTGCCCGCCGGGAGGCCCTGGATGGATAGATCCGGGGGCGCCTCAAACGATCCCGAAAGCGCCTGATTGCTCTCGCGTCAGGCAACTCCCGCTACCGCAACCACTCAAAACTGCCCGCCGGCAAGAATCAGGTCAGGTAAAACGCTTCAACCCCTATCCGGTCTCCCCGTCCAGGCAGACCTCCCCCGTATCCCCGTTCACCGTCACCTTCCTGCCAGGTGAGAGTTTGTAGAACTCCGGCGGCAGACGGTCGACCATCGGTATCCCGGCGATGATGGCGCCGACCGCTATGATAGGTTCGGCCTCCTGGTTGATTATAGCGGCCGGTGCAACCCCGTTCTGCTTCAACGCGTAGATCACGTATGAGCCTACCGTCGATCCCTTGCCGTAGGGGAAGACCAGCACCTTTCCGGTGACCGACTGCCCCTCGAGCGGATGGTCGTGCTCAACCACTACGCCGGTCTCGGGGTCGACGCCGGAGAGGAAGGATATGGGTTCAGGTGATACTAGGAGTTCTCCGGTTCCGCGACCCCTGGATATGCCTCTGCCCTGCATGATGACCTGCACCACAGTAATAATGTAGGTGGAGACTTAACTATATGATTGACATGGACGAAACCATTGGCAACAGTTCCAGCAGCAGCAGTAACGAGCACGATATGCTCACACTCCAGATCCAGGAGTTGAAGGCGCAGGTCCTGGACTACAAACTCAAGAACGAGTTGCTGGAAAAAGAAGTCAGGCAACTCCGCAAAGAAAATGCTCAGCTAAAACGGGTGCCGCTGTTTGTTGCCGCTGTGGTCGATGTGCTCGAGAACGGCGAAGTCTACCTCCGGCAGCAGGGTAACAACCAGGAATACCTCACGGTAGTCAACGATAAACTGCACAGCACCCTCAAACCCGGGATGAAGGTGGCGGTGAACAACACCCTCTCGATCGTCAAGATTATCGGAAACATATACGATGCGCGTGTCAGGGTCATGGAGCTCGACGAGCAGCCAAACGTGACGTTTGACCAGATCGGAGGGCTGAGAGAGGAGATCGAGGAGGTCCGGGAGGCGGTTGAGTACCCGCTCACAAAACCCGAGATCTACAAGCGTATAGGCGTTGAACCGCCAAAGGGCATCCTCCTCTACGGCCCACCCGGGACCGGGAAGACCCTGATCGCCAAGGCGGTTGCCCGCCAGTCCAGGGCGTGTTTCATCAGGATGTCGGGAAGCGAACTCGTCCACAAGTACATCGGTGAAGGCGCTCAGCTCGTGCGCGAACTTTTCACACTCGCCAGGGAGCGCGCTCCGGCCATCGTCTTCATCGACGAGATCGACGCTATAGGGAGCATGCGTACAAACGACGGCACCTCCGGCAGTGCCGAGGTCCAGCGGACGCTGATGCAGCTCCTGGCCGAGATGGATGGTTTCGGGAACCGCGGCAACATCAGGATCATGGCGGCAACGAACCGGATCGATATGCTTGACCCCGCGCTCCTCCGCCCCGGGCGGTTTGACCGGATCATCGAGATCCCGCTCCCGGATGCCGAGGCGCGCATAGAGATCCTGAAGATCCACAGCGCAAAGATGACACTCTCCCGGAAGGTGGATCTGGCCGTTGTTGCGGAACTCGCCGGAAAAACCACCGGTGCAGATCTGCAGGCGATCTGCCGGGAGGCCGGGATGATGGCAATCCGGCGGAACGCCGACGCCGTCGGCCAGGAAGATTTCATCGCGGCTATCCGGAAAGTGAAGCGCGAGGCGCCAGCGCCAGACTCCCGGATGTACATCTAATGTGGGCCATCCCCCCCCAATTTTTTCACCCCACTGGTCTAGCCGGCGTGTGATTTATCCTGCTGGGGTGAAGTAGGCGGAGCGGGAAGTTCCCGCCCGGAAGGTGCGTGGTAGTTCACCGCGCTCGATGCAATGGTCCAGTCGTAATGGAAAGTGGTATCCACCACCACACCAGGGCTGCTGCGTGGTAGAAGGCTTATCTCCACGGCAGATCAACAATTCATCAGGTGGTTTTTTTTGCGGGTATCCATGAAGCTCGAGATGAAAGACCAGCCTGGCCAGCTGGTCGCAGCCCTGCAGCCGATCTCAGCAGTCGGCGGAAACATCATCGCGGTCATTCACCAGAGAGAACCCCACGCGGCTACAGAGGTGCTTGATGTACAGATCGTGCTGGAACTTCCGGAGGGGCGCCTCGAGAAGCTTCTTGCCCTGCTAAGGCAGCAGGGTGTCAAAGTCGTGCGTATAGGGGAAGAACGCCTCCTCTACGAGTGTACGCTGATCATGATCGGGCATCTGATGCACACGGACATATCCGACACGGTCGACCAGATCGACACAACAGGTTCGGCCGAGGTGACGGAACTCTCGCTTGTCATGCCGGCGATCGACTCACCATCGTCTGCGCGCATCACCATCCGTTCAACAACCCGGACGGAGATGGAGAGGGCAATCCGGATCCTGCGCAGGGTCGCGGAGCAGAAGAACATTCTCATAATCGAGCCTCTGGAGAGCGTATGATACGGATCGCCATACTCGGCTTCGGGTCCGTCGGTCGCGGCATAGCCCGTGCGATACTTGCAAAAAACCTTGATATCCTTGTCACCGGTCTTGCTGACTCACGAAGTGGAATAATCGATCCTGCCGGGATCGACATTGAAGCAGCACTTGCCCGAAAGGAAGAGGGTGCTCCATGTGGCAGTCCGGATATTCGGCCGATCGATGTGGTGACCGGGGCAGACTATGATATCCTGGTAGAGGTGACACCTACAAACGTGGAGAACGGTGGGCCTGCACTCAA
>LDZU01008926.1_pt1 | contig 23943 bp, 20 predicted proteins | sample 615531 | NCBI WGS metagenome assembly LDZU01 (sample SAMN03408293, study PRJNA278302) | terrestrial metagenome | isolation source: oil reservoir sample SB2 | place: USA: Alaska, North Slope, Schrader Bluff formation | collected 2011-09 | reverse complement strand
ATAGAAATCTTACACATAACAAAAACTGGACTAGAAATAGGAGGAATGCCCGTCGACTCTTTAATTGGTTACAAAGGAAGAGATGTTAAATTGCATTTCTATGCCTCCTTTGCACCAAAGACATATACAGAAGCATTAAAGAAGGTTGCAGGAGAACTCAAATTAGATACTCTAGGAATAGTCTCCCAACCATTCACAGTAGCAAGAGCTTATGCTGGTTCGACCAACAGGGATTTCTCTGCCATCTTCATAGACATGGGTGGAGGCACTACAGATATCGCCATAGTAGAGAAAGGAAACGTAGTAGAAACTAAGATGTTTGCTTTTGGAGGAAGAACCTTTACAAAAGAACTCTCTAGAGTCTTAGATATAGAATATAGATTTGCAGAACAGAGAAAGATTAAATATTCTAAGAAAGAATTAAACAAAGAATTAGCAAGAGATGTACAGAGAGTTGTTTACCCTGTCGCAAAACTCTGGATGAAAACCCTCAAGTCGGCCTTCTCTTACTGTGACGACATAGACTCGTTTCCCACTCAGATATATCTTTGTGGGGGAGGAGCCTTGTTGCCTGAGATTAAAGAAGTTATGTTGGAATTTCCTTGGAAAAAATTTCTTCCTTTTCCAGTAGTTCCAAAGATAGACTTCTTTAAACCAGAGAACTTAGAAAATATTAGGGATAATAGTGGGAACTTAAGATATATATTTGACATAACACCTGCCTCTTTGGCCAAATTTGTCTACGATACAGAAGTTAAAAATAACTAACAAACTAATGGATGAAGACAAAAAGATAACAAAAATAGTAATAAGTAAAGAGGATGAACTTACAGACATTGTAAGTGCCATTTTGGATTCCCAAAATGAGAGAATCGTTCTTACATTCGCGGAGGAAACAGACCTGCTTATTAGCCCAATAAATCTCAAGGTCTTACTTGAGACCGCAGATGAGAGCGAAAAACTATTAGTTGCCCAGATAATTAAAAACCCAACGGGGCAGAGGAATGCTATTTTGGCAAATATGTCTACAATAGACACTTCGCAATTTCCAGATGAAGAGGTTTGGGAGAAAGAAGAGGAGAATAGGATGAAGAGGTTAAATCCTCCCAAGAAAGTCCCAAAGAAAGAAGAACACAAGAAAGAAGATCTCCCCAAGGAAGAGGGGTCTTCAGATTTTCAAAAGAGAGTTAACGATGCAATAGAGAAGAATAAACAGGATAGAGACTTAAAAAAACCTGATGATGATCTACTTATTACTCTAGACCAAGATCTCCCAACAGGACAAGAAGAAGAGATGAGGTTTGTTCGTTTGGACGAGGATCCAGTAACCCAAGAACAAGCAGATCTCTCTAAAGTAGACTTTAAAGACAAGACAAAGAATCCAATAACTGGGGAAAAGAAGACGAAGGTTAAAGGGAATGTAGATTTCGCTAAATCCTTTAAATCCTTTTTTACAGGGATAGGTGCTTTCTTTAAGAAAATCCCTATTCCTAACAAATTAAAGAAGCTCGCCCCTATTATTGCCATTTCTACAGTTGCGTTGGCCCTTCTAGTAGGATTCATCTTTTTCCGTACTGGGGTGGTAGCAAAAGTTAAGATCTATGTAGAAGCAAAAGAAGTTGAAATAGAACAGAATTTTGAAGGAGATGAGAATATTAAAGAGATAGATTTTGAAGAATTTAAGATTCCGGTTAAAACAGAAACTGTAGAGAAAGCAAGATCTACAAATGTAAATGCAACAGGGAAAGCATTTAGGGGAGAGAAGGCTACGGGGAGTGTGAACATAACATATATTTGTGAAGATCCAGAGGGAACAGAAGCACCAACTGTTCCCGCAGGAACAGCAATTCAGGTGGGGGAACTAAATTATGTTCTTGATTCCGCAGTAAATTTAATCTGCAATCTTGCTGTTCAGAGTTCTGTTACTGCTGTTGAGGTAGGAGATGAATATAATATTTCGGCTGGGAAATTTATAACTCTCCAAGGATACTCAAGCAATCAGGTAATTGTTAACAATCCCGCTGCCTTTACTGGCGGTTCTAAAGAAGAATACACTGTTCTTTCTAAAGCAGATGTGGATGGTGCTGTTGAAAGTCTAAAGAAACTTGCAATAGAGGAAGGAGAACAGGAATTGAAAGATTTAACAGGTAATTGGAAGATTATTGAAGATTCCATAACAAGTAAAGTGATTCCAGACAGTATAGATACAGAAGTTGCAATAGGTTCAGAAGCAGATACCGTTAATGTCTCTATTAAAACAGAAAGTAAGGCTTCCTATTTCCTAAATAACGGCTTCGACGAAGGGGTTGCCAATCTTCTTACAGAGAAAGCTAAAGAGGAGAACCTTTTTGAAACAGAAGGAGATTTGGACTTGGAGTTAGATGAGAAGATAGAGAAAGAGGTCTCTGTTGTAGAGAGTAACTCCAAAGGAATAACTATTAAATTAACTGCGAAGGGTGTTGTTAAACCTAAGGTAGATAAAGAAAGAATAATAGAGGATTTAAAGGGAAAGAATTGGGAAGAGGGGAATAAGTATATTCAATCTTTATCTTTCTCTCAAAAAGAACCCCTCGTTGACTTTGTTCCTGAATGGTTCCCTGACTGGTTGAAGTCTTTCCCGAGTAGGCAGGGAGGAATTATCATAGAGGTTGTGGAAGTAAAATAATCCTTTATTTTAGACCGATTTACTGATAAAATTGCAGCTGTTAAGTACCTGTAGCTCAATAGGATAGAGCAACTGCCTTCTAAGCAGTAGGTTGTCGGTTCGATTCCGGCCAGGTACGTTCTTTCTTAAGGAGAGATGCCTGAGTGGTCGAAAGGACACGCTTGGAGAGCGTGCGTATGAGAAATCATACCGTGGGTTCGAATCCCACTCTCTCCGCCAGTTGGAAGATGGCTCGCTCTCAGCGAGTGCTCGCCAGCTTTTTAGGGCTGAGGATCGGAATTTTTTATCTTTGTCCAAATAAATACGAGACACCAAAAGCAGGGTTTCTCTCAAAGAAAGATTGTAAAGAAACAAGATACATGGTAGTATAAAAGTGATAATTAATCTATGCCATCAAATTTATACTAACACATTATTGAAGAAAGGAAATGAAAAAAGATAAAGAAACCATTGGAGCAAAGATAAAATCTTGGCGTAAAAAGAAAGATTTAACACAAGACGCTCTATCTAAAAAAGCTGATATCCCCTACACTACACTTGCTAAAATCGAAAGTGATGTTATTCAAAATCCGACACTTGAAACGATTAGTAAGATAGCCGAAGGCTTGGATATTAGTTTAGATGAATTAACAAAATAAGATTATGCAAAACTTACTTAAAGACTTAAAAAATTTGTTAGAAAAAGACGAGCGGTTTACTGTAGATGGTGAATTATTGAAAAACAAGGTCGTGGAATCAGCTTTAAAGCTGGATGAAGATTTAATAAAATTGCTCCTCTCCCACGACAAGCTCAAGGAACACTTTTTTATGCAGGTTGGTGAGGTGACTATTTTTGATAAAGACAAGTTTGTAAAGTTTGTCAGCAATAAGCAGTTTTTGCCAGACAGCTATACCTCGTTTAAAAATAAAATTGGATTGACTGAAGACGATGAGTATATCAGTGAGAAAAAGGATGTGGTCCTCTCTTGGCCGTATAAGGATTGTGTACTGGAAGGTGGACAGACAAAAGAAGATGCCAAGCGAGATGAAGTTTTTTGGAACCAAACCTTGGCTCCAGATGAAATAGATCGCCTGCTCGACCCAAAGGTATTTACCAATGCCAAACGAGTAGATAAGGACGGAGAACATGACTTTGATACCTTCAATCGCCGCGAAGATGGCACTATTTCAGATAATTTAATTGTCAAAGGCAATAACCTTTTAGCCCTTCATTCACTTAAAAAAGAATTCGCTGGGAAAGTAAAGTTGATTTATATTGATCCACCGTATAACACCGGTAATGACTCTTTTAAATATAATGACAAGTTCAATCACTCAACTTGGCTTACATTTATGAAAAATAGGTTGGAAGTAGCAAAAGAGTTACTTGCAAAAGATGGCTCTATATATGTTCAACTAGATTATAACGAGGTTCATTACTTTAAAGTTTTAATGGACGAAGTTTTCGGTGTTGGAAATTTTCAGAGGGAAATTATTTGGTATTTAAGTGGTGCTGCTGGATATAAAAGTTTAGTCGATAATTATGTTCGTGCTCACGATACACTGCTTTATTATTCCAAATCTGGAGAGGTATTTTTTAATAAGGAATATTTACCTTACAGTGATGAACAGCTAAGTAGGTTTTCTAAAACTGACAAGCAAGGGAGAAAATATAAAACTATAACAAAAGAACGAAGATTATATTTAGACGAGGCAAAAGGAATTCCAATAACAGATGTCTGGACTGACATAGCAAGTTTTCAAACTATAGTTAATTCTCCCGAAATTACAGGTTTTCATACCCAAAAACCCGAACCTCTATTGAAAAGAATTATTCAAGCTTCCTCTAGTGAAGGCGATATCGTGTTAGACTTTTTTGCTGGTAGCGGAACCACTGGAGCGGTTGCTCAAAAAATGAACAGGCAGTTTGTAATGGTTGAGCAAATTCCAAAACAAATGAATATTTTAAGGAAAAGAGTTATAAAAGTCATTAAGGGTGCCCAAAGTGGAGTCACCAATAAAGTAGGTTGGCAAGGTGGGGGAGATTATGTGTATTTAGAACTTGCAAAATGGAATCAAAAATTTATGGAAAAAGTTCAGGAAGCAAAGAGTAAAAAAGATTTGGAAAAAGTTTGGCAAGAAATACAGAAGCACGCATTTCTAAGCTGGAGGTTGGATATAAGCAAGTTTGAGAAGAATTCCAAAGAGTTTGGCGATTTATCTTTAGAAAACCAAAAGGAATTCCTCCTCGAAGTCCTCGACCAAAACCAGCTGTATATAAATTACAGCGAAATTGAGGATGAGATGTATGGGGTGAGTGAGGAGGATAAAAAATTGAATAAAGAATTTTATGAGAAATAATTATGACTAATAATTTTACAGATAATCAATTTCTACGAGGTTCTGAATGGAGAAAGTGGGATCTTCATGTTCACACTCCGGGCACAAAACAAAAGAATCTTTATCACGTTGATGATGATAATAAAGATGTTTGGGATGTTTTCTGCGAGCAATTAGAGGCTTCTGATGTATTTGCTTTTGGTGTGACAGATTATTTTTCTGTTGATAATTATAAAAAACTGACTAAAAATTTTAATAATTTATACCCTGATTCAAATAAAGTGTTTTTCCCGAATATAGAATTCAGAATTAATTCCAAGAATAAAGACGGAGATTTTATTCAGATACATGTAATATTTTCGAATGAGTCTGATGTTGTAGATAAAATACAGGATTTCTTAGGTAGATTACCTCTACTCTCAACAGATGACGAAGATCTCACAAATAAATATTGTAAGGAAGATGATTTGGACGAAATTGGTTTTGATAAGGCTATAATCACGTTAGAAAATTTAACAAAACACTTAAATGATGACTTTTCTCATAAGCAATATGTTGTTTGTGGTTTAGCTAGAGGATATGGTTCCATACGACCTGAAAGTGGTGACGGGAGGGGTGATGAATACGCAAAAGAAGTAGATAAAAAATGCCAAATTTTCTTTGGAGGTTCTGATGATGTTGACTTTTTCTTAAACAAAGTTGATGGGCGATCACAATATAATTTACCTCCCAAGGCTGTTTTCTCCGGTAGCGATGCCCGCTCTTTTGACGATTTAATCAATAAATTAGGTAAAACTTATGAAAAAAAGGATAAAAATGGTAACGTTTGTGAAAGGTCAGAAATTACCTGGATAAAAGCAGATCTTACTTTTGAAGGGTTAAGACAAATAATTTACGAACCGGGAGACAGAGTGAAAATACAAAAAAGGAAACCAGATGTGAAAGATGACTATAGCGTAATTGACAAAATCGTTATTAAGGATGAAGACAACTTTCCAGGGGAAATTGCTTTCAATAGCAATCTATGCTCAATTATTGGTAGTCGATCATCCGGTAAGTCTGCGTTATTGTCTCTTTTGGGTTACTCAGTTGATTCAAATGTGGTTACTGAAGCACACAAGGAAATAGGACTGAAAGATCAATATGTTCAAGGACATGCATGGGATGAGGCACCTGAAGTAGAAGTATTGTGGAAGGATGAGGCTAAAACTCATCCCAATACAGAAAATAACAAAAAGATAATTTACATTCCTCAAAATTATCTATTTGCTGGCTATCAGGATGCGAGTAAAATCTCTAAGTTGATTATGCCTGTGTTGTTTTCACAAGACAAGCAAGAAAAGCGTAAAAGAGAACTTTTAGAAAATTATCTAAGACAAGCGCAGCAAGAACTTGATACAAAAGTAAATAATTTGTTCACTTCGCTTACTGAACTAGGAGGAATTGAGCAAGAGATTAAAGAGTTGGGAGATCTAGAAGAAATCAGAGCTTCAATTGAAAATCTAAAAGAAGAGGAAAATCAACTGAGAAAGCAATCACAAGTTACTGAAGATAATCTTAAACAGTATAACGAAATAGTAGAAAAGATTAAAGAAAAGACACAGAAAATTCAAGTTGTCGAGAATGAATTACCAATATTAAAGCAATATAGTGGGACACTTGAGATCAGTACTACGTCATTGCCGGAAGAAATAAGCGAAGAGAGTAGAAAAAAAATTAACAAAAAAATTGAAGAATTAGTTGAGACAACAAAGAGAGACATTGAAGAATTTCTTGAAAAGTATACGAATGATTTGGAGGATGATAAGAAAGAACTCAAAAAACAGGTTGAAAATGAGGAAGAAAAAAATCAAGATTTGATTAACAAAATTAAATCTGCTAAAGAGTTAGAAAAATTACTAAAACAAAAAAACAAACTAAAAGAAAAACTCAAAAAAATAGGGGGTTGTCAGAAGAAGAAAAAGCGAATAGCCCAAAATATTGAGGATATTATTGATAACCTTGATACCAAGATTAAAGATTGTGAAAACAAGGTTAAAAACTATGCAAAAGACGTTGATTGTAAAATAGATGATGATTTAACAATAAAAGCAGAGGTAATACAGGAAAAGGAAAAAACCACAAATAGCTATTTTGGTTTAAATTTTCATAAAACACTTGATTGGAAAAAGAAAAGTACTTATTGGATAGACAATAAATCAGAAGGTAAACAATTTAATTATAGTGCCTTTGTCGATTCCCCCAAGGAAATAATTAGAGCGGTTTTAAATGAAGATATTGCTACTCTTCAGAGTTTTGACCGAAAACAAGTAATACAACGATTGTGTACCCTAGTATCTCAAGTCGAATATGTAGCAGAGTTTGAGGGAGACCGTGTGGGAGGTCAACAACCTTCTACTATGACACAAGGGAAAAAAGCTTTGTTTGCCCTTAAGATGATTATTGGGGAATCCACTGGAACTTGGCCTCTTCTTATTGATCAACCAGAAGATGACTTAGATAGTAGATCGATTTATCAAGAAGTAGTACCTTTCCTTAGAGAGAAGAAAAAGGAACGACAAATCATTATGGTAAGTCATGACGCAAATTTAGTAGTAGGAGCCGATTCAGAACAAGTTATTGTGGCAAACCGCAAGGGAGATGATCGCCCTAATAAAGATAATAAAACTTTTAACTATAAAAGTGGATCTTTAGAAAATCTAATGCCTAAAGATAAGTCAATTGCAAAGAAAGACGTTCTAAAATCACAAGGAATTAAGGAACACGTCTGTGAGATTTTAGAAGGAGGCAAAGAGGCATTTAATAAAAGACGACAAAAATACAATTTTTAACTAGAAAGCTTATGACCAAACTTAGCCAGGAACTAAATACACTAGCAAAATACGGTAACTTACCAGAAGAAATTCCGGATTATGTGATTGATAATCTTAACCCAAAATTTGAACTACGCGAGTATCAAAAAGAAGCTCTACGCCGCTTTCATTTCTATATGGAAGATTTTGAAGGCAGAGCTAAACCTACTCAGCTTCTTTACCACATGGCTACCGGCAGTGGTAAAACACTGATTATGGCAGCCAATATTTTATACTTATACAAACAAGGTTATCGCAACTTTATCTTTTTTGTAAACAGCACCAATATCATTGAAAAAACCAAAGAAAACTTTTTAAATCCTCAATCCATAAAATATCTTTTTAACGATAATATTACCTTTGGAGCTAAAAAAGTAAATGTTAAGGAAGTGGAAAACTTTGCCAGTATAAATCAGGATGATATCAACATTCTGTTTACAACCATTCAGGGCTTGCACTTACACTTAAATGAACCCCGAGAAAACACAATTACCTATGAAGATTTTGAAAACGGAAAAATTGTTTTAATTTCCGATGAGGCACACCATATAAACACGCTAACCAAAAACAAAAGTCAGCTTAACAAGAGCGAAAAAGAGGAGCTTCGTTCATGGGAAGGTACGGTTAACAGAATTTTTAATTCTAACGAAGGTAACCTTTTGCTTGAATACACTGCAACTGCCGGTTTAGACAACCCTGCTGTTGCTGAAAAATACGAAGACAAAACTTTGTTTGAATACACACTCAAGCAATTTCGTATTGATGGTTTTAGCAAGGAAGTTAAAGTACTTCAAGCAGGTTTGCCTCCGATCGACAGAGCAATACAGGCAATTATTGTCAGTCAGTACAGAAGAAAAGTGGCTGAGAAAAACAAAGTGTTGTTAAAACCAGTAGTTTTGTTTAAGGCAAATTATGTAAATCCGCCTAAAGAACCGGATCCTAAGAAGATTGTCTCCAGTGTATTTAGAGATGAGTTTGAGGAGAGATTAAAAAATTTAACACCGGATGATTTAACGGATATAAAAGCACGTGTACAAAAAGGTATCTTAAAAGAAGCCTTTGATTACTTTGAAGAAAACAATATTTCACTAGATAACTTAATCAAAGAACTGCAGGAAGATTTTGGGAAAGAAAAGTGTGTTTCGGTTGATTCTCAATCGGAAAGTGAAGAAAAGCAGGTTCTGGTTAATACCCTAGAAGATAAAAATAACGAGGTGAGAGCAGTTTTTGCTGTTGAGAAGCTGAATGAAGGCTGGGATGTGTTAAATTTATTTGATATTGTTCGTTTGTATGACACCAGAGATGCACGAAGAGGGAAGCCTGGACCAACAACTGTTTCTGAGGCACAACTAATTGGTAGAGGTGCGCGCTACTACCCATTTACAGTTAAAGATTCGCAAGACCTATATAAGCGCAAATATGATGATGATGTAGAAAACGAACTGCGAGTTTTGGAAGAATTGTATTACCACAGTGCACACAATCCCCGTTATATTCAAGAGCTAAGAACTGCTTTGCGTGAGACTGGCATTATTCCTGAAAAAGAAACAAAAGAGCTGCCTTTGAAGGTAAAAGATGAGTTTAAAGATACAGATTTTTGGCAGAGCGGAAAAGTATTTCTTAATGAGCAGATTAAAAATACGAGAGAGGATATTTTTAACCTCAATGACGCAGAAATCCCCTCTACTTTTGAGTACAAGATTTACAGTAAAAAAAGTGATGAGACAACCGCTTTTGAAAATGGCAATTCCGCTTTGCGTGAATCTCAGACAAAGAAAATACAACTGAAAGATTTAGATAAAAACCTTATCTTTAAGGCTTTACACAACCTTACTTTTTATAGATTTTCCCATCTTAAAACATACTTTCCTCATTTGAATTCATTGAAAGATTTTGTAACTGAGGATAGCTATCTTGCGAGTATTGTCGTTGAGGTGAGTGGTGATCCTAGTGCACTATATAGTATTGATAGGAAAACAAAGCTAGATATGCTCTTGGCAGTTTTGAAAGAGCTGGCTAGAGAGATTAAAAGTGGCAGTAAAGAGTATAAAGGGACAAAAGAGTTTAAACCCTTAGCAGTGCAGTATGTTGTAAAAGATAAGGTGATGAAGGTTAATGTTGGAGAGGGAGAAGATGCAGAATACGGGGTTGCTATGGGTAGTGGTGATACGGCTTATTATCTTAATCTAGAAGAAAAGGATTGGTATGTTTATCAGGAGAATTACGGGACAGCTGCTGAAAAATCACTGGTCAAGTATCTGAACGATATGATGGGTATTCTAACCGAGAAGTTCTCTGATGTTTATTTGCTCCGAAATCAAAAACTGTTTCAGATTTATAGGTTTTCAGACGGTAAACCTTTTGAGCCAGATTATGTCTTGTTCCTAAAATCAGAAGATGGTCAAAAGGCTGTCGTTTATCAATTATTTATTGAACCCAAGGGACAGCATTTAGTAAAAGAAGATCAATGGAAAGAAGAGTTTTTGAAAGAAATAAAAGATAAACATGAGATACATGTTTTGTTCAAAAATAAAAAGTTTAATTTAGTGGGGCTACCGTTTTATAACGAAGGTAGTAAAAAATCTGAGTTTGAAGAAAGTTTTTTAGAAGAAGTCGGTTTATAATTAAAAATCTTGCCACCAAGCTCAGCAGGGCTGAGTAAAGTCGCGCATCTGCGGGGCCAAAAACCTTGAAATTGTCCGAAATGGGAGGGCAGTCCGCCGAAGACAGTCAATCTGGCGATGCCCAGCACACGAAATTTTCAATCGTCGCCAGCAAAATCAGTTCAAAATTTTTCCTAAACACTCCGCCATGTTAAATTCCCTACACTTTTTCTCCTTTTAAAGAATATGACAGAAGGAACAGAAAAGAGAAAAATATCACCAATCCCTGAGGAAGAGAAAAGAAATAATGGTCAAAAAGACCTATCACAAGAATTACAAAAAGAATAAGACCTCCATATATAGAGATCTTTTTAATATTTTTAATAATCTCATAAAAAAGAACATAGAAAATTATAACGAACCCTAAAATCCCAAATTCTGACATATACAACAGAAAAATATTATGAACAGGTTGTGTTAAAAGTATCCCCCTTGAAGTCCTAGGCACAAACCCCTCCATACCTTCAACAAAATTCCCTCCACCGACACCTAATAACCAATTTTGTTTAATAACTTTAAAACTAGCCTTAACTAGATCTAACCTTTCCGACCAACTCCTGTCTCCACTATTAAATAAATTCAAAAACCTCTCTAGGAGTAATAGGGGAGATAGAGAAAAACTCCATAAGGAATTACTCTTCCTAAATAGAAATTCCTTCAAGAGAAAAACCAATATAACAACAATTGCTAACAAAAGAGTAATCCTAGAGAAAGTAAAAATCATAAAGAAAAAGGAGAGGATTATTAACAAACTCCCCCTTATTTTCTTCTCCTTATAGATATATATTCCTAAAAACATAGCTAGAAGCAAAAAACCTCCTAAAACATTGGGATGAGGAAATGTCCCATAGGCTCTTAAAAAAACCTGCCCTGAGAGTTCAACAAAACTAGAACCCATCATTCCACTAACTATTACAGATTCCCCTAAGAAATCTACTCCTAAACTAGAACCCCTTTTAAATTGAATTACTCCCAGAGTTCCCTGGATTAAAACATTTATTAAAAATATTGCTATCCCTGAATTCAACACTCTTCTCTTAACCTTTTTATCTAACTTCTCCTTCCTCATAATCCTTGACAGAGAGAGGAAAAGAAGGATTAGGGAAAAGAGTCTGAGAGAAAACAATAAAGAATTGAGACTAAAAAGAAAGACATTCTGAAGAAGTAAGAATACAAAAAGAATAAGTAATCCATTTTTGAAATCTTTAAAAAGAGTTTTATATAGAGAAGGCCCTTTAGCCATAACAATACTCCCTAAGGCAAGAAGTATTCCCAAGTCTAGAATGGAAAGGGTAGGGACTAAATAATTGACATATATACCCTCAACAAAAGGATTTGCAAGTAAGACCTCTGTATTTAAAATTTCTACAGTAAGAGGAAGTTGTAAAGTTATATTGAATGGTAGAATAAGGAATATGTACAAAAGAGAAGAGAAGATTATGTTTTTTGTGTGAATAAATAAACCAAGCCAAGAGAGCAAACTTAAGAATATAACAAAGGACTTACCAGGAGATTCTCTTAACAAAAAAGGAGAGAATGCAAAGAAAAGGAAAAATATGATAGCAATAAATAGGAATTCCCTTTTAAACTTGTTCTTGTGTAGAACTGTCATTTAACAATTCTACCACTAATAATTAGTTGTTTGCAGGCTTAATTACAATATGTCTATCTCTTCCTTCTCCATCACTTTCTGTGATGATATCGTCGTATTCGGATAGGGCTATATGTATAGCTCTTCTATCTGCAGGCTCCATTGGGGGCAACTCTACGGCTTCTCCAAGAATTCTAACGTCGTCTGCCTTCTGTAAAGCCATCTCTTCGAGATGACTATTTCTTTCTTTCCTATAACCACCCACATCTACTAAAATTCTGTAGTTAGGATCCTGTTCCGTCATTTTCCCAACCATTAGTTGAAGAATATATTGTATGGAATCAAGATGCCTACCACGGTTACCTATCATATAACCTAGATCTTCTCCCTCAAAAGATATCTTTATATACTTAACCTCGTCCTCGCCTTCCTCAATATTTAGACCTCTCTCACAGTCAACCTCTAACAAGGAACATAATGTCTCTACCTCTTTTTCTACTAACTTTATTAATTCTTTGTCCTTCATATGACAAACCTAACAATTTAATTACTTATTGAATTACTTCGGAGATTTCTTACTTTTCTCCTTATTTTTTCCTAATTTCGTAAATAAGTTCTGTATTCCCTTCTCTGTTTTGTCCCAATCTAAAAGCATATACTGAATCACAAGCATAAATGACTGAACTGTCCAATACAAGCTTAATGCTGCTGGAGCACTAATTGCAATGAATATTGTTGTAAATGGCAATATCAAGGAGAAAGACTTTGTCATCTTCTTTGTCATTTCCTCTGGAGACAATTCCTCACTTTTCTTCTTCTTTTCCTCCTTTTGGGGAAGAGTACCTTGCATCACCTGTGTAAACTTAGAAGCAAAATATTGAGAGATTCCAACTAGAACACTTAAGCCAAGATAGGGGAGCGCTTCTATAGAGAATTTCGAGGAAAAATCATTAAATGATTTCGTAAGATCCCACATTAAAAACTTAGTGTCAACTGTTAAAGAAGCTCCGTCATTTAGTAAATTTGTAACAAAGGGATATATCCCATTTAAATCCCCCGTTGTAACATTCCTTATAACCTGTATTAATACAGAAAGAATAATCAACTGAGGGATAAAAGTAACAAGACAACCAAGAGGGTTGTATCCCACTTTCTTATAAAGCTTTATCTGCTCCTGAGACAATTTCTCTGGATTATTCTTATACTTCTTCTGTAATTCATCTAACTGAGGTTTCAGAGAGGACATCTTCTTTGTCATCTCTGTTTGATTCTTCATTAAGGGAATTAGAATTAACCTTATTAGAATAGCAATAACTATAATTGCTAGACCAAGATTATCAAAGAGAAGATCGTAGAAAACAATTAGAAGGTTAAGAATCGGATAGTATATTACATTGTTCCAGATTGTTGAAAACATTTTTTATAATTTTAAACTAATGCTAGCGAATATATCACAAATTCGCATTAAGGAACAGGATCATAGGTCCCAGGCTCTGTCCAAGGATTGCATCTAACAAACCTTTTAAGAAAAAGCCAGCCTCCTTTAAATACTCCGTGCTTATCAATTGCTCCATATCCATACTCTGAGCAGGTAGGTGTAAATTTACAGAATCTAGTATTAGGCAAAAGCTTTCCCATAACTCCATGATCAAAAGAGAAAGTCTTCTGGTATCCCCTTATTATTAAAAGAACTAACTTTTTAAGCATATTATTAACAATAATAAATAGTAAAACTTTTATTTAGAAAGAATCTCCTTAAACTGTCCCTCTACTTCCCTCTTAAGTAAGTTCTTTTTATCACAATAGCTAAATGCTATATACTGAAAATCCATACTTAATTCACTGAGATTCTTTTCATTAACTATCTCCATTACAACAACCCTCAGTAATCTAGTCATCCTATTCCTAGCAACTGCTCCACCTATCTTCTTACTTAAAACAAACCCAAATCTAGGATTACCTATATCTGTTTTAGCAAAGACAAACATGCCATACTTTCCACGAACTTTCTTGCCTTGACGATAAACTTTTTTGAAATCTTCTGGTGGTAAACGAAATTTTTTAGGAAGCATAATATACTATCTTATACCCTTTCCCTGCTTTTTTCTCAACAACTTGTACTCCTCGCTTACAGAAAGGTCTTTTCTTCCCTTTGCTCTTCTTCCCTTTAGAACTCTTCTGCCCCCAGGAGTCTTAGATCTTGCTCTGAATCCAAATTTCTTGAGTCTCTTTTTATTTTTGGGTTGATATGTTCTCTTCATACAGGGGTATTATACAGATGGAAATCCTTCTTGCCAAGTGTTTTCCTTTACAAGGCTTTTCATGTCCAAAATTATTGGAGTATTTTCTGCCCATTAAAAACTCGCTTTTTACAAGCATTCCTTTAACACTGTGGAGAACATATCCACATTTCCTCGCAAATCATTATAATGAATAAAAGTCCCAATCGGCCATTTGACTGCCCCCATTTGAATTATTTAAGTTGCCTACTTAATTATTATTAGCGCTATGAAAAAAGCAGATTTCGAAAACCATTTACAGCAAATAGAGAATACTTCAAATACCACAAATGGGGACGACCACTTTGATCCAGAAGAAGTTTGGCGAGAAGCAAGAGAGCATCTAAAACAAGCAATTGGACAGAGAGAATTTGGAGGCCTTTTTGGTAATGCATACATCGAGGATATAAATAACGGGGTGGTCCAAATATCCTGTGATGCAGCATACAAAAGAGAAAAGATTCTTAAAGATTACAAATATGCCTTGCAGAAAGTTTTCCTTAAAACCTGTCAGAGAAATTTTGAAATAGAGGTAAACCTTAGAGAGAGTAGCCGTTCTTCGGCTAAGCCAAAGTATGAGTATCATAATCCCACAGGTGAAAAAAAAGATGAGGTTTTAGATTTATTCTCTGCAGCAGAAAGAGAAGAGGAAACATACAAAATAGCATTAGAGGAATCTCACCTTAATCCTAAATATCTTTTCAGTAATTTTGTTGTAGGTTCAAATAACAGACTAGCAGAAGCTGTTGCACAAGCTGTTCTAGAAGACTTAGGAAAGGCATATAATCCTGTTTTCTACTATGGAGAAACAGGAGTAGGGAAGACTCACCTTATGCAGGCTATTGGAAACGAGATACTGAAGAGAGATCCCAATAAGAAAGTAATATACATCTCCATAGAACAATTTCTTAATGAAATGGTTGAAGCCATTAGAACAAAGAGAAACGAAGATTTTAGAAACAAATATAGAGCTGTAGATTTACTAATAATAGACGATGTTCAGTTTGTAGAAACATATCCAAGAACACAAGAAGAGTTGTTCCATACCTTCAATACCCTTTACCAAGCAAACAAGCAGATAATCCTTGCATCAGACAGACCTCCAAAAGAGATTAAAAATATTACAGATAGACTTAGATCTAGATTTGAAGGAGGAATGGTTGCAGACATGCAGGCTCCAGATTACGAGACTAGAATTGCAATACTAAGGCAATATTTATCAGAAAAAAACACTTCTATTCCCGAGGAATATGTAGAATTAATAGCAAAGAACATTCAAAGTAATATAAGAGAGCTAGAAGGAGCATTAACAAAAGTTACTTCTTTATTTAAGTTAGGTGTAAATCCTACAGAAGAAGATATTGCAAGAATATTACAGATAGATATAGAGACTAAAAGAAAAAGAATAACTCCTAAGAAGGTCATTAAAACAGTCAGCGAGGTCTTTGATGTTAAAACAAGTGAAATAAAAGGAAATAGAAGAACCGCATACATCGCACAATCTAGACAAGTAGTTATGTACATACTTAGAACAGAATTAGAATTACCTTTAGAAAAAGTAGCAAAAGAAGTAAATAGGAAAGATCATACTACAGTTATTCATGCATGTGAGAAGATAGAACAGGTCAAGGAGGAGAATCCTAGAATTGCAGAAAAGATTAATACCTGCATTAAAATTCTAAGAGGTTAGTTATGTGGATATCTTTGTTGATAACTAACTAATATCTCAGGATAACCTTGAATCTTTTCCACACCTAGAAATCCTATTACTAGGTAAGAAGCTCTTTATAAAGGGATTTTATGTTTTTGCATTATTCACACTTATTAGATAGTTATCCTTAAACTTTCCATAAAAACCATCCACATACCCTTATCCATTAATAGAAAAGATTCTTTGGATTAAATAGAATATGTTTGTATTAAAATTTTATACACAGAAAAATAGATGTAAATAATCCATACTAGTAGAAGTAATTTTATGTTCATGTTTGCAAGTTATAAACATATACACACTCCCTACTATAGCTACTACTATTTATATATATGAAAGATTAGTAATTAGAGATATCAATTTTTTTCTTATCTAAAAAATGATAGAATCAAATATACAAAACTGCCTACATTTAAAATATTATTGGCTAATATATGAAATTCAGCTGTAACCAGGATACATTTTCAAAGTATTTGAATATACTAAGTAGAGTAGTTAGTTCTAAACCGGGGCTACCCATTCTTAACAATATCTTTCTTAAAACAGAGAAAGGTAAGTTAATAATGAAGGCTACAGACTTAGAGTTAAGTATTACTACATGGATAGGCTCTGATGTTGAAGATGAGGGTAAAATAACCCTTCCTGCAAAGCAATTATCTGAATTTGTAAATTCTATTCCAGAAGAGATTGTCAATGTTGAGGTAGAGAAACAGAATTTTAATATTTCAACTTCTAATAACTCAGCAAGTTTTAATACTATGCCTTCGGATGATTTTCCTACTATTCCTGATGTAGGCTCTAAAGAAGATCCCTTTATACAAATAAATAGTGCGGACTTAGTAATGGCAATAAACAGGGTTGCTTTTGCAGCAGCTACGGATGATATTAAGCCCGTTTTAACGGGAGTTAAAGTAGAAATTGATGAAGATGGTGTTTCCTTTGTAGCTACTGATGGCTTGAGGCTTTCTAAGCAGGTTATAAAGACTGCTAAAGGTAAAGAATCTAAGAGTTTCCTAGTTCCTGTTAGAGCACTCACTGAACTATCTCATATTATTAACGAGATTGGTGGGGAGGAGGAACTTATTTCTATTTATCTAATCGAGGATAAGAACCAAGTTCTGTTTAGAGTAGGAGATATTGACTTAATATCTAGGTTGATAGATGGAGAATTTCCAGAGTACAAGCAGATCATTCCTACTGGTTACAAGACAAAATCTGAGATAAGTAGGGAGGACTTTCTTAACTCTTTGAAGGTCGTAGATATCATTGCAAGGTCTGTTTTAGGAAATAAAATGATTCTGGATATAGATTCTAAGGGAAATAAAATATCTCTTTCAGCAACACAAGCAGACTTAGGTAAGAATGAGAGCCATTTCTCATGTAAAGTGGAAGGGGAGGATCTTAAGATTGCTTTTAGTTCCAAACTTTTAACAGATATTCTTAATCATGTGGATACTGACGAATTAATATTTGAATGTTCTGAGGCTGTAAGACCAGGAGTGTTCAAGATTAAGGGGGACGAGGAGTTCATACATCTTGTAATGCCTATGATGCTCTAGGATAGCTTAGAATTCTTTTTAGAATCTTTTAGTTTGTATCCAATACCATGTACTGTTTCGATTATTTTTCTATCTTCGAGTTTATCCCTTAATCTTTTAATATGAACATCTACGGTATTAGACCCAACATATTCCCTGTAATCCCAAACATGGTCCAATAGTTCACATCTGGATACTATTCTACCTTTGTTTCTGACTAAATATTCAAAAAGGTCATACTCCTTCTTTCTTATCTGTATATCCTCATTTCCTTTATAAACACTCTTTGCATTAAGATCTAGCATAAAATCTCCAATATAAAGGTGTTCATCTACATAACTCTTTGGTCTTCTAACCAGAGATTGAATTCTAGCAATTAATTCTTGAACAGGAAATGGATACGTTAAAACATCATCACCACCATTATTAAGAAAGTCTACTTTTTCTATCCAGCTCCCCTTATTACATATACCTAGCAATTTACTCTCAGGGCTCACTTTAACTATATATTTAAGTAACTCCTTTGTAACACCATCTCCTAAATTTGTGTTTAAAATTAGAATATCAAAGATTTTTCTCTTAACAAGATTCTTGCTTATGAAGCTCTTGTCGTCTTGGGTGACTTTGTACCCATATGAATCTAGAGTCTTCGAAACCAATTGGGAAATATTAGAGGAATTCTCTATAATTAAAATATTCATCAACTATATATTAAAATTTAGTATTGCGAATAATATTGAGGAGAGGGTGTACTCTTAAAACCTAGAAAATAAAGAATTATGAAATATTTACTCACAATTATTACGATCTTATTAGCCTCTGTTATATTCGGGTATTATTTATTGAGTAACCCTAATTTCCTACCAACAACCCAGATAGGAGAGTACAACTGGATAAATATCTTTATGTTAGTAATCCTTAGCTTCCTTGCTCTATTCTCCATACTAAACCTTTTAATATTCCTGATACTACACCTCTTCAGGAAGGAAATGAGTGAGAAGGAAAGGATAGTTAAGAGCGTTAAATTATCTTTTTTTATAACCCTTGGTATTTTAATAGCATTTATCTTAAATTTCTTTCACATTCTTAATTGGATGTGGGGGATTTCTATCCTACTTGTTGTCTTAATATTCACATTTGTTATATGATAAACATATGCCTGAAGAGAAAGATAGTAAAAAAGTGAATCCCTCAGAAAAGAATGAATTTGACAAACTTCTAGATATAGTTTCTGGAGAAAAAACCCTTAGAGAAAAAGAAGAAAAGATTAGGAAAGCCAAGATAGAAGCAAAAAAGGCCCAGAAACAGAAGAGAAGAGAGGAAATAGTTAACGAAGAGGTAAAACTAGAAGAAGATGTTGTTCCTAAAGAGAAGGTTGTGCAGAATATTAAACTCTTTGAATGGACAGCTCCAGATAGGACTCCTGTAAAGTTCGAAAAGAAAAGCTTCCTAATAATAATAGTTATGACACTTCTTTTCTCTTTGTATTTGGCAATAATGAAGCACTACCTTCTTATGGTCTGTATTATGTCCATACTTTTCCTTCTTTATGTTGCAGGAACTACTAAACCAGTTAAACTTACACATAAGATCACAGCAAGGGGGATAGATACAGGTGCAAATCTTTATGAATGGTATATGCTCAAGAGCTTTTACTTTACAAGGAAAGATGACCAAATTCTTCTTCTTGTTGAAACGAAGTTAAATTTCCCAGGAGTATTAACTTTTCTAGTAAATGACAAAGATAAGGATCCGATATTCGTTTTGTTGCAAGACAAGCTTCTATACAAAGATATCAGGAAGTGGAAGTGGCTAGACAAGCTCAGTTATGGAGAATATATTCCTCTAGAGAAGGTTTAAGAAGAGAATAAAACTCCCGATAGAATCCTATATATAATCAAATTATTGATATAATAGTAACAGAGGAGGGATGCCTGAGTGGTCGAAAGGGAAGCACTCGAAATGCTTTGTCTCATTTATTTGGGACCGGGGGTTCGAATCCCTCTCCCTCCGTCTTCTACTCCTACTCATCATAAATGACCATTTCCAAGTTAAACACAGTATTCACGACAATGTGGACAAGTAAGTAAGGTGCTTAACAAAGCCTTTTACAAAGGGATTTATCCCTGGTCGCAAATACTATATCTACCGAATATCGGACTATAGGGGTGTAGTTATCAACTTCTTTTTTTTTCTTTATCTTGTGATATATTATTAAAGAAACCTTTTACATAACCCAATTAAAAGCAAAGTGAAGAAGAAAAAATTAGATCCAACACATGTCTTTTTGCAATTTCTAATGATGTTTCTAACACTTTGTTTTTTAATAGCGTCCGCCCATTTTGTTCAAAATATTATCTGGTTTACTAAATTTGAAACAATAATTCCCCTTTTATCTGGAGCTTTATCCTTAATAACAGGGATTTTCTTCCTTTATAGAAGTTCCCTAAAAAGAAAGGAAAAAAGAAGATTTTTTCTTTTAGGAGTTCTTTTCTTTCTTTTAGGAATTTTAATACTTGTAGGTACAACTCTGGGAATATTGACTGTTGCCAATAGGGTTCTTATTGACTTCCCTCTAATCTTTATCCTTTTAGCATTGTTTCTTCTTCTTTTTGTAAAAGGGGGATGGAAATATAATAATCTTGCCTTTTGGGAGATATTTTCCATATCCCTATTCATTTTCTCAAAACTCTTTCTAGTAATGTCTTTTCTCTTCATGGAGGTAAAACTAACAGAGTTCTCCCTCCTTGTTGAACTCTTTGCATACATTGCAATATTAATAGGGGCAATCAATGAGGTTTACGAGGCTTCAGGGGCTACTAGAGATGCAAAAAAAGGTAAAAGGAAGTAGTATATATAAATGTTAATGCCGAAGTTAAAAAAGTACCAGAAGAAATTTTCACATTCATATGCTTTTGGGATATATCCCACTTTAGATCTTCTTAAAAATAGAAGAGAAAGTATCTTAAAGATTCTTTTGCAGGAGGAGAGTGTAGGGAGTGATGGTGTAAAGGAGATAGTAGAGATATGTAAAAAGGAGGGGATACATTATGAGGTAAACGATAGGTTAATAGAGAAGCTTGCTATTAAGGAGAATACCTATGTAGTAGGTATTTTTAAGAAATATGTTTTGGAGTTAGAAAAAGAGAAAAACCACATTGTTTTAGTTGAACCTAGAAATATGGGGAATGTGGGGACAATAATTCGGACAATGTTGGGATTTGGGTATAAGAATTTAGCAATAGTAGAACCAGCAGTAGATGTTTTTGATCCTAAGGTTGTGAGGTCTACGATGGGGGCATTGTTTAGAATTAACTTTGAATATTTTCAAAGATGGGAGGAATATGTAGAAAAATACCCTAACAGGAATAATTATCCATTTTTACTTGAAGGAGCTAAGGAAATAAGAGAGATAGAATTTAAAGAACCAATATCTCTAATATTTGGAAATGAGGGGGAGGGTCTTCCTGATAAGTTTAAAGATATCGGACAGAGTGTGTATATACAACATAGTGAAGATATTGATTCCTTAAATCTTTCAATAGCAGCAAGTATAGGGATGTGGGAGAGTGTACGAAGGAATGAGGGAGAGACTAAGAATTAATAAGTATGTTTAGCAAATATTGTTGCAGGGACTTTGTAAAGGAAGCTAGGGAAGGTAAATAACTTGCGAATGTGTTTATTTTGTGTAATAATTGTATATTAATCTGTACAAATTAGACACATGGCAAAGAATGTTGATTACAAAAAAAGAGTTACAAGACAAATAACTTTTCCTAAAAAGCTTATGGACTCTATAGAGTCTAAGGCCAAAACTTATGGTTATACTTTTCCTCAATATGTTAGATATGTATTAACAAAGGATATAGAAAAAAAAGATTTTTATCTTGGACCAACAGAGTATATTGATGATGAAGAATTAGCGGAGTCTATTAGAAAAGGTATTAAGGAGTATGAGGAAGGGAAAACTGTAACTCTAAGAAGTAAAAAGGAAATTCATAGGATAGGGGGACATTCAGGTGGTTCAAAAGTGTATAAATAAATGTTATAATACTGTTGTTCTTTATCAATATGGGGACGTAAGGCTTTCGACAGAAGATTGCGTTTAGTTATCACAAACCGGTTGTTGATTCGTTATTCAACACACAACTTAAGTGTAGAAAATAAGATTGTCGCCTTTGTAAATGATTTTAGTGCTAAGATGAGAGCGGCTTTTGCAGCTCCCGTTTATGCCTTTAACTTTGCATAAGGTCTAGCTGATTATTTTAGCTAGTGTCTATTATTCTTTTCCCTGGTAGGGGATTATAGATAGTCGTTATCAGGGTACGGTTAGTTATTTGGTCGGTAGGATAACTTTCTTAGATTTATAACCGAGGAGATATTTCTTTTTGTTAACCTTTTTAGAAATATCTTACTATACAAGGTTAACTATGTTTGTACATGATGCTAAACAAAGCTTTTGGACATGGGTTCAATTCCCGTCGTCTCCACCACATTGATATAAACATCCTCCCCATAATAAGCGTTAACTTTCAGGTTATCCTCTGGTAAGATATCTAAATATGTTCGTACCCTTTGACGAAAAAATAATAGAAGATAAGAAAAAAAGATTTCCTCTCATGATCTTAATAATTATTCTTCCAATATTAATAATTATGGGAATGTACATATTAAGTAGAGAGAACTATGCTTTGTACAAAAGGATAGGTAGTGAAGATAACCTAATAGAATGGTTACAGTTTCTAGCCTATGCAACCTCTTCGGTATTTGCCTTCTTACTCTCGCTGAGATTTAAAAAAACTTCTAAAACTATGTTCGTAATATTCTTCTTCCTTTCAGTAGGCTTCTTTTTTGTCGCAGGAGAAGAGATTAGTTGGGGACAAAGATTATTTAATATTGAGGCAGACGGAGTGTTTGATGGGGAAACAGAAATTCCGATTCTCAAGAGGAATGTTCAGTCTGAGACTAATTTGCATAACTTTGGTGCTATACACAGTAAGGTAGGGTATATGTATCTAGCGATAGGGGCATATGGAATCTTTAGTTGGTTTGTTGCTTGTATTCTAACTAAAGTTATCAAACTAAAAGAAGAAACTAAAAAATATTTAAGATATTTTACAGTCCCTCCATACCTCTTCCTTTACTTCTTAGCAACTGCGATAAACCTTAAAGTTATAAGCAGAAGAGGTATTGGTCCACAAGAATATGAAATTGCAGAATTAATTCTTTCTCTCGGAATATTAATAACAATAACCCTGTACTACATATCTGCAAAGAAGGATTTTAAAGGAAAGAATTCTTCTAAATAACAGCCATACTAGTTAGTATCTTATCTAGATTCTCTAATTGTTCTTCTGTGGCCTCTTCAGATATTGTATACATGTAAGTATCTCCACTGTTACCATCTCCATCCTCGAATCCAAGACCTTCTATCCTAATAAAAGAGACCTCACACTGAGGCTGGAAGTAGTCATCTCCTTCTATGGTATCATAATATATTGCACTCTGAACCCTTCTTACTGTTTTGCCCAACCAAGTAAATTCAGAGTAAAGGGTATTTGTAAAATCTAAATACCCAATCTCTTCACCTATCTCACTTACTAAATCCTCTTGTTTCTCTTCGTAATCTGGATCTGCGTCTTCGAACCTAGGAAGCTCGGGACAACCAATAAACCCAATTCCAGAAACTCCCTCTATCTTCATTATCTCCTTGTCATTATTAGTTATTAATATCCCAGTTAAGCCAGTATAGGAAGCCCCTTCAGAGGGAATCATACTTGTCCCTTCTCCATCATAATATTCTGTAATTACCCATTCTAGTGGCAAAATAGCAGTAAAGTAATCTCCTTCAAAAGTTGTTAGACCGAAGTCTTGGAGATTAGAGGATTCTTCCCCTGCTTCTTCATCCCCCTCTCTTGGTATATTTAGGATATTATCCAGATCTATATACCCATTCTTGTATGCAATATACCCAAGAAGAATTACAGTCACAACAGCGAGGAGAATATTCAGTACAGCCACACCAATATCCTTCCCTTTAGAACTGTTTTGGGAATTTTTCCTGAGATAATCCTCTTGAGGATTACTCCTCAGGTTTTCTTGTACTTCCATATTATTAAATTTTTAATTTAAATCTTCAGGAGATGGACTCTCACAAGCCATCTCTGTGCAAGCTATTACTCCGTTGTTGCAAACACACATATTGCAACCATCTGTGGAGTTAAAGGTCTCTCCGTGAGCATATGCCCAACCCGCATACTCACAACGATCCTCTTCTTGCCATGGAAGTTTTATATTGGAAGTAAAGAAAATATAACTGATTAAA
>LDZU01000056.1_pt1 | contig 24127 bp, 18 predicted proteins | sample 615531 | NCBI WGS metagenome assembly LDZU01 (sample SAMN03408293, study PRJNA278302) | terrestrial metagenome | isolation source: oil reservoir sample SB2 | place: USA: Alaska, North Slope, Schrader Bluff formation | collected 2011-09 | reverse complement strand
CAACCCGTAGAAATTGTGATGAATAAGATTTCCATCGATGATCACACTATCGGGAGCTCCGTAATAATTTCCCAGAGTTCCATAATCATATTCCAGCAATATGCCGTAAACACCATTTTTCAGCTCATTGAATTTTACTACGGTTTTGGGTGCATTCAGCAGGTATACACCCCGTGTACACTGATCAGCAACATTGGCAATAATCTGTGTTTCTGGTGATCCCAGATACACTTTCACCCCTTCCCGGCATCGAATAAAAGTATTGTGATGTATATAATTCTTTCTTCCGGATGCATCATGGGTTGCCCCTGTGTTACCCACGCCGACTCCGGCACCTGTAGTCACATCCTCCACCGTATTTCCAAAAATTTCATTTAAATATTCATCCTCTCCATGGAGATCAATGGCATCATATCCCGATTTGTAAAAATAGGAATTCCGGATAGCATTGTTATGAGCCCCATACTGGATCAATGCACCATGACGGATATATGGACCGATGAACGAGCAACTATCCACCAGATTGAAGATAGCGTCACCCGGATATCCCTCATTGAAAATCTCCGGACCTTCGCCCTGAATCGTCACACCGTATCCGTAACCACCTCCTCCCAGGTCGGTTGCTTTTGAAAATTCGCAGTGTTTGACAACCACATCATGACTGGTAGAAATTCGGACCATCTGGCTCCGGATCAGACTGAAACGACAATTCCGTATCGTGATATTGTAACACGGACGCCAGATTCCGTCCATCTCCAGGTATATCCCATATTTGGGAGCCGATTTGTCAGGATTATTGGTCGTGACACTGGTAGATAAAACACCTTCATAGGAAGAAGTGATGGTAAGATTTTCAATCAGGATATTGTTTACTCCCCGGCCATAAAAGATGCGTGTACTTTCAGTTTCATTCAGGCTCAGGGGAAAATTTGATATTAGATACACTGAATCGGGGGAAGCCCCTCGGATATTGACCCCATTTTTCAAACGAAGATGCGCCGTGTTTTTATAGATACTTGCTGAGTTGAAATTATAATATCCCGGGGGGAAATAGATTTCATCTCCATCACGGGCTACAGCCATGGCCTGATCCAGAGCCGGCCGGTCGTCGTGCTCATTGTTATAAGGATCCGCTCCATAATCCAAGATATTAATAACTGTTCCTGTGGTTGCATGGGGTATGTGAACCGGATGCTCACTTCCGTCACTTTCCCGCAATCCCGGATATTCCTGACTGTAGGCCAGAATGGGGCTGAAAAGCATGAAAAGAATGATAAATTTGGTGTGCATGGTTATTCCTGACTGATGATTTGGCCTGGAATACACACAGATCCATTTACGGAAACAGCATAAGGACTGATATTCATGACATCATAATGCCTGAATCCTTTTTTATGGAGGATCAGATTCACCGGTTTCACACTCGTGATGTGCAGGTTTCCCTTTCTAAATGTCTTGATACCAAAAAGAATAATGATATCTCCTGACGTCATAACCACCCCCGCATCATCAGATATGTTAATCCCTGAAAAGAGCGGCAATTTACCCCATTTTAAAACTTCCCGGTCCGGATCACTCTCCCCACGGTAAGAAAGATGGGATACAAACTGAAAAGTATCGGCATTTGTACTCACCATCCAGCTTCGTTTATCCCGTAGTTTTTTCATATCGGTTTCATATCCGGCCGGATTCTTCTGAAGGATAGCAAAGGTCATGCCATTCGTAAAAACCCGTGACAGGCTGCCATCTTTTCCAGCTGAATCCAATTGTTGCCAGATTTGCTGATATTGATGGTTTTCGGGTGCCAGAAACAAATCACAGACAACCCACTCCTTCAGCTGTTTAAAAAATAAAACCGTCCGGTATGTTTCGACATTCAGCTCCTTATATCCATCATGGGTACCAACATAAATATCCAGATCCTCTCCTGTTTTCCAGATCAGTGTTTTCGGCTTCGGCAGTGTAAGAAATTTCCCAAAGCCTGATCCACCTGTATTCCCTTTCCAGTCCCTTCCATGGGGAATCGAATCCACAATGGCCACATTTTTTACCCAGCTATTCTTAAAGAGCGGATAATCCGGTTTATTATACTTCACCTGGTACGTGGGGAGAATCTGATTTTCTCCGGCATACGCTGTAAGCCCCAGCATATCCCCATGCTGATGATCCGGTTTTACAGCACTGAGTCCTGCAGAAATGCTCATATGGGCATCTTCAGGACCCCAGCCACTTCGCATGATGTAGTATCCGGTGCTTTCCAATGCCAGACTCCCATATTCCGGCCTTTTGGCCTCAGGCGCATTCTTTCTCAGCATCCGTGCCAAGAGCCAAAACCATTCGGAATCGGGATAATCGGCAGCAAAATATTCCAAAACCGGATCCTGCAAAAGAAGGCTTCCGGCCTTAAAAATTCCTCCCAGATCATTTACTTCCTTCAAAAAATGGTCTGTATCATCCTGAAGGACCGGCAGATTTTTATCTGGCTGGGCGATTTTTACAAGGACCTCAAACATCTCTTTAAACCGTTTTTCAAAGAGTTCGGGGACGGGAATATCATTGATTTGGGCCAGTTGATAGACCCTGAGATAATTTTCAATATCTCCGAAATGATAGTGAACCGAGCGCTCAAACTGGAATCCATCCTCATTGACTTCCCGTCGCATGTGCTCGGTGAGTCCTTTAAGGGACTGTTCAATCCAGACATCGGAAAAAGTAAAATCCTGAAGAAATATGGCCATTTCAAACAAAGCTACCAATCCCTTGGTGTGGTGATTTCCAGGGTTGAATTTCCGTGTCCGTTCTGCCAGATCAAATCCGTGGTAGATAAATGTTTGGATCAGAAGCTTTTGATCATCAACCGTGTAATCCGGTGAATGGTAATAGGCATGGTGGTTGAAAAGCCAATTATGGATACGCCGGCCTGCCCGGTAATATTCAAAAATTCCATTTCCCTCATCGTCATATTCCCCGGCTTCATAGGCTTGCATCAAATTGGCCACCTGACGAGTCCAATAATCAAGATATTCTTTTTTCTTGTCATAAAAATAGACCAATGTCATATCTGTCGATTTCTGCTGTCGTGCCAGATGACGGAGTTCGTAGGCTGTTACATCCTCCCCTAAAAGATTTTTAAACGGCAACTTCCAGTGAGTTTCCGGTGCATACCTGGAAATGTGATATTCTGCCAAGGGCCGGTGCTTATCCTCAAAAATGCCGGGATAAGCCGTTGAATATTCTTCAATCAGGGATGAAAAATCAAACCAGTCAAAGTAATACCGGTTCCTGGATCTTTCCTTTAACGAATCAGCCAGAACCAGCCAGGCGTTATTAGTATCTCCCCTGTTATACATATCCCGTACATGCCTGAGTCCGGCCGTTTCTTTCAATGAAGAAAACACAAAGTTATCTTCAGGAATTCTATCTTCCTTTGTGGCAAATAGCGTCAGAGTCAGGGAAAAAAAGAGTATGATGGCTGATAGCTTAGGAAACTTCATGAAATGTCCTCATTTCAAATATAGAATTTTCAGAACTTTTTGTTTATCCAAAATTTTTACACGCACAAAGTAAACACTGGATCCGAGATTCTCAGGAGTCCAGGAAAGATAATATGTCCCGGAGGGTTGAAAAGAATGATCCAAAGTTCTTACAAGCTTGCCATTCACACTCAACACATCAACTGTTACAAACCCTGGGGCCGGAAGATACATATCCAGCCGGATGGATCCGTTGAACGGATTCGGGTACCCTGATAAGGAAAAAAACTCCGGAATATGATGATTGGAATCCTTCCACCTGTTATTCAGGATAGATACAGGAAACGTTTCAGCATAAGGTCCTACATGATCTCCTGTGAGCGGATAGTTTACAACGGCTCCTGTCCCGTCACTTTCCAGGGCTCCTCCGTCACCGGGTAATGTACGTTTACGGCCTAGCAAATCAGTGGTCCAGTGCAAAGTGTCAAGATATGATATTGCAGGACTCTCTTCAGAAGGCCGAAAGAATCCATGACTTTCCTGCAACAGGGGATTTATATTCCATATTTCATCTTCACCGACTTCGATACCCAGCGGTGTTTGATCTGGATCATAGGCCATATTCTTTTTCCAGGTAATATCCCCGGGAGGTGTCAGATAAACCACAGCCGGATTGATCCCATCATATAGAAGATTGCCATAAAAGAAGAGGTTTTGAGGAATTTTGTTCCAGGATTGATCCGCCCGGGGATAACCGATTTCAATATTAGCCTGATTATTGACAAAGGTATTCATGAGGATATTGGCATTTTGAATTTGCCAGTGGGCATTTTCGGCACCGGAAGTCACATCCCCATTGGTCAGTGTAATCGCTGCATCCCAGGTGTGACCTGCCAGATTTTCGAAATAATTGTTTACAATCGTGTGGTTTCGGCCATAGAGTCGCACACCGCCGGTGCCTTCTTTCCCATTTCCAAAGAAAAAATTAGCATCCACAACACTTCCATGTCCCTGGCGGAGACAAACTGTGCCCTGGCATTCTCTGAAGGTGTTGAATCGGATGGTATCCTTACAGGATTTAATGGAGATTATTTCCGGATCACCATCACAGTCCTCAAATAGATTATGTTCGATCAGTGTAAAACCATCTGTCAGTGACATGCCACTCACCCCCACCCGGATGGATTCCATCTCATTCTCCCGGCGCGGACCCATATTCCGGAAATGATTATAAGCTATCACATCATATTGTGATACGTTATCACCTCCATCAATAGTAATAAAATTCCCTGACTGTTGTTTATTTTCAAAGAGATTATAATCCACACGGTTATGGTGACTGATTTTCGATGGGTCGTTCCAGATGCCGCCGATCAGTAACCATTTACTGCCGGAATCCTCCGATTCGGTAAGGTGAAATATATTGCGGGTTATCCGGATATGGTGACAGGCTTCCAGTTTGATGACCGTATAGACTTCGCTGATAAATTCAAACCCTTCTATTGTCACATATTCCGATTCTTTCAGATTGAAATAACTTTCACCGCCCAAAACGGCGCCACCTCTGTTTTGTGCACGGATTATCACCGGTTTGTGGGGTGTCCCTCTGGCAGTGATGGTTATTCCTCCCGTGTAATACGTACCATCTGTCAATTCAATAATATCGCCGGGGTGGAGATCGGACGATTGGCAACGAGATTTAAACTCAGCCGGAGACGAGACAGTATAAATGGTAGCAGGAATCGTATCTTCAAGGATTTCCGCCCCTATTATCATATCCTGAAGGATTTGCCAGGATATTTCCGGATCTTGGCTGTTCAAATCCCCGGTCCATCCGCCAAAAAGAAATCCGGCGGGTATCTCCACCCGGGCGGATACCCAGGAATAGGCATAATATTCTTCCTGATAGGGATCTAACACAATCTTCCCAGTATCAGGCTGTACAACCGTAATCGTATAGGTGTCCGGAGGATTCAATGGATCAAAACCTACCATGGCTCCAAGAGACATATTCTGAGTGACCCAAAAAGCAATTACGGTATCATTTCCTGAAAGGTCCCCGGTCCATCCCTGATTAAGATATCCATCTGGCAGATCAAGTATCGCCGTAACCCGGGTGCTGTCCGGATAAAGTTCCATAGAGGGGTTCAGACGGATATATCCCACTTCCGGTTGCTCCACCTCAATGCTCCAGGAATACACTGCCGGTTCAAAAGAGATGCCGGGTATAGGATCTGTACCCATGTAAAGATCATCCATAAAGACATCAGCAGAACCTACGGCAGAGTCGTATCCCATGTTAAAACGCAGTTGATGGAACTGTTTTTCTCCGTCAATACGGACAGAACTACCAGGGGGTGTGTAGGTCTCCCGGAAAGAGGCTGTTATACAGTCTCCGTTGTTAAAAATCACCTGGTAGCTGCTTTTTGAATAATCAATTTTAGCAGAAATCCGGTTCCAGACACCTTCTGTCCATGTTCCGGCTGCCTGCTTTGAAGAGCCATCATATACATTCAGAATACCCTGGTTTGAAGACGGAGTGTTGAATTCAAATACAAAATCCCTTTTTTCACTTCCGTTAAAGAGGTCATATCCGGAAATGGCAAAATATTTATTTTCAAGATTATCGACCCGGATCCAGACATCCAGGTAAAGGACACCTGTTGGACCGGCAGTCTGGGAAGTATAGGGTGTCCACGTGATAAAGAGGGTAGAATTTTCAGCAATAAAATTGACACTCTGCTCACCACTCCCCACGGAATCCTGTGATACCAGAATGTATCCCGATCCGGATTGTACGGCCCAATTTTGCTGACCATGGATAGGACCTTCTGAGAATTCCGGTTTTTCAAAAGATGTAGATATCACCGTTTCAGCCTGAACACCAGTTGTGAGTAAGAGGAAGAGTGTAACTGTCTTAAGAATTTTATACATTTTTTTAACCTCTAAAGAGAAAGGGTTCCACATTCCGGCGAATGAACATGGAACCCAGGGGAGAGCGGTATGAAAACAGTCAGCGTTGAACGCGACCAGACAAATTACCGTTCACAATTTCCATAACTTCATCTTCAGAAACCAGGTTCATATCGCCAGGGATTGTTTGTTTCAGAGCTGAAGCGGCCACAGCAAATTCCAGGGCATCTGTCATACTTTTACCATGGAGCATTGAATGGATCAATCCCGCTCCGAAAGAATCACCACCACCAACACGGTCCACAAGGTGAATTGCATATTTTTTTGATGTATAAAAATCTGAGCCATCATAAAGCATAGCTGACCAGTTATTATCGGATGCACTTAAACTTTCTCTCAGAGTAATTGCAATCACTTGTGCTTTTGATAATTTCATCATTTGTGAAGCTACGGACCGGTAATGGGCTTCATCTAGCTTGCCGCTTTCCACGTCTGTATTCTCTGCTTCAATCCCAAAGACATCAGCGCAATCGGCTTCATTTGCAATAATAACATCGGTAAATTGGACCAGATCAGACATCACGTTGTAGGCCTCATCCCGGGTCCATAGTTTGTTTCTGTAATTCAGATCACAACTCACGGTGAGTCCTGATTGCTTTGCGGCTTTTACGGCACTTAATGTCATCTCAGCACAAGCCGGCGATATGGCCGGTGTAATTCCGGTAAAATGAAACCACGATTTGTTGGCAAAAATTGTATCCCAGTCAAAGGTGTCCGGGGCGGCACTTGCGATGGCACTGTTACCCCGATCATAAACAACTCTGGAAGGTCGGAGTGAAGCCCCCTGTTCCAGAAAATAAATTCCCAGGCGTTTTCCATTAAATTTTATCGCCTCTGTGTGGACACCATATCCCCGGAGTTGGTGTAAGGCAGCCTGTCCCATAGGATTATCAGGCAAAACCGTGACAAACCAGGCATCATTCCCATACTGAGCCAGGGAAACAGCCACATTGGCCTCTCCACCGCCATAGGTAGCCTGGAAATGGTTGGTTTGGGTAAATCGCTCAAAGTTATACGGCATCAGCCGGAGCATAATTTCACCGAATGTTACAACAGAGGGTTTCATCTTCTTTTTCAACATTTTTCCCGACCAATTTTAACCTGTTCACAAAAAGTCTGTGCATTTTTTTCAATGCCTTTCCAATCTTTGTTGGCAATCATCTGCTTATTCAGGAGGGCGGAACCTACTCCAATACATTCAGCGCCAGCTTTGATAAATTCAGCCGTATTGTCAAGATTTACACCACCAGTGGGCGTCAGGCGGATTTGCGGCATAGGACCTTTAATATCCCTAAAAAAATTGGGACCTAGAGCCGTAGCCGGAAAAACTTTCACCAGATCCGCCCCTTCACGCCAGGCTTTGAGAATTTCCGTAGGCGTCATGGCACCGGGAATAACAACTTTATCGTATTGGTGGGAAATATGAATGACCTCCACATCCAGAACGGGACTCACCACAAACTGGGCTCCTGCCAGGATTGCTTCCCGTGCCGTGACAGGGTCCAGAACCGAGCCTACACCAATCATAATCTCTTTATGGTTTCGATCCACGGCATTATGTATGAGTTCCAGAGCCCGGGGGGTTGTCATGGTGATTTCCAGACATTTGACCCCTCCGGACACGAGGGCATCACTCAATGGATCCAGGATGTCCGGGTCTGTCAGACGGATTACGGCTATGACTCCCGTCTCCGTCATATGTTGTAGTACCTGTATGCGTGTCATTATTTCCTCATTCTGTCAGGTGTCTTAAGGTGCAAAGTTCAGGAGCATGTATCTTAAAGCATGCCCCTGCTTACGCCATTCTATTTTTTTACAAAATCCTCACGCATGGGCGAGAAGGTATCAATCAGCACTCCATCTTCCAGGCAGACGGCACCGTGAGGTGCATTTGAGGGAACGACAAAGGCATCGCCTTCCACGAGGATTTCTGTTTTGTCGTCGATTGTGACTTCAAATTTACCTTTTTCAACATAAGTCACCTGCTGATGGTGATGGGCATGGGTAGCACCAATACCACCCTTTTTAAATAAAACTCTCACAAGCATCAAATCGGTATCATACCCCATGATTTTACGGGACAGTTTGTCGTCCAGTTTTTCCAAAGGGACTTCTGCATTTTTTATATGTGTTTTCATCGTTTCACCTCTTCTTCATATTTTACGGCTACGGGTTCAATTTTACCGGCAAAGATATATACAGCCAGCACGCCCAGGGGAACGAAAATAGCGATCATGATAAAAATCGGGATATATGAAATCCTGGAAATAATAGGCACCAGAAAATTCATAATAATCACAGAAAACACACCAACCGTTCCTCCTAAACCCGCCAACGAACCGACAGATTTTCCATAAAATAAATCACTGGGTAACGTCTGGATATTTCCAATCGTAAATTGAAATCCAAACAGAACAAAGGCAACAATCACAACAAACTTTAACGGTGTATCAGCAAATATTATAGTAGAAACAAGCCCTGATAACATTATAACTCCCCCGATACTTATTGCCGTTTTTCGAGCTGAGTTGACCGTTGCTCCTTTATGCATTAGCTCGCCGGCAAACCATCCTCCGGAAATACTTCCAATTGCTGCACCAACATATGGAACCCATGCAAATAAACCTATTTGCTGTACATCAAACCCATAAACATCTGCAAGGTAAATCGGCATCCATCCCACAAACAGCCACCATATAGGTTCAAGGAAAAACCTCGATATCAAAACAGACCAGGAAGCTTTAAATGATAGAATTTTCTTTATAGACAGTCCCTTTTTATCTTTATTTACCTGTTCATCTTTATGTTGACCGGCAACAATATATTTCTTCTCCTCTTCAGTAATCCAGGGGTGTTTAGAGGGTATATTTTTATTGAATATTAACCAGGGAATAATCCAAACCAAACCGATAATCCCATTAATCAGGAACGTTATTCTCCAACCGAAAGCTACCCACAATATTGCTATAAATGGTGGTGCAATAACAGACCCAATAGAGGCTCCTGCATTAAAAATTCCTTGTGCTATGGCCCTTTCCTTAATGGGAAACCATTCTGCATTGCTTTTTACAGCACCCGGCCAGTTACCCGCTTCACTCAATCCCAGTATAGACCTAAAAAAACCAAAGGATAAAATGCCCCGGGCAATAGCATGCATCCCCGATGCAATGTTCCAAACAGCAATACACAAAACAAATCCTAACCGGGTGCCAATTTTATCAAAAAGTTTACCCGTAACAGACTGACCAATTGCATAAGCAACCATAAAAATATTTATCAATAACGCATAATCCGTTTTACTCATGCCAAGATCTTCTGAAATACTTGGCCACATAATAGCTAACGCCGCCCGGTCAATATAATTGATGATTGTTGCCAGTGCAATCAGACCGATAATCCACCATCTGAGCCCTTTCAATTTCATGGTGTATCTCCTGTTCACTTAATTTTGGACAGAGAGTAATTCCCGGTCCAGTTAAAGGTTTCTCCCCGGAACCTGACTGAGTGTTCAGCCTGAGGATCGGGATTTTCGCCGTTGTACACAGTAGCCAGCCACTCCAGATCTCGGTCTCCCAGAATATGGATTACGGTTCCTGTATCATTATGTCCGATGACTTTTATAGCACGAATGGTGCTGTAGGCATTCCGGCTGACTTCAGCTGCTTCACTGAAATAACCGTGGGGTTCAATCACTGAGGCAAACACGTGATCCTGTCCTGTCTGACGGAGAACAAACAAAGGTTCTGTTCTCAAATTGAAATTCGGGTCATTGGCGGCTGTTCGTCCGAAATAAAATTTTGAATCCGGTGTGCCGCTAAAAACCCAGGTATAAAAACGGTGCCCACTCAGCCATGAAACCCATCCTGAGGCTTCAGGCCGTGCTTCGGCTTCATTCCATATATGCTGATAGCCAAAGGCATTACCGAGAGGTTTTAACATGGCATCATGACTTAAATAATCAAAAGAAGAGGCCATGATCTGTCCATGGTAATGAAGGGGATAATCATAGCTGTGCTCCTCATCTGATTCCAGGCGATAGATATCGATGACGAAGGGATATTCCATATCTTCATCCCGGACGAGAAAAAGGGTCCGGTGCATTTTGACACCGGGATAGTGGTCGTCGGCCCGGGCACTCATCACCTGAAGGTCCGGGTTATCCGTCTCGAAAAAGAAACGCTTTCCATGAACTTTATCCGCTACCTTCCGGTTACCCCTGTTCTGTGATCTTTGATCCACAACTACCGTATTATGAGCAATGGTCTGTTTGGCCCAGGTGTTGTTTTCCGGAAGGTAGCGACCTCCGAATTTTGGCTCAATATTAATCCAGCGGACAAAGCCGTAATCAGGAATCACCTCTCTCCGCTGATCCCAGAACATAAAATGGAGTTTATCGAAATGGCCGTGTCCAAGTCCGTGCACACCATATTTCATGGAAAGTACAGTCTGATCATCGCCTTCACCGGTTCTTAACAGACCGAATCCTCCCTGTTTCCCGTCCTGCCCATCAGTAAATTCTATCGATTCCCAGGTAGGTCGTTTGACCTTTTTGCGGGCGTAGTCATTTGCCAATTTCACACCAGCTCCATTCAGATAGACCTGATTCTGTATATCTGCTATGCCCAGCAGATTATCATCGGGACCATACCGGTCATAAAGCAGGCTGGTTCCGTATACCATCCCCGGTGCATTAATATCCATGGATCGTGAGGCATCATTGATGGGAATAAAGGCACCGTTTGGATACGTCATCTGGAGGGCTGAATAGAAAGCTTTTTTTACCAGCTGGTTCTTGAATTGATAGATTTTGATTTCCGGTTGATTCCGTTCGATGGCCTCGGCAAAGAATAGAAAGGGTCTGAGGGCATACCGGACATAATAGGCCCCTTCCATATAATACCCATCGGGAGAAAACAACTGAGAAATCTGTGCCAGAAATCCACCTGACCCGTCTTTTTTCGTACCATACAGGGCCATGTCTACCCAGTCCTGATTTTCCATCACATAGCCAATCATCCCCACAGAAGCAGCCATCCACATGCCGTGATTATGGATCCGGTCGAATTCATGCGGATATTCTTCTGTAAACCAGCGGACCATCACGTTGAAGATGTTTTCCTCATAGTTTTTCCGGTCCTCCTGTGACAACCAGTCATATACGGCATCATAAGCCTGTGCCGTATTGAGAAGCCACACCGTTTCATTCAGGGTCTGATGAAAAAGTTTGCCTGGTTTTTGATTGTGTGCCAGGGGGTGTGGACCCAGTTTGGGATACATTTCAGCGTAGGCATCCAGCATATCCTTGATAAAACGGGCATATTTTTCATCCCCGGTCAGCCGGAACATGATCCCGGTTTTTTTCATATCCCGGTAATTCTGTTTATGTTTCTCGTGTTCATAGCCGCCGGACTCACCTGGAGGAGGGACTTCAACACCTTTGGAAAGTGCCTGATCCGACTCGGACATCAGGTTATGGTAGGACCGGGTAATCAGTTCATTTTTCCCAACCAGACTGTTTATGTCCTGTACTTCCTGATCCGTCAGAGCCAGCTTGTATGTCCTGCGATCCTGCTTGTCGGCCTGACGGCAGAACATCAGCCCTCCCGCCAAAGCCAGCAGTATGATGAGGATGAAGGTTTTCTTCATGGATTTTCCTGTGGATGGAATGGATGTATTCATCAGGGCATGTACAGGCCGCCGTTGACCTGAATGCTTTGTCCGTTCACATAACCACCCAGATCAGAAGCCAGAAAGAGAATCACATTGGCAATATCTTCTGGTGCACCCAGGCGTTTCAGAGGGATATTTCCCTTGACCTTTTCATGGACTTCCTTTGTAGAAAAGGTGTTATGAAAATCTGTTCCGGCAATAAATCCTGGAGAAACAGCATTCACAGTCACACCATGTGGCGAAACTTCTTTGATCACACTTTTAGTGAATGTCCAGATGCCGCCTTTGGAAGCGGCATAGGCCGCAGCACCGGGGCCGCCCCCATCATGAGCTGCCTGACTGGATAAGTTGATTATTCGTCCCCAGCCGTTTTTGGTAATATGGGGGATAACGGCTGATGTCACCATGAAAGCACTTTTCAGGTTGACATCTATCACGCTTTGAAAATGATCTTCATCAAATTCTGCGACAGGGACCCGCTTAATGAGTCCGCCGGCATTATTCACGAGGATATCGATGGATCCGCCGAATTCCAGGGCGGCATCCACAAGTTTTTGAATCTCTTCCCGATTAGTGCAATCCGCGATAACGGCTTTACATTTTCCACCGGTCTGCCGGATCTCTTCCGCCCGTTTTTCCAAGGTTTCCGGATCCCGGTGATTATTAATCACAACGTTAGCACCCGCCTCTGCCAGTGTTTTTGCCGTTAAAAATCCAATTCCCTGAATTGAACCGGTCACAATGGCGACTTTTCCTTGTAATGAAATCTGTTTCATCTCACCTCCCAAGCTAATTATGTGTCTTTTTCACACTCAATATATAACATGTCATACAAATTTACAAATACTATTTTCATGCTCAGAACATTTGTTTGAAGCTGTTTAGACATGATTCAGTCCTTCCCATATACCAGCAATATACATCGCTCCCAAAGATCTATCATACAACCCATAACCCGGCCTGCCCTTTTCATTCCAGATCATCCGTCCATGATCAGGACGTATAATGCCCTTAAAATTGTGTTTATGATACATTGCCAGTACGCCCCGGATGTCCACATCCCCGCAGGCTGAGGGGTGGGCTGTTTCGTGAAAGCTGAAAGGACCGGTGCGTTTAATATTCCGGATATGAGCAAAAACAATCCGGTCTTTCCCGGCATATTTATCAGTCAGGCGGACCATGTCGTTCTGTTCATTCGGTCCCAATGAACCGGTACATAGGGTTAACCCGTTCGCAGGGCTGTCTACAATCTGTAAAAAACGATCCAGGCTCTCTTCATTCCTAACGATTCTGGGCAGACCAAAAATGGACCATGGAGGATCATCGGGATGAATCCCCATGCGGACACCGGATTCCTCTGCCACGGGAATCACCCGTTTCAGAAAATATGCCAGATTCTCCCACAAATCCTCCTCAGTCTGTTCTTTGTAAGCATCCAAAAGACGGATCAATGCATCTTTCTCATAGGCGGTTGCCCATCCGGGGAGGGAAAAGGTTCTCTTCTTTAAATCCACATGTCGAATGATTTCATGGTCATAAGCCAGACAGGTGGATCCATCGGGGAGTTTCATGTCCAGGGTGCTCCGGGTCCAGTCGAACACCGGCATAAAGTTATAACACAGGATCGGGATCCCTCCTTTTCCCATATTCCGGATACTGTCGCAATACTTCCCGATCCATACATCCCGTCGGTCATTTCCCAGCTTGATATCCTCATGAACCGGAATACTCTCGATGGCGGTCCATTCGAAACCGGCCTTTTCAATCTGTTTTTTCAGGCTCAGAATGTCCTTCAAAGGCCAGGTTTCACCTACTGGGATATGGTTGAGGGCTGAAACAATACCTTTGATCACCGGGACCTGTCGGATAAAAGTCAGGGGAACGGGATCGTCCAGACCATACCATCTGAAGCTTAATTTCATCGTCAATCTCCTTTCAAACACCGCTGAAGGCGGAAAATCCACCGTCAATCGGTACCACAATCCCCGTAACAAACAAGGATGCGTCTGAAATCAGCCATTGGACCGTTCCTGCCAGATCTTCCGGATTTCCGAAACGGTTCATGGGAGTATGATCCAAAATTTGGCGTCCCCGTGCCGTCAGTTCACCGGTTTTTTCATCTGTGAGGAGGAAGTGGTTCTGGGCAGTGAGAAAAAATCCCGGTGCAATGGCGTTTACGCGTATTTTTGGGGAATAAGTCTGTGCCATGTGAACAGCCAGCCATTGAGTAAAATTACTCACGGCGGCCTTTGCAGCGGAATAGGCCGGTATGCGGGTTAAGGGCCGGAAGGCATTCATGGAGGATACATTCAGGATGATACCCTCTTCCCTTTCAGCAAACATTTTTCCGGCAACCTGAGAGGGAATGATGGTCCCCAACAGATTCAATTCATTCACAAAGCGGAGGCTTTCCGCAGGCAGATCGAAAAAAGAGAGGGAGTGGGATATCGTGGCGTCGGGGTGATTTCCTCCCGCCCCGTTGATCAGCACATCGGGGGTGCCGAAATGCTCCCGAACAGCTATCAACGCATTTTGCACGGACGCCCTGTCCAGCACATCCGCATGAAAACCGGCGGTTTTTCCGCCTAGGTTTTTCGCTGTCTCCCTGGCTTTTGTCCCGTCCAGATCCAGAATGGCAACGCGAGCTCCTGCTTCAGCCAGAAACTGTGCCAGAGCACTGCCTAAAACACCGGCACCGCCGGTAATGACAATTATTTTTTCATTCACATCAAATAGTGATTTCATGGCATTTTCCTTTAATATCCAAAAACCCGGGGTAAAAACATGCTGATCCAAGGGAAATAGGTCACCAGCAGCAGGGCAATGATCATAGCCAGAAAGAGGGGCATCAGAGGTTTCAAAACCTGTTCAATGGATACATTCCCAATTCCGCACCCAACAAACAAAACACTCCCCACCGGTGGCGTACAGAGTCCCACACTTAAATTGAGAACCATCATAATCCCGAAATGGATGGGATTCATGCCCAGATTCAGGACCACCGGCAAAAAAATCGGAGTAAAAATCAACACGGCCGGTGTCATATCCATGAATGTTCCAATAAAAAGCAAAATCACATTGATAATCATGAGAATCAAAAAGCGGTTCTGGGTCAGATTCAAAAGGAAGGCACTGATAGTCTGGGGGATATTTTCGTAACTCATAATCCAGCTCATGGCCATGGACGTGCCGATCAGCAGCATTACGATTGAAGTGGTCATAACGCTTTTCAGGAGGATATCAGGGATATGGTTCCATGAGACCTCCCGGTAAACCAGCACCGATAAAATGAAAGTATAGAGTACCGCAATGGCTGAAGCTTCCGTAGCGGTAAAGAATCCGACCACAATTCCACCGATCACAATCACGATGAGCATCAGGCTGGGGATAGCATCAAAAAACTTCAGGACAGCCATTTTCAGCGGGATGCCCGGTACGGTCGGATAGCCCTTTTTCCAGGCGATGATTCCACTTACCAGCATGAGCATGAGTCCAACCAGAATCCCCGGCAAATACCCGGCAATAAAGAGAGCTGCAATAGACACGCCTCCGGACGCCAGAGAATAAACTATAAGGATATTGCTGGGGGGAATAATCATTCCCGTAGTTGAAGACGTGATATTCACGGCTGTACTAAAGGCTTTATCATAACCTTCTTTTTCCATATTGGGAACCATAAAGCCACCGATTGCAGCCGCCGCTGCCACAGCCGAACCGGAAATCGCCCCAAAAAGCATGGCCGCCAAAATATTTACAAAAGCCAGTCCGCCGGGAAGCCAGCCCACCAGGACTTTGGCAAATTCGATCAGGCGACGGGCGATACCCCCCCGGTTCATAAACTGACCGCTGAGAATAAAAAAGGGAATCGCAAGCAGGGCAAAACTGTCCAGTCCGGTAGCCATTCGCTGGGCTACAGTGGTCACTGCCGGATAAAAATCAATGGAAAGGAGCATGGTGCACAGTGTGGAAATTCCAATGCTGATGGAAATGGGCGTTCCAAGAACCAGCAGAATCAGAAATACGATCACCAACACAAAAACGCTCAGGATACCCATCGGGCTTCCTTTCCGTTTTTCACCAATCCGGCGATATTCAACAGGCTGTAAAAACTCATCAACGCGCCACTTAAGGGCAACGCCAGATAGACATACCCCAGCTTCAATTGCAGAGCAGCAGAAATCTGGTGCAGTTCGAATGTCAGTTTCACCAGATAAAGCCCCCCGATAATCATCACCATTACTGAAAAAAGGAGGACAAAACTGTTGATCAGAATGTCAATACGCTGACGCTTTTTATCCGGAAGTCGCTGCTTTAAAACATCGATCGCCAGATGAATCTTCTTTCCGATCCCGTAAGCTGCTCCCAGAAGCCCGATCCAGATCAACAGATACCGGGCAATTTCTTCCGTATAGGAACTGGGATTTTTCATTAAAAAGCGGGTTATTACCTGCCACAGGACATTCAAAACACTGATACCCATAAGAGATACGAGAACATATTCCAAAATTCTGTCAATATTGTCTCTGACTTTCTTCATAATCACTCCATGGCCCGGATTTGCCGGATCATCTCCCCTAAAACGGGGTCTTGTTCATATTTTTTATAGAGGATAGCCACCTGTCTTTGAAAGGGGGATTTATCGGGATGATAGATCGTCACACCATTTGCTTTCAATTCCCGAAGAGCTTCTTCCGTGGCTTCCTGCCAGAGAATTTTCTGATAAACCGCCGATTCATCCGCCGCCTGACGGACCCACTGTTTTTGTTCTTCTGACAGCCCGTTCCACACTGCCGTACTCATCACCAACACATCGGGAACAGAGGTATGTTCATCCAGGGAATAAAATTTGCACACTTCATAGTGACGGGATGTATAAAAACTGGGAGGATTGTTTTCCGCCCCGTCTACAATTCCCTGCTGGAGGGCTGTATACAATTCCCCCCAGGAAATGGGTGTGGCCGATCCGCCCATGGTATTCACCATTTCAATAGCCGTGGGACTCCCCATTACCCGGATTTTGAGACCCTTCAAATCATCCGGTTCCTGAACCGGTGTTTTTTTGGTATAAAATGACCGGCTACCCGCATCATAGTAACAGAGTCCCATAAAACGGTTTGGAATCCCTTTTAATAAAAGCTCTTTACCCATTTCACTTTCAAGGACACGGAAGCGGTGTTCATCTCCGGTAAAAATGTAGGGAAGGTTAAAAATCCGGAATTCGGGGACAAAGCCTTCCAGGGTATTGGCACTGACCTTGGTCATGGCCAGACTGCCGATTTGAAGGAGTTCAAGGGATTCCCGTTCACTTCCCAACTGATTCCCGGGATAAATCTGTATCTGCAGGGTTCCGTCGGAATATTCCTTCAGGCGTTCATCCATATAAACCATGGCTTTATGCACCGGATGAGTAACATCCAATCCATGAGAAAGACGGAGAATATTTTCAGATTTCTGTTTCGAGCAGCTCAGAAACATCATCAAAAAAATGAGGATGAAAACTGTTTTCCATTGTTTCATCGGAGTTTTCCTTCCCGATTGAAAACCTTTTTGGTAAGTCCGTATGCTAATTCCGGCATCAGAGCTTCCGCCTCCTGCTGTGTCAGAATACCCTGCACCATCAGGTGTGCCAGGTAATCAGCATCGATCCGTCTTGAAAAATCATGGCGGACGGGGATGGACGGCAGGGCCCGGGTGTCATCTACAAAACCCGTAATATTGTAAAAGCCGGCAGTCTCCACAACCGATTGTTTAAAGCGTTTCATCCCCTGAAAGCTGTCGTTAAACCACCATGCCGGACCTAAAAGCATTGCGGGATAATAACCGGCCAGTGGTGCCAGTTCGCGGGTATAGGTGGTTTCATCCAGGGTATACACTACCAGCTTGAAATTTGGATGGGATCCATAAGCATTCAACAGTTCTTTGAGATTCCGGGTATATTCGCAGCGTACGGGGATATCCGCCCCTCTATCGCCGCCGTATAGGTCATACACACTTTGATCATGATTCCGGTACACACCCGGATGAATCTGCATCACGAGTCCATCTTCCGTACTCATTTCCGCCATCATCATGAGCATGTGGGCAGCAAAAACCTTCTGGTCCTCATCATCCGCTTTTCCTCTCAGGGCTTGTGTGTATATTGTTGCCGCGTCTTTTTCACTCAGCCTGTGCGTCCAGGGGGATTTCACACCATGATCAGTGGAATTGCAACCCAGATTGATAAAATCTTCCCGGCGTTTCCGGAGGGCATTCAGAAAGCCGGAAAAAGTTTCAGTATTTTCCCCCGTCAGTTCCCCCAGTTTCCCGAGATTTTTCAGCCAGTCTGGCCGGCCTATATCCGTCACATCATCAGGCCGGAAACAGGGTACGATACACCCTTTCCATCCTGATCGGGCGATGTTTTCATGCCATGAAAGGTCATAAGCGGCGCCATTCGTCGTGGAAAGGAGTTCAAGGTTAAAACGTTCGTAAAGGCTCCGAGGACGGAACCGTTCATCTTTCAGACAGGCATCGATATGGTCATACAGAAGATCTGCGTTTTTTTCATTCAGGGGGATGTCGGTTTCAAAGACAGTTCTCAGTTCTTCCCGGATCCACAATCCGGTAGGCGTTCCGGCAAACAGATAAAAATATTTCGCAAAAAGGCGCCACACATCCCGGGGGTCCCCTTCCATTCTGGAGCCGTCTTTCCGTGGAATCCTCAGGGAATCCAGAGAAATCCCTCTTGAAAAAAGCATTCGAAAAATATAGTGATCCGGTGTGATAATCAGATCCGTGGGATTTTCAAAGGGAGTATTTTCGGCAAACCAACGGGCTTCTGTGTGTCCGTGTGGACTCAGCAGGGGCAGGTCTTTAATGCTTTCATAGAGATCCCGGGCATTTTTTCGCACAATGGGATCAGGGGAAAAGAAAAGATCATTGTTCATCGCATTACCACCTCCGGTGCATGAATAACGGACAAGAGTTCTTGATTTACCGTTTTATGAAAGGTTTCGGGTGTATGTATTTCCGGATACCGGCCTTCCCACAATGTAAAAACATAAAAATCTGCAACCGGACCGGTCGTCGTCAAGTAATAGGTATCAGATATGTAAGGATGAAATTTAACTGCCTGATATTCAGGACTTTTTACATCATACATTTCCGAGGCTTTGAGTGTAATTTCCGCAGAAAATCTCTCAGGATTCTTGGTAAAAACGGCCATTCCCAAAAAGCGGCCATCCAGATCGTTTATACCGGATAGACTGATACCGGGCCAATCCTGGTTTGAAAAGGTGACCAGTTCTCCTTCAATGCCGATCATAGACAGTCCGGAGATGAGCGTATCGGGTACATTATCACCAGTGACTTCAAACCTGTTTGAAAACCCGTTCCGGCCGGCCGTGATGGTGATGGTTTCCGTGGCACTTAGTGTATCGCCGTTAACAATCCAGCCGTCAAAACCCAGTTTGAAAACCGAGCGGACCGGACCTTCGACAATGATTTGAAAATCGTGGTAGCGGGTATCACCCAGCCGGTATATTTTGCCATTTTTAATAGCACCTACTGCACCAATTCCCAAAGAATTCCCCACTTTAAGAATATCCATTCCCCAAGATTGCAGTTCATGATAATTTTCAATTTTACCCACATCAGATAGAATCATTTTCGATGTTGTTTTTCCGAAAATATCCTTTCCATTTCGCCGGTCACAGTAAGTCCGGAAGGCAATGACATCGTTCTCCCACCCGACTCCTTCAAACTGATATTGATACGGTGTCCTGCACTCATAATCCGAAGGAAAAACCTCCTCGCGAACTTCCTTAAAATATCCGTTTCTTTTCCGGCTTATGCCCAGATATACATTGGTCCTGATTGGATACACAGGTACATCTTCCTGTGGAAGCCATTCAAGCCTCCCCGTAAACGTTTCGCCGGGCTTCAACGATACAAGAAATGACGCTTCATCCCAGGAACCGTCACTATCCAGATCATCCACCTGAACCGGCAAACTTCTGGCTTTCTCTCTATCATAGATAACCGGATGAAGAGAATCATCTTTCTGTCGAAACGCTTTTCTTTCGATGACAACGCAAGTCTCTTGTAAAGAATGATCATAGGGATTGGTCAGAAGGATAGTCTGGACCGGCATGCGTGTACAGCCTGCCACAGCGATCAGGCATATCAAAAGTAAACATCGTGTATGGCTCATTAACCCTCCTAACGTGCCAGCCAGCCGCCATCCACAGGCAGCACAATACCGGTTATATAATGGGAAGCTTCTGATGCCAGAAAGACTATGGCTCCGGCCAGGTCCTCCGGATTTCCCCAGCGTCCCACGGGAATTCTGTCCCGAATCGCCCGGTTCCGTTCCGTGTCCATTCTCAGGGCATAGGTGTTGTCTGTGGCGATATAACCGGGAGCTATGGCATTCACCCGGATATTGTACGGCGCCCATTCATTGGCAAAAGCCTTGACCAGCTGTCCCACAGCTCCTTTGCTGGCAGCATATCCCGGGACACGGATTCCCCCCTGGAAGGTGAGAAGTGATGCCGTGAAGATAATTTTACCATACTTTTTCTGAATCATCATCTTCCCAATCTCCCTTGTCAGAATGAAGGATGCCGTTGTATTCACTGCAATCACCTCATCCCAGTCCTCATCACTGTGATTTTCCGCTTCCCTGCGACGGATTGTCCCGGCATTGTTGACCAGGATATCGATCACCGGATGGTTACTTTTCACCTGATCAAGAAAGTGATAGAGGGATGTCCTGTCGCTGAAATCACAGGCATAAGCCGCGAAGGTCCTTCCAGTTTTTCGGATTTCTTTTCCCACCTCTCCCCCATCTGCCGAAAGATTGGCACTCACACCAATAATATTAGCACCGGCCTGGGCCAGGGCAATGGCCATGGCTTTACCGATTCCCCTGCGACAACCGGTTACTACGGCCATCCGTCCGTCCAGACGAAAATCATCAAGTATCATTGTGTTACCCTACCTTATCTCACGGATATCAGTAAAATCCATATCGTCAAAATCCTGGTTCTCTCCTCCCATGCCCCACACAAAGCTGTACCGGGAGGTTCCCACCCCGGCATGAATGGACCAGCTGGGCGATAAAACCGCTTCTTTATTTTGGACCACGATATGGCGGGTTTCATGGGGTTTCCCCATAAAATGAAACACCCGGGCATCTTCTTTCAAATCAAAATAGAGGTAAATCTCCGTCCTCCGGGCATGAGTATGGGGCGGCATGGTGTTCCAATTACTGCCTTCAGCCAGTGTCGTCATACCCATGACCAACTGACAGCTATCACAGACTCCGGGACGGATATATTGAAAGATGGTTCGCTTATTGCAGGCTTCATCGCTCCCCAGATCCACCCGGTTTGCATCAGCCTGTGTGATTTTTTTTATCGGAAAGACTTTATGGGCCGGATAACTGAGAAAGTAAAATTCTGCCGGATTATCCGGATTTTGACTGCTCATTTGAATTGTTTTTACCCCCCGGCCGATATAAAGGCACTCCAGATGTTCTAATGTATATGTTCTGTTGTCAACCAGAACTTCCCCTTTGCCCCCTATGTTGAGAACCCCTGTTTCCCGTCGTTCATTAAAGCAGGCGGATGCCAGCTCTTTACTGCCTTCCAGAGCTAGTGGCTCTTTCAGAGGGACTGCCCCTCCTGCGATGGCGCGTTCTGTATCCGAATAGATCAATTTGATTTTTTCTGCCTGGAAAAGTGTATCCGCCAGAAAAACCTCTCTCAACTCACATGTATCCATACGTTTGATCCGTACATCATCAGCTAAAACACGAATTACCATAATACCCTCCTTCTTAAAATTCTATTTCCAGATAATCCCCTTTAAAATCCTGATTCCGGACTTCAATCGTGCAAGATCCGCCGGGAGACGGTTTCAGTGTGATGGATGCATGTCCGTTTGCCATTTCGATGATGGAACTGCCGGTGGGTGTCCCCCGGTTCACCTGAAGCTTTCCATCCCCGGAATGGTAAAAACAGACCCGGTCGTTGTAATCCAGACACCGTCTGTCTTCAGTGTCCCGGGCAGTGGCTGTAACCAAAAGATTCCCGTCCGGAAGTAAGGAAGTTGTCAGATCAAATCGTTCCGGTTTTCCGTTTTTCTCATAATAGTAGTTTACCGTCAGCGTATCAGCGGAAACTTCCTGTTCATGCCGGAACCCTTTGGCTATGAGGATATTTTCACCCTCTGTAAAAAACAGATCCCAGTTCAGACCGGATGCAGGGAATTGAGAGATATCCCACACCTTTTTCCCAAGGGATTTACCATTCAGCCTCAGTTCCACAGTTTCGCAATTGGAAAACACACACACATTCCGGCTTTGTCCCTTGGGACCCTGGCGCTCGCTCCAGGTATGAGATTCGATATAGACAAAGGGTTTATGCGTTTCATCCCGTGTCCAGTAACTTTTAAAAACATAGTAAGCATCTTTCGGATTGCCTGCCCGGTCAAAGAGTCCTTTCTGGTTCATATAGGGGATGGGATTTTCCGGCCGGAGAGGTGTCCCGAAATCTTTCACCGCCCATTGGGCGTTCCCGGTAAACCAGTCCAGTTGTTCGGACACGCGTAAATGCCAGTCAAAAAGATCCACGATATAGCTTTCACTCCAGTCCCCGGAGCTGGCAATATTATTCACCCGGACCTGATTGACCGACTCCTCCCAGCCCCTTTCAATCTGCATGCCTTTACCATCCACGGGGGTTTCATCATGGCGCCCCACATGACTGGAACCGCCGTATTCCATGTGGAGAAAGCGGGGATATTTCTGGCGTGAATCTTCAAGGGCATTCTCATAATTCGTATAGACCCCGCTGTACCAGCCGGCCCAGATAGAGGGAGAAAAGACATCCACCACATCGGCATCATCGTAGTATTTCCGCATGGCGGTTACCCGGGTGGGATCCAGTTCCATGGTTTTTGCTTTCAGGGTGAGTAAAAAATCCCGGAGCCTGGTGCTGTTATCCCCGTCCGGAAAATCCGGCAGCCAATAGAGTTCATTCCCCAGTGACCAGATGATAATAGAGGGGTGATTCATATTCTGGGTGATCATATCTTCCAGCATATTCAGGGTATTGGCTTTCCAGGTTTCTTCACCCACCCCTCCCCGGCACCAGGGGAGTTCATCCCAGACCAAGAGACCCAGCTCATCACAAGCTTTGTAGACTTCGGGATCCTGCGGATAGTGGGTCAGGCGAACAAAATTGGCTCCCATTTCCTTGATCATTTCCATGTCCCGCCGGTGCATGACATTACTCATGGCGGCACCGGTCCCCGCGTGTTCTTCATGGCGATGGGTTCCCCGGAGAAGCAGGCGGTTCCCGTTGAGATAAAAGGGACCGTTTTCTTCAAAATGGAACCAGCGGTAGCCGATCCGATCCGTTAACCGGTCTTCCCGGCCCTTTCCCATCTCTATGGAAACAGACACGGTATAGAGAACCGGGTTATCCGGTGACCAGAGTTCAGGGACCTGCACGGCGGGAAAATCAAATGTGTGCACCGACCCGCCCTTATCAATCCGGAATTTTTCCTTTGTTTCGGCGACGACAGTCCCTGCAGCGTCTCGGATTTCAGCATGGAGAGTGACTCTCTGCCGTTTTCCGCTTTCATTTTGTATCCAAACTTTTCCATTTGTTGAAGCGGACGTCTCAGAGACATCCGGTGTGAGAACATTCAATGTTTTCAGATAAAGCTCCGGAACCACTTTCAAATACACATCCCGGGTGATGCCGCCATAAATAAAGAAATCGGATTTTTGCGACGGAATGATATCCCGGTTGATGGCATTGGATGCATAGACAAGAAGTTGATTTTCAGTGTTTTTTTGCAGGTAAGGAGTGATATCCACATCAAAACCCAGGTAACCCCCGGTGTATTCTCCCGCTTTTTTACCATTCACCCACACTTCTGCATACGTATTCACCCCTTCAAAGGAGAGGAGAAAGCGGGGTTTATGGGATAACTCCGGGATATAGACAGATTTTTCATAC
>LDZU01000054.1_pt1 | contig 24521 bp, 28 predicted proteins | sample 615531 | NCBI WGS metagenome assembly LDZU01 (sample SAMN03408293, study PRJNA278302) | terrestrial metagenome | isolation source: oil reservoir sample SB2 | place: USA: Alaska, North Slope, Schrader Bluff formation | collected 2011-09 | reverse complement strand
CGCTGTAAAAGCAACGGAAGCCAAACCGGGTGCACAGATCGTCGAACGCGAATTTGGCATGTTCGAGGTGCATTCCATGAACCAGGCGGCGGTTATCGAAGCAGGGCGGGTCGTTTTGGACCGGCTTGGATTGAAGGTAGAAGACCGCGTAAAACCCCAAATCGCTTCGGTGCAGGTGATCACCCGCATTGATTCTTACCAGGCACAGCTCTTGAACCGCTTCAGACGCGGAAGCATGCTGGTTCCCGGTGAGACCATGCTGGTGCTTGAATGCGCTCCGGCAGCTTATATTAATTATGCCTGCAATGAAGCGGAAAAACAGGCGACCATCAAGATTGTACATGTTTCCAGTGTTGGAAGATTTGGGCGCATGTGGCTTTCAGGTTCCGAGGCAGAGATCATCAATGCTAAGAACGCAGCCATTCAGGCGCTTGAAAACCTGGAAGGGAAAGCCGAGTAAAAACCGGGAGGTTATTAATGGCGAAAACTTTCTACACGGAACGGGATGTTGAGGATCTTTTTCGGCAGGGTATCATGACGATCACCCTCACGGATGATATTGTCATGACCGATCTGGCTTATGAAAAAGCCAGAAAGCTGGAAATGAAAATGGTTCAGGCGGAAGAAACCCCACCTGCAGCACCCATCCGTCCGTATATCAACACACCCGCCAAAACCACAGCAAAGCCTGTTTCAATTCCAGCTTCAAGCAGCAGCGGGGATGCTTCTCGTGTGGCTGCCATCAAAGCCAAAGTGCACGAGACGGTGAAGGCACGGCTTGGGAACAGTGTGGATGTAGCTTTGTTGGATGCGGTGATTGACCGGGTAGCAAAAGATCTGGGGCTGGGCTGAGCATGCTTTTTGGAAAGGTGAAAGGCACTGCAATTTGCACCATGAAATATCAGGACCTGGACGGGTTGAAATTATTGATCGTCCAGCCGCTGGATAAACATCTCAACCCAGTGGGACCCCTGCAGGTGGCTGTGGATGTTGTTCAGGCAGGTGTTGGTAATTTGTGCGTGATGGTGCGTTCAAGAGAAGCTGCGTTAGCCATGCCCGAGATCAAGTTTGTTCCGGTTGATCTCGCATTGGTGGGCATCGTGGATGAATTGGAAGTCAAACCCGATGGTGAGTTTGATTTCACACTCAAACGCGGGTGGAATACCTATACCTAGGGAATTGAAGGGCAGCCATGATTGTTGGAAAAGTAGTCGGCACAGTGGTCACAACCATCAGCCATGCGCATTACAAAGACAGGCGTCTTTTGGTAGTGGAGCCGCTGTATATGGAAGACGACAAGACCGGGGGTGATTTCCTGGCGCTGGATAACAGCCAGGCAGGGATTGGTGATACTGTTCTGGTACTGCGGGAGGGGAGTGGTGCGAGGCAGGTGATGAACAATCCGGATGCATGTGTCGTTTCTGTCATCGTTGGGATCGTGGATTCTATCTCCGTGGATTATTCCGATTAACTGGTGAGTTTTCTCCATTAAAAAGCGGTTTCTATCCATACGAACCGTTTTTTATTTTAAATACAAACTGGTATAATTTTGATAAGAATGGTAGCATTATCGTGATAAGGGTAAAGATTTGAGAACATACAGTGAACCACACAGTATGATCCCGTGCAGCGAATGTAACATTGGGCAAATGCATAAGACCAACGTGACTTATTTCACCTGGTTGAATGGTGAGATGATTACTGTGCCTGATTTTCCAGCGTGGGTATGCGATATCTGTGGAAAGCGCGAATACGATCATGAAGCTATCAACCAGCTTGCACTGCTACTCAGCCCTGCAAGCGAAGTCAACCGTGCTCGTGTACGCTCTGCCAGACAATCCGAGCAGGCGCGCGATAAACAACGCACATCCCCCATTGAATAGTTTTTAGCGACTTTTTTGATCCAACCAATTCCAATCAACTCGTTGACGCATGTGCCAGTGCATGTTAAAATATCTCTCTTCGGGCGCGTAGCTCAATGGCAGAGCAGTAGCCTTTTAAGCTATTGGTTAAGGGTTCGAGCCCCTTCGCGCTCATTTTTGTTTTAATGAATGGTTTTACTGCACTTTCACATTCTTGTTCTCATCCACTGTGAAGACGTATTTTTCTTTCAATCCCGGTTTCGCGCTGTGGGTGGCGACAAACACACGCTTACCATCTGTGCGGATGTGCACAATACCGTGACAGGTCTTTTTGTAGGTTTGCGTTTCCAGGCATTCGGTTTTGCTATCTGGTACCTGTTTCCCCTTCTCTTTTTTCGCTTTGGTGATGAATGCCACACCTATTTTTTCAAAGAAAGCCGACATTTCGGTAACAAAGATCAAAGGGCGGGTTACGCTGGTGCGGGAGTATTTCCCCAGAGTACCTACCAGACAGGCGCGCGGGTGGATGTGCTCGTAGAATGGATCCTCATCGCCGCTGCTGATCACGCTGACGACTGGCTGGATATAATCGAAGAACTCAGAAATATAATCATCCGAGCCGAAAAGTTCATTGCGACATACAGATATATTGACTTCGCTTTGAACAGACCCTTCGATCGCTACGCTCCCTCAGGGTGACATGACGTATTAACTTAGTCATGGTGAGCGTCAGCGAACCATCTGTCGCCCACGAAGTTTAATCAATAAACAATTTATACAAATCCGAAAAGTTCATTGCGACATATAGATATATTGACTTCACTTTAAACAAGCCCTTCGATCGCTGCGCTCCCTAGCATGACGGAATTCCCATTAATGGTGTGGCTGCCCGAAAGAATTTTGGTGGTTGGGCTGGTGTGCAGCCAGGGCAGCATTTTCTTTCCATCAACAATTTCCGGAAGAGGTCCAAGAACCTCAATGGATATGCCTTCATTTTTAAGGAATTGGAAAGCTTGATCATCTCCGGCAAAGAGGTTTTGACACTTCAAATTGGGATTGCAGGTTTGTTGAAAAGCGATGACCCCTTTCCACTCCTGCATGATTTTTGGCAGTACGTCATCCGGAAGGTTGCGAGGATCTTTGACGATCTCACCGATATATGTCTTTCCATTCTGTTCCTTTGCAGCGCCGAATAATGCCGGATCATTGTCCTTTCGATCAACGCGTTTTACCAGACCATTGTGATAGATGTGCTCCACTTTAACCATGGGCTCATTGAGGGGATGGTTTTTTGGGTCAAAGCGCTTTTGAGAAAGGAGTTCATTGAGACCGACAATGTGATCTTCATCACCGTGGGTGATGATCACCGCATTGCACTGGATTGATTTTTCTCGCAATATATAAGACCAGGCTTTCCGCATATATTGCGGGAGCGCTTCATTTTGACCCCCGTCAATGATGATCATCTTTTTTTCCGGGGTTTCGATGATGGCTGCATCTCCCTGACCTACATCCACAACACGGACCTTGAGGATATCAACAGCATCGCGGAACTTGGTCTTGATGGGGATGGCGGTCTTATAGAACTCCCAGTGAGGTCTGGAAATTCCATCTGCCTGCTTTTCCCATACTTGTTGAGCCCAATCGAGGATGTAATTTTTGTCATCCTTACCGCTTACCCTGACCTCATCTCCCCACATCAGCGTGGCAACCAGTTTATTGATCTTTTGCCCATTTTCATATCGATGTACCTGCACAATATCGTTATCAATGATGCTTGTTTCCATAGTGTTCCTCCCTGTTTTTCGAAAATCAGCTTTTATTAACCCGATTACGAACTAAGCATAGCAAATTTCAAAAATCTTTACAATCTTGTTTCATGTTGTCGGAGGATTGGGTCAAATAGTAAATGAGACTATGTCCGATGAATTCTGGAGATTTAAAGAAAAAAACAGAATCACTGTAGGGGAGTGAAAAAAGAGAACCGGAAAATGAGAAAGTGAAGAAATTTTTCTATGCGAGGGGTAAGAATTCTTTGATCCGATCAATGAGAATCATGGCGAATCTGCGCGTTAAAACAGTCTTTGGTAGCGTCTGAATGATCTCTTTCCCTTCCACATAGTATTGTTTGGCGACTGTGGTTGAATTCTGTTTTTCATATTTATACGCAGAGCGAAGCTTCATCAGGGGAATAAACGTAACATCGGACGGATGAAAAAGTGAATTGAGATACATTTCAATACCATAGCGCATGCTTTCCATTTCATTGAGATGAGGAAGCAGGTCTTTTTTATAATATGCGCGCTGCCCTGAGATGAACTCAACCAGGTTCAGATGATTTTCTGAGGATTTACAATAGCCCACCACTGCCGTGGCTTGATCTTCAAGAAGCGGATCAATTAATGCTTGTATATGCTGGTGGTTTAAATTTATCAAATCTGCGTCCAGGAAAATTACAATATCTCCCCGCGCAGCTTTGATTCCTGCAGCCAGTGCAGAACCCTTCCCTTTGTTTACCTGGAAATCAATGATCTGGATACGCCGGGTATACCGGTTGAGAATATCTGAAGATTGATCCTGCGAGCCGTCATTCACGCAGATGATTTCATTAATATTCCTGCAAGAAACCAGTGCTTGCAATAAGTTGTTCAAGTGTTTCTCTTCATTGTAAACAGGGATTATGGCAGAAATAAAATGTTCGTTTGGAATCGGATTCGCCGATCGGGTCGAGTGATCTAAGAAAAAGAGTCGATAAGTCATTTGCAATAAACCTCAATAAATTCTCATTAACTTTAACGATGGATGATTAGATTTTCATTAGAAAAAAGTCAAATAATTACCAGGTTGTCGTCATAACCCTGAGATATTTTTCATTCTAGTCCCCCCTCATTCTTCTAAGGATGAACTCATGGATTTCTAATAAAAGTTCACGATCAAGGATGGTCGCAGAAAATGTGAACAGATCATGTATGAAATGAAGACGCAGTGCATAGGGTTTTTTGCGGGGTAAAAGGATGATCCGTTCAATCTGCTGGTATGGCTTTTGTTTAATACGTACTACATTCAAATCGAGATGGTCGTCATAGATTGTTAAGAAAGGATCAAAACGATTTCGCGCAAATTCCATTAAACCCAATCCCTTAATTCCGGTAATTGTTTCCATTACTTCAATTTTCAAACCTTCCGTTGGTAGGTGCTGAAAGTCGGGGCAGAAATGAGTCATGGGTTTGTTCATCGGCAGAATCGTCCTCGTATTCAAGAAATGATACCAGAATTATACAGATGACCGATTATTCTAATGAAATTCTTTTTATAATAAAAACACATATAAGGAGATAACTATGCAAAAGAATCCAATTGTTTTCTGGGAATTAGCATCGCACGATGCTGAAAAATCGGTGAAGTTTTTTCAAGATGTTTTTGAATGGGATCTTAAAATGGATGAGCGGCTTGGATTCTATGTAATAGAAGTGGGGAAAGATGCGCCCGAAGTCGATGGAGGGATTTTCACACTCAAGCGAGCCAAGCTGCCGTTTTTGACCTTGTATATTCTGGTGGAGGATATTGAAGAGATGGCAGAAAAAGTTGTTGCCCATGGTGGCTATCTACTGGAAGGGATACAAAGCACGCCGGGCGGTTCTTCCCGGTTATGTTTGTTTAATGAACCATCGGGTGTCACTTTCGCGATGTTGGAAAAGAAAAACGAATCAATCGATCAGTGATCAATTCTACCTGAAAACGAAACGCGGTTGTGATAAACAACCGCGTTTCAAAGAGAGGAGATGGGATATTCGATTATGTTTATTGATTGATCAGTAACGCAATCCCAAGAATCAGAAAAATCACACCTACAATGAGCAATTTGATATGGATACCCTGCATGGTTGATGCCGGTAAGCTGCCTTCCTCGCAGTCTGCATCTTCAACCAATGCCGAATTAGGATTTATTGTTGTGATTTTTATGTTTTGCTTCTTGATGGCTTTTATTGCCCGATCATTTTTTGAAATAGCGAACACAATCCCTGAAAGAATCGTGATTGCGCTGAGCCCTAAGAAAACATTTGAAATCGTCTGTACTGCTGGCATTTTTACTCCTTATTCCCTGCGCAGAGCTTCCACCGGTTCCAGATTGGCTGCTCGGTTGGCCGGGTAAATTCCAAAAACCAGACCTACACCGACTGAGAATAACGTTGCTAGCAGGACCGAGCTGGTTGTAATAACCGGATTCAATGGCGTGTTACTGAGGGCGGCAATGCTTTTCACTATAGAAGAAATTCCTGCTCCCAATATAATTCCGAAAATACCACCGACCAATCCGATGAAGAGGGATTCAACCAGGAACTGGGTCAGGATATCATTCTTGCGGGCGCCGACAGCTTTACGCAAGCCAATCTCTTTCGTTCGCTCAACGACCGTTACGAGCATAATATTCATGATGCCAATTCCTCCAACTAATAATGAAATGGCACCAATACCACCCAGGAAAATTGTCAAAATTTGAGTTATTGATGATGCCGCTTCCGTAAGTGTTTCCTGTGAAAATAGTTGAAAATCAGCATCACCCTCCATGGAAATTCCATGCCTGCTCTTTAGTGTAGAGGTTATTTCATTAATGGCAGCGTCAATGGTATCTGCGCTCGCAGCAGATACATAGATCTGATCGACTTCATTATGCATGGTTGACGAGGAAATTAAACGGGTTTGAGCAGTAGATATTGGGACAAAGACCTGATTGTCGGAGGATCCCATCATCGATCCCCCTTTTGATTCAAGGACACCAATGATGGTATAGAGATAGTTACCGATACGGATTTTGTTGCCGATTAAGTTGGATGTCGTACCGTACAATTCATTGGCAATATCTACTCCAATGATAGCTACTGTAGAATGATCATCCACCTGCTCATTGGTGATAAAGGATCCATAACTCACGCTTTCATTTCGTACAGTTGCGTATTCAGGGGTTACTCCGTAGATTTGTGCAGTTATGGAGTTGCCGCTGTATGATACCTCTCTATTTTCAGATACTATGGGTGCGACGGCTGTATAGTTGGATGATGCTGCTTCGCTGAGCGCATTCGCGTCTGAAATGGTCAGTGCCTTCGAGTTGGTCACGCTGTTGTCGCGAAAAACATAAATAACGTTAGTTCCCATGGATTCGATGGAACCGGTGATGGAAGCAGATGCACCCTGCCCAATGGCTAACATGGAAATTACAGAGGCAACGCCAATCACAATGCCGAGCATTGTCAGAAAGGTGCGCATCTTATTGGAAAGCAAACTCTCAAAAGCTTCTTTAACATATTTAAGAATGTTCATTCTTTCACCTTCCCATCAATGAGGTGGATTGCCCTCTGAGTGAATTTTGCAATATCTGGATCATGCGTCACGATAATGAGCGTTACTTTCTTCTCCTTATTTAACTTTAATAACAATTCCATGATCTCCTCACCTGATTTCGAATCAAGGTTGCCAGTGGGTTCATCCGCAAGAATGATCGCCGGATCATTAATTAATGCTCTCGCTATCGCCACACGCTGCTGTTGCCCACCGGAGAGTTCATAAGGCTTGTGATCAATTCGATCACCCAAACCGACTTGCTCGAGCATAGAAGTAGCTAATTCTTTATGATTTGTTTTGCCATCGCGGTTATAACGAAGAGGGAGCATCACATTTCCTAACGCGCTAGTACGTGGGAGCAGGTTGTAGTTTTGAAACACAAATCCGATTCTTCTGTTCCGAATATCCGCAAGCTTATCGTCATTTAATTGTGAGACATCCTCACCATCAAGGAAATATTGACCACTGGTGGGTCGATCAAGACAGCCGAGAATGTTCATGAGAGTTGATTTCCCTGAACCGGAAGGTCCCATAATTGAGACCACTTCTCCAGCTTTTACACTGAAAGAAAGACCTCGAAGTGCGTGAACCTGGACATCTTCACTCATCTGGTATGTTTTTATTAAATTCTGAGCATCGACTACTTTTCTTGTCATTTCTTTATCCTTTTATTGCCCAGGACTTTGCTGTTGTCGTCCACCAAACATTCCACCAAAACCACCTGTTGTTGTTGTCTGTGGTAGAGAAGCTGAGTCGATCTCAATCAATACCTGATCACCTTCAGCAAGAGGATTGCCTTTTAGGATAGAAAATGAATCACCACTGGCTTCAACCTCAACAGGTATAGGTGTCGCAGTGCCATCTTCTCCAATTACCATTACGATACTTCTTCCATTCAAGCTTTGGATAGCCGTATTGGGAACAAGAACTACGTTTTTCACTTCCTGAATGACGATGGAAGCTAAGGCGGTGAAACCTGTCTTTATCTCTTCATCAGGATTGCTGACAGTTATCGATACCTGAAATTCAACTATTCCTGAAGAGTCGTCACCTGATTGAGAAAGATTGGTTACTTTTCCCTGGTATTGTTTGTTTGGGATAGCATCGAACGTAATATTCACGTTTTGTCCAACCGAAATTTCATTAATATCCACTTCAGAGACATAGATATCAATCACCAAGTTAGATAGGTCATCCAATTGAACTGCGTTGACTCCACTAGTAACTGATTCACCTTGATGGAATAAAATATTGGTGATGACTCCATCAAATGGAGCAATAATGGAAGAAGAATTTACAGTGTTTTCCAGAGCCTGAACACGCGCTTGTGCAGCGGAGATCTCTTCAGAGTTATCCATATACCTTTCGTATGTAATACGAGCTTCTTCTAGAGTGGCTTTTGCCTTTTCAAATTCGATGTAATCTGTTTCAACACTATGGTCGTAAGTATGCCCTAGTAAATAATTCAGATTCCGTAGCGCTTTATCACGAGCCAGAATAGCTTCCTGCAATTCATTGTAGGTCGCTTCCTTATCCGGGTCATCAGAAGCCAGCGCAGCATACTGTTTTTCGAGGTTCCAAACAACAGTGTCTGCCGTATGGTAAGCGGTTCTTGCTTGATCAATGATCGCTTGATCAGTGCCATTGAAATTCCAGTAGTCGCGTGCATCTTTTTTCGCACGATAATCATATTCGGCATCTTCCAGCGCTTGTGCTGCCGCCTGAAAATCTGCATCGGAATTCATTACGCGTTTCAGTTCATATTGTGCTTCTAGAAGGTCAGTTTGAGCTTCCAATACGGAAGCAGCAACGGAAGTATCTGCGAGTTTTGCAATTACATCACCTTTTTTTACTGCATCTCCGACATTGTAATAAATCTCACCTACCAAACCGCTTGTGCCCCAGCTCAGTGTAGCGGATGGAACTGCTTTCACATTTCCGACGACATCGATAGTTTTAGAAAAGTTGCCTGTTGTGAGTGCAACTACCTGAGTTTGTGTCGATGTGTTTTCGTTGTTTCCCCCGAAAACAAGGACACATATTATGATGATAATGAGAATGCCCCCGCCGATAAGGATCGATTTCTTTTTGTTGCTTTTAATGGAATCAATCGTCTTTGTACTGAATGATGAAAAAAACTCTTTAATTTTCATTGAAAGATCTCCTATTCTTGGATTGAATTTAATGGCAATAGTGTAAATGGGTAGAGTGTTTTCGGTCACGAATGCATATGATATAAATAATTAAAGTTATGAGAGTGTAAATAGTCTTTCGTGATAACAATCACGTCTAGCAATTGTTTATCTTGTGTTAATATGTACTCATGGGAAGGCCTGTACTCAGTAAACAAGAAATAAATCTCTTGCGGTTATATGTTTTATTTCAATTTTTAGTAAATTTACTAACTCTAATCATCTGGAACTGGCAAGCGCCTTTGACTGAAGAAAACAGATTCAATATTTTAGGCATTATCCCTGTTCTGATATTGCTATTAACATTTGTTTACTTGACTCTTAAAAAAAACAGTCAGTATTTTGACAAAAAACAATTGTTCATTACAATTTTATTAATTTCTATTGTTACAATTTTGACCAGATTCTTAACACCTGGTTTTTCTGTCAATCGATCACGTTTTATTCCCGGAACTTTTACATTTGGATTTGATCAAGTATTCTTTCTGATTGTGCCCGTTATTTTTCTTGCCTGGCAATTTTCTAGAAATACTGTGTTCGCTTTTTGTGGTTTTATCACTACTTTTGATATATTGATATCTTTGTTTAGTATTAGTGGTGATCCATTCAGCATGAGAATTTTAATAGCTATCATCTTTCTTCGAGGTATTATCCTGGGAATTATGGGTTTCTTTATCAATAGTATGAGTGAAGTGCAGAAATACCAACAAATCGAATTGGAAAAAGCCAATGCTCGTTTGCGGAAATATGCAATCTATACCGAACAACTGGCCCAAACTCGCGAACGAAACCGCCTGGCGCGTGAACTGCACGACACGCTCGCGCATACTTTGAGCAGCTTGGCCGTTCAATTGGAGGCAGTTAAAGCCTTGTTTGATACCAACCAGGGGGAAGCGAAAAAAGGGCTTGAACGGAGTCTAATCACTACCCGGAATGGGTTGAATGAAACACGCCGGGCATTAAAAGATCTCAGAACATCTGAACTGGAAAATTTTGGTCTCTGCCAATCATTGAGGAATTTATTGCAGAGCGGCGCAGCCAGAAGCGGTTTTAAATATACGGAGAATCTTTTAGAAACCATCAATTTATTACCCGACGAAATCAGCCATGCCATTTACCGGACGGTTCAAGAGGCTGTGGATAATACCGTAAAACACGCCAAAGCAAAAAATGTGAATCTTCAGTTAGATTTATCTGATAATTCACTTCAGATGATTTATGCTGATGACGGGCAGGGATTTTCTCCGGAAAACCTTGATGATATCAAGCATTATGGTTTGCAGGGTATGCGAGAAAGGATTGATCTTTTAGGTGGAAATCTTACTATCCAGAGTGCACCGAACCAGGGCACGAAGATCATCATCAAAATGGAGTTAGACAATGATAAAAGTGTTGATCTGTGATGATCAGGAGCTTGTTTGTGAAGGATTGAATGCAATCCTCGGCACATCAAATCTTGTAGAAGTGGTGGGGATGACCTACAACGGCCTGGAAGCCATCGAATTTTTGGAAAAACACCCAGTGGATGTGGTCCTGATGGATTTAAAAATGCCCGTGTTGAATGGCATTCAAGCTACCAAACAAATCAAAGAAAAATTCCCAAATATCCATATTCTTGTGTTGACTACCTATGATGCCGATCAATGGGTTTTGGACGCAATACGGAATGGGGCTGACGGGTATTTGCTCAAAGATGCTCCCAGAGAACGTTTATTACAGGCGATTGATGAAGTGAATTCCGGACGGACGCCCGTTGATTCGAAAGTAGCCGGTAAGATTTTTGAACAAATATCAAAAATGCCGCAAAAATCACCCACAATGGTCGGTTCCAATCTGACGGATAGAGAGAAGGAAGTGCTGATGCTCATTTCGCATGGGAAATCCAATGCTGAAATAGCGGAGAACCTTTATCTCTCCGAGGGAACCGTGCGAAATTATGTCAGTTCGATCCTTGAAAAGCTGGAAGTGACCGACCGCACACAGGCTGCCGTGATCGCCATTCGCAGCGGTCTAGTGGACTAATAGAAAAAAGCTCATAATCTATATGAGCTTTTTTCTTTAGGAGAGAAAATATTCTTTATCTGATAGATTTAACTTTATCCATGAGTTCTTTTACACGAGCCTGATCAACGTGATTTTCAAATTTGCCATCATACTTAAAGGTGGTACCAACGACTGCACCGTCTGAAAGAGAAAGCTGTTCCTCGACATTTGAAGTTCTAACACCTGTATTTGCAAAAACGATGGTTTCGGGAACAGCTTCCTTTACCAATCTGAGCACCTGCATATCTGTTTCAGCTCCAGCCGTTAAACCTGATACACACAACGCATCGGGTCGATGATTAAAAACGGTGGACTTGGCGATGTCAATTAGATCACGATCACCAAGATATTTGGCTGCTTCAGGAACTATATTGAATAATAATTTCACATTTTCGGCGCTGATTATGCGTTGATGTCGAACTGTCTCGCCGCAATTAGTATTCCAAAAACCAAAATCACTGGCATAAACACCTGAAAAAATTTCACGCACAAACTTCGCACCCGTCGCTGACGCCAGATCGAGAGATGCGATGGGATCCCAAAGGACGTTCACACCAAAAGGAATACGAATTTCTGATTTTAATTCACCAATAATATCTGCCATACTGGCTACCGTTATAGTGGGAACTTTGGTCAGATAGGGTAGGCTGAATTCATTTGAGAACATTACGGCGTCAACCCCACCATTTTGCAGAGCGAGTAGATCTTTGCGTGCCCATTCTAAAACATATTTCATCCCCTTATCCTTATCGTAATACGGATCCCCCGGTAAAGCGGATAGGTGGCACATTGCTATAATGGGTTTTTTAGTCCCCAATACTTCTTCCGTCCAAAATGTTTTCATCTCTAAATACCCTTCTTTAATAAATTATCGTAATTTATGCATTAAATACGCTGTTTGATCGTATAGTTCGCGAAAAATGGAATAGTTCAAATCGTATACTTCATGTGCGGTGTAGTCTGGTTCAATTTCTTGTCCAATTTCTACCCATTGATGGATTTCGGTATAATTAGCAAATACACCAGCACCAATACCAGCCATGAAAGCGTCGCCATAACTTGCCCCGATTTGTTGTTTGGGTATTCCCATTTTTATCCCGGCAACATCGCTAACAATGCGCATCCACTCCTGATTTTTTGTTCCTCCTCCAACTGCTAGAATACGTTCTGCTTCCACACCCTCATTGCGCATGCCCTCGAGATTGTGGCGGATACCATACGCAACTGATTCGAGGATGGCTCGGTAGAGATCAGCACGTGTATGCTTTAACGAAAGACCGAAAAACATTCCGCATGCATGCGGATCATGCAGTGGAGTTCGTTCTCCCTCAAAATAAGGCAGTGCGATCAAGCCATTTGCCCCTTTAGCAGATGTTGCCGCTAATTTAGCAAGGGCTGCATAAGCGTTCTCACCACCAGCGTTTTCCCGATCCATTTCTGGCTGTCCCAATTGATCGCGGAACCAGCGTGTTAAACTACCCGATGTCGACATTCCTCCTAGAAATGCAAATGAACCTGGTTCAACGAAGTTAGAGCTCCAAAACTTTGTGGTTCTAATTAATCTGGCGGATTTAAGAATGAAAAAGATGCTGCTGCCAAACATGACCATCATATCCCCAACCTGTGAAACGCCAGCGCTAACAGCTTCCGCAGCTGCGTCGGTTGTACCAGCTATTACCGGAGTACCTTCTGCCAATCCAGTTATAACTGCGGCATCTTTTGTGACATTTCCTACAATCTCCCCGGGCAAATAGATGTCGGGTAAATTTTCGATGGGGGTGATATATTTCCCTCTTTCTGCAATCCATTCTTTCTTTATTGGATCGAATAATGGTGAATACCCACCAGCTGTATAGATATCAATACTGGCTTTATTGGTCAATTTATATACGAGATATGCTTCACTGGTTAGGAAGTATCGAGTTTTTTCATAGATCTCAGGCTCATTATTTCGGATCCAGAGTATTTTAGGACCGGAGGCTTGGGATGTTAGATATGATCCATTTGAGTTAAAAATGTTATCCTTTCCTAAAATCTGATTGAGTTCATCAATTTCTGCTGATGCACGTGTATCAATTCCATATAAAATGCCTGGGCGGAGCGCATTGCCATCTTTATCAATTGGCAATACACAGGAGCCAATTGCGCTTGTTCCAACAGCAAGGACATCTTTAGGATTGATGTTTGAAGTCTTCAGAATCTGATGACATATTTCAACAAAATCATGCCACCAAACTTTATCCGCGTCATGTTCAAAATATCCGGGCTTTGGCATTTCTAAACCATGTTCCACAACATGCATAGCTGCAATTTTGCCATCCTCAGAGACTAATACACCCTTGGATGAATACGTACCAATATCTACACCTAACAAATATTTGTTAGTCATATTCACATCCGAACATTAAAGTAAGATTTTCCCATTTCTAAAGATTAGCTTTCCATCCAGATAAATTTCTCCCTCTTCGCGCATATCCTTAATGATGTCCCAATGAATCGCAGATTGGTTTTTTCCACCGGTTTTTGGATATGCACGCCCAAGCGCAATATGAATGGTTCCGCCAATTTTTTCGTCAATAAGAATATCTTTACAAAAATGGGTTACTTTATCGTTGGTACCAAGTGCGAATTCGCCAATTTTACTAGCTCCTTCATCTGTATGGATTACGTCTTGCAAAAAGTCTTGATTCGTTGAAGAAGTTGCTTCCACGAGGACTCCATTCTCCCAGTGCAATTTCATATCGTGTACCAAACGACCACCCAATACGCCGGGAAAATCAAAAAAAATTTGTCCATTAACAGAACTGGTAACTGGTGATGTGGCGATCTCACCATCTGGCATATTACTGCGTCCGTCGGCAGGTGACCAAGTTCGTCCTTCCACTGAGAAACTGAGGTCGGTTCCTTTTCCTAGTACGCGAACGTGTTTGCCGTGATTTAGAATTTCCGCCCATTCCTTCCATTGTTTGCTGACCTCCGGCCAGTCTAACAGGCAGGCATTGAACCACATATCCGTTATTGTTTCAACATCTGTTTCTGCCTGAAATGCTAATGCTTCATTTGGGACTCTGAGTAAACACCAGCGCGTCTTTTCCCAGCGCAGTGTGGATACTTTCCCCATTACTCTGCGATGAGCGGAAAGTTTGGCCGCTGGAATTTCAGCATGAACGTTCAAATTATGGGCTCCGCGCAATCCAAAGTAAACATCCGCCCATTCCATTCCATAAGCTTCAATCTCTGGTACCCAATCGATTTGTTGTGGTGAGCCGTACTTCAAGATTAGATGATTTAATTCCTCGGAAATAAACTGAACCTGTGGATATGCTCCAGCGCTAAGACATGCTTGATAAATTGCCTGTGTTAATGGATATGATTCTAATTCGCCCATGGCGATCATTACTTTTTCGCCCGGTTTTACCTCCATAGAATAATTTACCAGAATGTTCCCTAATTCGTTCCAACGTTTATCCATGTGTTATTGTCTCCTTGTATTCATAAAAAGTGGTCAATTATTGGTTTTCCTCTTCTTAGCATAAAAATTAATGATGAAAATGATTATCAAAAGGATTCCCCATGAAAAATCTTTAAAGAAAGAACTCCCACGTAGACCCAGTAAAAGCATGTGAAATCCGGTTGAAAGAACTTGCAAGATTGTCACACCCAGGAAAATATCCAGTACATTCCCAAATCCTGGCTGTATTCCGGCAAGAACAGCAATGAGAATGGTTAATAGTACATATGATTTAGACCCATATTCATAGGCAGCGGACATGGTGCGTCCCATCACAATAACGCCGGCGATGGAAGCCAGAAGACCACTCAAAATGTAGGTGCGCATGATGACAGATTCGTTATTAATACCCGAAAAGTTTGAAGCAGTGGGGTTCGAGCCCAGCATACGGATCTTGAATCCAAAAATGGTATGGTTCAGAATAACATAAACTACAATTGTCAAGATCAGGAAGATTATATATGGAATGGGGATGCCCAGAAAAGTCTCTGCTCCTATAAACTCTAACTGTTCGGGAAATCCGGTAACCGTTTTTCCTCCTGTTAGACCGGTTGAAATTCCTGTAAAAAGGGTCGATGTTCCCAACGTAGCTAAAATCGGCGGAACACCAATATGTCCGATCAGGTATCCATTAATGACACCACTCAGAATGCCAATGATGAGCATGATCAAAAGAGCGGCCAATAAATAAGGAAGGACTGCGTTTCCAGACAAACCTTCAGGGATCATTCGTACCATAAAAAGTCCTGCAAGTACTGCTCCCAGATTTGAGGTCGCATTTATCGAAAGATTAATGCCGCCGGTCATAATGGAAAGCATCATAGCCAAACTCAATACCCCAATTTCGGGTAGTTGAAATCCCATCGATGTTATGCTACGTTGGGTTAAAAATCCATCTTCATTGATTCGAAAGAATCCTACCAATACAATTAGAATTGCAATGAGAAGCAAGGTCTGATTTTCTAGATGAAGACGCCCCATGAACTTTTTAAAATTGAATTTGTGAAATTTCATTTCTCTTTTCACCGTTTTTTCTTCTTTTATATTTCATCTTCAGATAATTCAGTTGTATGCCCAATTTTCCGGGTGTGTTTTTCATGGATGGCGGGAATGGCAGTGAAGATTATTAAAATGGCACCAAGCACAAGTTTCTGCCATTCCACTGGGATACCTGTAAGAATTAAGGCTCGGTTGATTAGCTGAACAAGAATTACCCCTAGAAATGTCCCAATTACCGTCCCCCGACCACCTGTGATGGTTGCTCCTCCAAGTATAACGGCTGCTAAAACATCCAAATTTTGTCCAATGAAAAGGGTTGGGCTGAAGTTGCGTTGAAATCCACTCTGGGTGATACCAGCGATAGCAGCAAGGACTCCCATAATGGCAAATACTGTCAAGGTGATACGATTTATATTGTAGCCTGAACGGATGGCAACCTCTTTATTCCCACCCACGGCATAAATCCCACGCCCAAGCATGGTGTACTTCAGCATCCACCAGATGATAAAACCGATGACTAAAACATAAAGCACGGAGATATGCAATCCTGTTTGGCCCACAAAGGGATCCTGCACAACAGCAATGTAATTTGCGTAATACCCCACCATCCCTTCTGGGAGGTCGAAATTCGCTGTAGCCCCTAAAAAGAAAAGGCTGAATCCATACCACATGGTTTGTGTAGCGAGAGTGAGGTCAAACACAGGCAGATTGAATTTCGATATCAGGAATCCATTAAATAACCCGCAAAGCAATCCAATTATCCCTGCGATGATGAAATATAGGGTAATACCACCTTCGTAGCCCAAATTTAGCATCAACATATGTGTGCCATAGGATGCAACCGCAGAAATTGCTACAAACGAGATATCAACACCACCTAAAATTACAACAAGCAATAGTCCAAATGCCATGATGTTATAAACATTTGAGGCTCGCAGTACATCAAAAATGGTTGATACTAAGAAAAAGGCCGGATTGATAATCCCGATCAGGATTGATAAAAATATAATGATCAGAAAAGTGATAAATTCATTTGATTTGATAATCTTTTTAAGCATTATAACGCCCTCTACTTATTCTTGTTCCGCTTCCCACTGGAAACAAGTTCATTGTTCAATGCGTCTTCGCTAGTATTTTCACGCATAAATTCCTCAACAATGCGCCCACGACGCATTAATAGAATACGATTGCAGGTATGCATCAGCTCGGGGATATCATCGGAAATAAGGAGTATTCCCATTCCTTGCTTGGCAAGGGAGCGAATTACTTCATGAATTTCAGCTTTGGAGCCAATATCTACCCCAACTGTAGGTCCATTTAAAATAAGGACTTTGGGATTGGCTGCCAGCCATTTTGCGAGAACCAGGCGTTGTTGATTACCTCCAGATAAACTATTGGCAGGCAAGTTCCCATCTGGTGTCTTTACATTCAATTTTTTAATCCATCCATCAGAAACTTTATCTTTTGATTTCTTATTGAGGAATTTCAATTTCGTTTTGAGAGAATCAATGATACATATTACGATATTGTTATCGATTGATTGAGGAAGAAAAAGCCCTTCGCGTATGCGATCTTCGGGAACATAACCAATGCCGTTGGTTATGGCATCTTTAATATTTCTTATCTTGATTTCACTTCCATTAATAAATACTCGACCTGATTCAGCAGGCATCTCGCCGAATAATGATAATGCTAATTCAGTCCGTCCCGATCCTAAAAGCCCGGTTATACCAAGGACTTCATTAGGCATTAAATTGAATGAAATATCAAAGAATCCATGCGAAAGATTCAGATTTTCAACTCGCAAGAGTGGTTCTGCTTTTATATCTACCGTGCTGTATTCGATGGAACTTGTGTCTATTTCATGGCCTGTCATCTGAAATTCAATAGTTTTCGCGTCCAGGTCTTTGGCGTCCTGATCCAGGACTTTCTTCCCATTTCTGAAGATGATGGTTCGTTGAGCGATTTCACTCACTTCGTTTAGTTTATGGCTAACAAAGATTGTTGAAATACCCTGTTGATTGAGGTCCGTGATTACTTTAAATAGAGCCTGCACTTCGCGCTGTGTTAATGCAGTAGTTGGTTCATCCATGATGATCAGGCGTGCTTCTGCCAGGATGGCTTTTGCAATTGCAATTAACTGCCGGTCAGCAGTTGATAAGGTTCCCACTATAGCGTCCAGTGGGATGGACACCTTAATTTTCTCCAGACCGGTCTTCGCTAGCTGTTGTATTTCCTTCCAATTCACTAACTTCTTTCCGGTGGATAGCAATTCATTGATTGCAATATTTTCCGCAACCGTTAAGTTAGAGAATAGGGAGAAATCCTGATATATGACTTGAATTCCTTCTCTTATGGATTCGATAGGAGACATTTTCTTATACTGGTGGTCATTGATGATGATTTCTCCATCATCGGGTACGTATACACCAGAGATAATTTTGATCATGGTCGATTTACCTGAACCGTTTTCACCGACCAGGCAGAGGGAGTCTCCTTTATCAATAGAGAAACTAACATCATCCAGAGCGGTAACACCAGCGAAATGTTTGCTTATATGGTTCACACTCAATAGTTTTTCAGCCATTGTTTTTCTCAATTTGTTTTGGTGTTGTTGATATCTAATCAGAGGCGGCTGTTATTCTCAATAACAGCCGCCTTTTTATTAAGTGAGGATTAGAATGGATATTGATCCATGTTTGTTGCGTCTATCTTGATCCAGGATGATCCATAGATCACAGGAGCGCCATTCACACCGGTGATGATTTTGATGTTTTCGAAACCAGCTACACCAAGATCCATGCCATCGGTTATTTCTTCACCTTTAATAAGTTTGTGTAGAACCACATTGCAGGCGTATCCGGCATCTTTTGGATCCCATGCCATTGCAAGGTCAACTGCACCAGTTTTCAATAATTCGCCGGCATATGAAGGGATACTGGTGCCTACCACAGCGATCTGATCATTCAAACCAGCTTCTTCAATGGCACGTCCGGCGGCCACTACATCACCAGCAGCTGAACCCTGTACACCTTTGATATCAGGATAGGTTTTCAGCAGGTCTTTGAAGGTATTGTAGACAACTTCCTGGTCTTCTTTTCCTTCAAATTTTCCAACCAATTCCATGTTCGGATAATTTGCTTCCTGGTATGCCTGTGCACAATCCGTCCATTCGTTATGGGTAGCATTGGTCAGAGATCCGACGAATTGGACATATTGCCCCTCTTCACCCATGCGGGATGCTAATTCTTTCATGATCTCTTCGCCATAGGCGCAGTTATCAAATGCTTCTACGTCATAGTTTACTGTTCCTTCAGTGGCGGTTGCGGCTTCGTGCGTTACAACATAAATTCCAGCATCCAGCGCTTTCTTCTGAGCAGGTTCATTCTCTGGTACACCATATGGAACATTGCAGAGTCCATCAATACCTTGAGCGATTAAATCTTCAATGATCTGAACCTGGGCGGCAGAATCTGCTTCTGATGGACCTTCCATGAAGGATTTGACACCATAGTCGTCACCAAATTCCAGAACGCCAGTTTCCATGCGTTTAAACCAGTTGAAGGCGATGGATTTCACAACGGTTGCGAAAACCAGGTCCGAATCTGCTCCTTCGGCTACCACTTCTTCTTCAGCGGGGGCTGCTACGGTATCACTTGTTCCGCAAGCGCTCATCAACACCATTGCGATTACCATAAAGCCAGTTAATAAAAGGCTACTCTTTTTCATTGTTTACTCCTTGTAGTAATATGTTTTTTTATATGAAAAAATATGATTGGAATATGGTTATCTGGTTTACCTCCTTTCAAACGAATGGTTATTAATTGCCACTTTGATAATTTCTGTAGAGGTGAAAAGTAGACAAAATAGAACAAAATAATGACTAATAATGTGCAATAATGAACATTATAGCATTTCGAAAAATAGCTGTCAAGTCAAATAAGTGGAAATCAAATAAGTGGAAACGAATTGTCTTACAGAAGAGGGAATTGTTGGGACAACGCGCTAATGGAAAATTTCTTTGGTCATCTCAAAGAAGAGGTCCTTAGACACAAGAAGCTTTCTTGTTTGCAGGAGGTAAAACAAACTGTTGATGAATATATTTACTTCTACAATTATAAAAGGATACAATTAAAAACAAGACAGACACCTTTTCAGAAAAGATGTCTGCCTTGTTTATCTTGAGACCGCTTTCTTTTTGTGTCTACTTTATTGGATGCAGTTCAGATAGGGTAACCTTTTTTTTCTAATCCAATAATCGAATGTGGATTTTTTTCTTCCGCTTTTTCAATGCGATTTTTGTCCAGATGAGAGGGATCATAAGTAGGATAATTAGCGCTCCCAGCAGGATGAAAAACAGCATCCAGTTACCGGGATTGGGAACTTCCGGAATTAAACCCCCCGGATTATACGAAGAAGATGAACCGCTTACACGGCTTTCCCATGCACCTCCCAACCGGACCGACAGCGCGCGCTTTACCCCATCCCGTAGCGCTTGGGGTGTAATATAGCTGATCACCACTTCACTTTGCAGCGACTGCCGGATGGTTGCGTAAAGGTCTACCAGGGCATCCGGATCTTCGACATAGCCATAAATTCCTCCCGCCTGCTGTGCTAAATTTGTCAGGGTTTGCTCATCAATCCCTTCATACTCATCAGGTGTTGCCCCTTCTTTAGGTTTTGTTCCAAAGCCGATCGTGGAGATTGAAAGACCATGATCGCCAATTGCGGCGAGGATCTCCTCAGGAGTTGCAGCACTTTGATTATCCATGCCATCGGTGAGTACGATGATCGCTTTCCGCCCGCTTATCGGATTCAGCATTTCAACGGAAGCCATCAAGGCATCCCACATCGCTGTATCGTCGCGTGCCTGGATCTTTGCAATCCCGGATAGTAGCGCTACCTGATCGGAGGTGATCTCCTGAATTGTTTGTACCTGCGTATTGAACGTGATGATACCGGCCTGATCTGCAGCTCGCATTTGTTCGATATAAGATGAAGCAGCCTGTTTGGCAGTTTCCAGTTTATTCGAAAAATTCATGCTGCCAGAATTATCCATGACCAGCAGACTTGTAAAAGAAGGCACTTCATCCATGCCCTGAATAGCCTTGGCATCAATGGGTGAGCCATCTTCAAGAAGTTCAATATCCGAAACCGGAACCGGAACCGGATTGCCGACCTGATCCTTTGCGGAAATGTACACGTAAACGAGCGGGAATTGACTGGTATCAACCTGGGTTATTTGCAGCGAAACAGCATCCGAAGTGACACCGGTTTGTACCATATCCTGAGTACATGCGCCGATCAAGAATGAAACAATAAGGATTGTTGCAAAGAGAGTGTATCTTCTCAATTTACCCATAGCATTACCTCTTTTCATGATAGATCATCTCCGTTTTCCCCATACGAATACGCTGATTATTTTTTAATTTCGCAACATCAACCTTTTTTCCATCCACGTAAGTCCCGCTGATGCTGATATCTTTTAGCGTGAAATAGGTATCGTGTCCTTCGAGAATGGCATGCTGTGGATCGATCCCTGCATCGGGAATGGCTATTTCAGCTTTTAAGGGGCTGCTACCGATTGTTGCGGAAGGACCATTCGCTTTAAGGAATTTATCCAGGATAAATTCCATGCCGGTGATTTTCCCGCTGGCGATCTCCAACCATGTTCTGGAGAGTGCGAAACTGATCAACGCTGTGAAAATTCCAGTGGAGAAACCCAGGAGCATAAGCCCGGCGGCTTTTCCAAGTGCGGGATCTGCCAGAACAGCTCTGGCTGCTTCAAGAAGAGCACCCCCTACCAATCCACCGATGAATCCGCCCAAGCCACCTTTCCAGAGTTGAGAACCTCCAGTGATGGATGTGGCGAATCCAATGAGCAGCCCAAAAAATGCCCACCCAAAAGGACGGCTCCAAACATCACCGCCGATGGCAAGGAACAAACTTTCAGCCAGCGGTAAGGCAATGCATCCCCCAACAGCACCTAATAGAAGGGCGACCGCTCCCTTCTTGGCTCCGACCCCCCATGATCGAGCCAGCAGACCTTCACCCAGACCGATGAATAAACCAATGAATCCTCCGATCAGGGCACCAATGATCAATTCACTGAAGAAAAGATTTGATGTAAACGAAAGACCAAGTAGATTGCTTAATTGCCATCCAAGCAGCCCGCCAATTGCTCCTGCAATTCCTAGCGTATAGAAACGCAAATTTCTTTTCATACAACCAATACCTCCGTTTCAAGGGTGTTCAAATTCCGTTTCGGTTCCAGGTTTTTCCAAAATACCTTGCTTTTCTTTTCCTGATTCATCAATTCATGAAATCCAAAATAAACTCGCGTATCCATTTCACCGTTTTTTTGACGGATAAAGAATCCACCGGCAGATGTATATGGTTCGACCACCAGCGCAATCTGCCATGGCTTTGAGAAAAAATTCTTATGCAGCCATTCATCCCAGGAAGAGAAGAAAACTCCCATTTTGGGATGGGTATGGTACCAGCCCACGAGTTCTTTATCGGGATGATACCGTTCCAGAAAATCGAACAGGGCGATTTGGGTGTTGCTGGTAAAGGTCAGGTGCGCGGCACCCTGCTTGGTGTAAGGCGCAGCTAAGATCGTATCAATGACGATGAATTGCTCACGGGTGACGTTGTCAATACAATGTTTTCCAGCCATCCAACCACCGACCTCGTTATCCAAATCACTTCCCGCATGTGCGCAAATTCGGATGTAGGCATTTTGTGTGATGAAAACTTTCACGAGCGGGTTTAATAGTTCCTCGCGTTTCTGTCTGGGTATCCACTCCAAAGCCTGCCGCGTAGGGATGCGTGAACTGCGGGGTGTTATTTCAACTTCCTGACTGAGATGAAGACGGAATTTGTTTTCCAATGAAATATCTCGCTTTCTCTTGCGAAAAAGCCGTTTTATTTATCCTGCGGTAATGTCAGCCGTGATCATCAAGCGATCATCATCAGGTATACCTGCCGAAGTGAGGGTTTCATCTTCCTTCAACTCACGTCCCAAGGCTTTGCTGTCAAGGCGATAGCTTACCGGCCTGCCATCGGGGCCGACGGTGGGTAGTTCGAGGGTCGTGGCTAATTCGGGCAGCAAATCTTTGATCTCCACATCATCGGGCACTTCTGCATTGCGCGATCCGCCAGAAGGTAAAACGAGGGTTACATTTTTATCAGACATTTTTCTCTCCTTTTCTATTTCAACTTAATTCTTGGTTTTATTTTTGCGGGTTGATTTTTCTTTTCAATCTTGATGCGTTCCGGGCGCAGCAGTTCCCGCCCATCCACAGGGAAAGCGTCCGGGTGTGTTTTCCGGTATTTCTGACACCATTGCGCTGCTTCCATATCCCATGGGAACGGCGGTTTTTTTGGATCATCATGAAAATTTTTATACTGCACCATTTCTCCCAGCATGATGACCAGCCGATCCAGAGAGCGGCTGGCAGACCACCAGGCCGCATCAATGCACACACTGCCGTTGGCATGGTTGATGTTTGGATGCCAGATGGGAGTCATCCATTTCATCCCCGGCCAACGCTGCGGATATTGATTATGGAGATAAATCTCTACTTCGTGTTTATTTCCAAATTTCGGATTTCCTTTCTTATCGATTCCGATAATTCCTGTGCACTTGAAAGTAATGATGTATTTTTCAGGGGGAAGATTCCCTTGAGTTCTTTCGGCTTTTACTTCTATCAAATCACTGCGTGCATTGATCTCTTGAATCAGTTCAAAATCCTTTTTCAAGCGGCGCATACGGGGGCTGGAAGATACGGAAACAGCCCCGGCAGTGATATCCGTTGTGATCATCAACCGGTCATTATCCGGTACCCCAGCTTGTTTGAGAGTTTCTGTTTCCCGTAGTTCTCTTCCTAATGCTTTGCTGTCCATGCGGTAGCCCAACGGACGCCCATCCGGACCAACCGTGGGTAACCCCAGCAGGGAAGTCAATTCTGCAAGCAGGTCACCAACTTTAACATCATCCGGCATATCTGCTTTTCTTGCTCCGCCATTAGGAAGCACCAGAGTTACTGAAATATCTGCCATACACTCCTCCTGAGATGATCCTTATAAATCATGTTTATGCGCTATCTGGCAGGAACCGGTTATTTCCCAGCAATCCCGGTGATGCCATGTTCCACAATCAGGGCAAATCACGATACCGCGGGGGTCATTCTTTTTCACTTCTTCCAGACAGTACGGGCAGCGATGTTCTTCTGTTCCCATCAACTTGACATTCTTTTTCCTGCTCCGTGTTTTATTTCCGGGCACTTTCTTTTTAACTGCAATCGATTTTGAGGGTGTTTTTACCTTGACCGCAGAAGTTGTGGTTTTCACAATCGGTTTAACAGCAGCCTTTTTTTGATTTGTTGTTCTTTTGACTGTTTTTTTCTTCGTAGGAGAATTTAAACTGACGGTAGCAAGCTTTGTTTTTGTTTGTTGAACGGAACTGGCTGAAGTAGGGGCGGTTTTTCTTTGGGGAGCGGCCTTTTTGATCTCGGATTTTGGTAATTCCCTTTGGATTGATACGGTCTTTTTCTTTCCAATGATGGCAAT